>Ga0066790_10000217_pt1 | contig 19684 bp, 15 predicted proteins | sample OrgsoiDNA2013050_FD_70963 | JGI IMG/M metagenome (GOLD analysis project Ga0066790, IMG submission 70963) | Permafrost soil microbial communities from the Arctic, to analyse light accelerated degradation of dissolved organic matter (DOM) -... | ecosystem: Environmental > Terrestrial > Soil >...
GCGGGGTTAGCTGACGGGCTCGCGCCGAAAGAGCGGCGCTACGCGCATGGGCGCGATTAGCCCCAACGACGTTGGGTCCCCCGCTTCTCGCGCGCCCGGCCTGATGGCCGAATCACGAGAACTCAGCGGTACGCATGCAGCATGCTAGCAACGGTCCCGGATCGATCGCCGGTGGCTGTCCGCGTCGCTCGGAGGACCCGGCGAGGGCCGTGTCCGCGCCGGGTCCGGAGCGAGCCGGTTCCGCGTCGCTCGGAGGACCCGCGAGGGCCGTGTCCGCGCCCGGTCCGGAGCGGGCCGGTTCCGCGTCGCGCCAGGACCCGGAGCGGGGCTGGGCTGGGCTGAGGGTTATCGCCCGGCTACACGCGCGACGAAGTTCGCGACATCGGTGGCATCCCGGCCCTGGACGAGCGCCGAGGGCATGGTTCCGTAGCCAAGGCAGGTCTGCTGGTCACCGGCGGGCGGGTTCTGCAGGCATCCGTAGGCGATCGTGTGCAACACCAGCGACTGCGGTGGCGCGAGCAGGTCGAGGTTCGGCCCAACCTTGCCGTAGGCATTGGCGGCAGCGAGCGTGTGGCAGACGGCACAGTGCTCTCCGAACAGCTCCCGGCCGCGCTTCTCCGACGAGGTCAGGGTCAACCCCGCGTACTGGCGACTCGCGCGGGCGCTGTTGCCGGCCAGGGTGACGGCGGGAATCGCGATCCCGAACGCGATGTAGATGATCGCGAACATCACTGCGGCAAACCGCCGGCCGCCGCGTGATTGGCTCTGCAGGGTGTCGCGTGCACCGCCCAGTCCACCGCGGACGGCAATGAAGAACAGGCCGAGCGCGATGACGACCCAGAAGGCGATGAACAGGATGGCTGCCAGCACGGTGCGCGGGCACCTTACCGCGCAGGACACCGGAATGGGTAGTCAGCCGGGTCGCGCACCCCACGATCGCGCTCAGCGGCGGCGTCCGGAACCGAAGCTCATCACCGCGGGGGCGACCGCCCGGAAGTCGTCCGCCCCCTCCGCCCCCTCCGCCCCCACCTGTCGCTCCTCGGCGATCCGGCGCCGCTCGCGCTCGTCGAGCATCGAGAAGTCCTTGACCTCCGCGAGCGGCTGGTCGGGCGCCGACAGCGACGCGATCCGGTCGACGAGCACGCTGATCGCGCCACCCGCGGCGGCGAAGCGCTCGAGCTTGCCCTCGACCAGCATCAGCGGCTCGGTTCTGACCGCCAGCCGATGGCGCTCATACACGGGCGGCGAGACGACCAGGTTGATCGTCCCGTGCTCATCCTCGAGCAGGACGAACACGATCCCGTTCGCCGTGCCCGGTCGCTGGCGCGCCACCACCAGACCGCCGACGCGCACCAGCGTGCCATGGGCGAGCTTCTCGAGGCCGAGGCTCGTGACCGCATCCGCGGGCAGCCGATCGCGCAGCAGCGCCAGAGGATGATCGTACGCGGTCAGCCCGGTCGTCCCGTAGTCCGCGAGCATCGACTCCCACGAGGACAGCTCGCGCAGCTGGGGCGGAGCCGGCAGGTCGAGGGGAAGCGCCAGCTGGGTCCCACCGGGAACGTTTCTCCCCGGCGTCGCCACCCCCAGCTGCCACAGCGCGATCCGCCGCGCAGACCGGTTCCTGACTGCGCCGGCAGCGCCACGAGCACCGGCCTCGTCGAACCGACGCGCGGCTGCCCCTTCCGCCAGCGCGTCGCACGCGCCTGACCAGGCCAGCAGCTCCAGCGATCCCGCGCTCGACGCACCCCTGGAGGCGAGGTCGGAGAGGCTGCTGAAGCGCCCGCCGGCTCGACGGGCAGCGACCAGCTCGGCCACCTCGGCCGCGCGAACTCCTCGTACATAGCCCAGCCCGATGCGGACGCGACCATGCTCAGACCCGCCCAGCTTCATGTCGCACTCCGCCTCGCTCTCGTTGACGTCCGGCGCCAGCACCTCGATCCCGCGCCGCTGCGCCTCGTGGACGAGCGCGTCGGGCGGATAGAAGCCCATCGGCTGCTCGTTCAGCAGCGAGCACAGGAACTCGGGGCCGTAGTGGACGCGCAGCCAGGTCGACTGGTAGGCCAGCAGGCCGAACGCGGCACCGTGGGCCTTGGGGAAGCCGAAGCCCGAGAACCCGCGCACCATCGAGAAGACCCGCTCCGCGAGCTCCTCATCCACGCCGTGCTTGCGCTGCGCGCCGGCGATGAATCGGTCGTGATAGGCCTGAATCGCGGCATCCGAGCGCTTGCGGCTCATTGCCCGCCTCAGCCCCTCGGCCTCCCCCGGAGTGAAGCCTGCGAAAGCGATTGCGACCTCGAGCACCTGATCCTGGAAGATGATCGTCCCGAGCGTCTCGCGCAGCACCGGCTCGAGCGAGGGATGGTCATACGGGACCTCGTAGCCGGGATCGACGCGCATGCGCTGGCGGCGCTCGATGTACGGATTCACCGCCCCGCCCTGGATCGGCCCCGGCCGGACGATCGCGACCTGGATCGTGATGTCCTGGAGATTCTCGGGCCGGGTGCGGCGCAGCGACTGCATCTGCGCGCGGCTCTCGATCTGGAACACCCCGGTCGTATCCGCGTTCTGGATGCACTCGTAGGTCGCCGGATCGTCATAGGGGATCTGGGACAGGTCGATCCGCTCGCCGCGCGTCCTGGCGATCAGCTCCACCGAGCGCTCCACCGCCGAGAGCATTCCCAGGCCGAGGAGGTCGATCTTGAGGAAGCCCGCATCCGCGCAGGAGTCCTTGTCCCACTGCACGATCTGGCGGCCCTCCATCGCTGCCGGCACGATCGGGCAGCAGTCGATCAGCGGACGGGTGGAGACGATCATCCCGCCCGAATGCTGGGAGAGGTGACGCGGGAGCCCATGCGCCTCGGCGGCCAGCCGGGCCAGCCACGCCCAGCGGCCGGTGGCGCCCCGGCGACCCGGTGCATCATCGGCGGCCAACCCGAACGCATTCGCAATGTCCCTGTCCACCTCGCGCGCGTCGAACCCCTCGCTCCCGCGGGCCACGCGCTCGATCTCACCCGGAGGAAGGCCGAGCGCCTTGCCCAGCTCGCGGATCGCACCGCGAGCCCGATAGGTGGGAAATGCCGCCACCAGCGCCGAGCGGTCCTGGCCGTAGCGCTCGTGGACGCGAGGGATCAAGACCTCGCGGATATCGCGGGGGAAGTCGAGGTCGATGTCGGGCAGCGACGTCAGCTCCTCGTTGAGGAAACGCCCGATCAGCAGCTCGTTGGCGATCGGGTCCACGTGCGAGAGCCCGGTCAGGTAGCAGACGATCGAGGAGACACTCGAGCCCCGGCCCCGGCCCGGCGGCAGCACCGCACGAGCGGTATCCGGACCCCGCACCTCGAGCGCGACCTCGCGGGCCAGCTCGAGCATGTCGTGGTGCAGCAGGAAGAACCCGGGCAGCCCCAGGGCGTCGATGATCCGCAGCTCCTCCTCCAGGCGCCCCGCGGCTCGATCGCGGACCGCTCGCTGGGACGATGCCTCTCCATAGCGGAGCTCGAAGCGCGCCTGGCAGAGCTCCGCGAGCTTGCCCATCGCCTCCTCGTCCTCTGAGCCGGGATACCGGTAGCCGAGGTCCGTGCCCAGCTCGAATCGCAGCCGGTCGACCAGCCGCACGGTCTCCGCCACCGCCTCGGGGTGATCGGGAAAGCGCGCCTCCATCGCCTCAGGTGACGCGAGCACGTGGCTGAAGTTCCCCCGCCGCTGCGGCTCGGAGGCATCGAGCGTCATGTGCATGCGCACGGCCACGAACGCGTCCTGCAGAGGCGCACGGGAGCGCGCGTGCACGTGCACGTTGCCGGTGGCGACGCCCGGCACCTCCAGCCGCCGCGCCAGCCCGGCGAGCCTCCGGTTGCGAGCGCGATCGTCGCTCAGAAAGGGACGCTGGAGCTCGATCCGCAGCCGATCGCGTCCGAACGCCTCCCGCAGGCGCCGGAGGGTGGGTTCGTCGTGGACGCCGCGAAGCGCACACCCGCTGAGGCAGATCAGCCCCTCCGAGCGCTCCAGCACCTCGGTGAGCGGAACGCTGGGCTGAGCCGGCGGCCCATTGCCCTCACGCGTGTGCTCGTGCGCGCGCACGAGGATGCGACACAGGCTCGACCAGCCGCGCGTGTTCTCGACCAGCAGCGTCAGGTGGCGTCCGTCGTCCAGGTCCACCTCCGCCCCATGGATCGCCCGCAGGCCCAGCGAGCGGGCCGACACGGCGAACTCCATCGAGCCCGAGACGGAATTGTGGTCGGTCAGCGCGACCGCCTCATAGCCCAGCTCGAGCGCGGCCGGAACGATCTCGTCGGGCAACGATGCCCCGTCCAGAAAGGAGAAGGCCGAGTGGCAGTGGAGCTCCGCGTATGGCATGCGAACACATGTTCGCACCGGACCAGGATGGACCCTCTCACCCTTTCCCCCTTGACAGCTTATTAGTTGCTGCTAATCTCTCTGTAGTTAGTACTCACTAATCAATCTTGGGAGGGACGATGCCGGATTCACGCAGCAGGGGATGGACACTCGCGATCGTCTCGGTCGCGCTCTTCATGGTCGTCCTCGACAACCTGGTCGTCAGCGTCGCGCTGCCGAGCATCCATCGTGATCTCGGCGCCTCGATCCAGGCGCTGGAATGGACCGTCAACGCCTACGTGCTCTCCTACGCCGTGCTGCTGCTCACCGGAGCTGCCCTGGGCGATCGCTACGGCCGCCGGCGGATGTTCGTGATCGCGATCTCCCTGTTCACCGTCTCCTCGGCCGCCGCGGCGCTCGCCCCCTCCACCGGTCTGCTGATCGCCGCGCGGGCCAGCCAGGGCGTCGGCGCGGCACTCGCCACGCCGCTGACGCTGACCCTCCTGGCCGCCGCGTTCCCGCCGGCGCGCCGCGGTGTCGCAATCGGCGTCTGGTCAGGCATCAGCGGGATCGCCGTCGCGCTCGGGCCGCTCGTCGGCGGCGCGGTCATCCAGGCCGTCAACTGGCACTGGATCTTCTGGATCAACGTGCCGATCGGGCTGGTGCTCATACCGGTCGCGGCGCTGCGGCTCTCGGAGAGCCATGGCCCCTCGCGGCAACTGGACGTGCGGGGGCTGATCCTCGCCTCGACCGGTCTGTTCGGAATCGTCTTCGGTCTCGTCCGCTCCCAGTCGCTGGGGTGGACCAGCCCGGAGATCGGGATCGCGCTGGGCGCCGGCGTGGTGCTCGTCGCGCTCTTCATCCGGCACGAGCTGCGCACTCCGGCGCCGATGCTCCCGATGAGCTTCTTCGCCCGGCGGAGCTTCGCGGTCACCAATGTGGTCTCGATGGCGATGTACTTCGGAATGTTCGGCTCGATCTTCTTCCTCAGCCAGTTCCTCCAGAACGTGCTTCACAACACGCCGCTGCAGGCCGGGGTCAAGCTGCTGGTGTGGACAGGCGCGACGATGATCGTCGCGCCGCTGGCGGGCTTCTTCTCCGAGCGCTACGGAAGCCGTCTGTTCATGGCCGCCGGACTCGGCCTGCAGGCCCTGGCGCTGGGGTGGCTCGCCTCGTTGACCGCGGTCAACGAGACCTACGCGAGCATGATTGCGCCGTTCATCCTCGCCGGCGCCGGAATGGCGCTCGTGTTCGCGCCCTCCGCCAACGCCGTCCTCGCCTCGGTGCGGACCGACCAGGCCGGCCAGGCGTCGGGCGCCACCAACGCGATCCGGGAGCTCGGCGGCGTGCTGGGCGTGGCGGTGCTGGCCACCGTGTTCACCAGCCACGGCAGCTACGCCTCCCCCCAGGCCTACGTTGACGGCGTGGTCCCGGCGCTGTGGATCGGCGCGAGCGTGCTCGCGGCGGGCGCGCTGGTCGCCCTGGTGCTGCCGTTCGGCCGCGTCGCTGCCGTCTCGGAGCGGGCCGGCGAGCTCGCCGCCGACGGAGCACCGGCCATCGCCTCCGTTCCCGCCGAGATGCCCGTCCCCGCCCACGCTCCGGCGCCCACCCGGGCGGCGGCGTGAGCATCCGGATCACGTAGCATGCTCAACCCGAGCACGATGAGCACCGTGGCAAAAGCGAAGGGCGACTCTCCTCGCCAGCGTGTCCCGGCCGCAGAGCGCCGGGACGCGCTGATCGAGGCGGCGCGGCACGAGTTCGCTCACGGCGGCCTCCACGGCACGCCCGTGGACCACATCGCCCGCCGCGTCGGCGTCGCCCAGCCCTACGTGTTCAGTCTCTTCAGCAACAAGCGAGAGCTGTTTCTCGCCGCGGTCGAGCGCGGGTTCGAGCTCGTGGCCGAGACGTTCACCCGCGCAGCGGCCGAGTTCGACCCGGCGATCGCGCTCCCTGACACCGACGTGCTGAGTGCCATGGGCACGGCCTATGTCGAGATGCTGGAGTCCGACCGCGACTCGCTGATGCTCCAGCACCAAGCGTACGCCGCGTGCGACGACGAGCTGATCCGCACGCGCGTCCGCGCCTGCTACGCGCGGCTCGTCGCCCATGTCGAGCGGCTCTCCGGCGCCGACGACGAGCGGATCGATGACTTCTTCCGGAAAGGCATGTGGCTCAACGTCGCCGCCGCGATGGGCGTCGAGGACCTCTCGGCCGGCTGCGAGTGGGTGCGCGAGGAGCAACGCGCCGAGCCGCCCGGCGCCTGATCAGGGTCGCACCAGGCGTTGCGGCTCGCCCGCCCGGCGCCGAATTGTGCGCCTTGTCACTTTTCCTCGCGGATCGCCGAGTTAGCCTTGACGTGAGGGCAAATGTGAGAGCCCAGCAGCTCCTCACCACCAGCGCGGGTCACGGGACTGATGGGCATTGTGAGCGGCGCCGGCGACAGTGCTTGCCCTGAGCCGGGAACAGTAGATCCAAACAGGGCCGCACGCCTTGCAGTCGCCATGCCAGGAGGAGACCATGTCCACCGTTAACCCCACCGTGCGCGTGGCGCCGCACCTGCGAGGCAGATCGCGCGAGGTTGCCATGGCGCTGTTCGCGCTCGTTGCCATCGGGCTGGCATTCGTCGTTCTTGCGTTGAGCGACACACCGCGCGTGCCGCTGGTCCGGTATCGGGTCCACGCCCCCCTGATCCAGCATCCGGCAGCCGCTTTGACGCTCTTGCGCGACCCCGGCACCGGCGCACCACCTCCGGGGCGCGCCGCCCGGAGCGTGCCCGCGCAGCAAAGCGCTCCGGCGCAGGTGCGCATCGAGCACACCTACCCGATGCACTAGCTCGAGAGCCCGAGGTCGGTCGAGGAAGGGGCCCAGTTGGACGGGGCCCCTTCCCGAGTCGCACCCAGCAACGGCCCCTTGCTCTCACCGAGTACGGGTGTCCGGCCACGGCCAGGCGCGGTCGCGCTGCTTGGCGGCGCCCCGTAGGCTGGCCGGGCCATGCGCACCCCCTCCCTCGTCGCCATCCCGATCCTGATCGCCGTTGTGCTGCTCTCGGCGTTCCTGTCGGCCTGGGTGGCGATCGGGTTCTGCGTCCTGCTGGTGCTGGTGATCTTCCGGCTGCGTCCAGACGAGTGGATGGAGGTGACCGAGGGCCTCGGGCGCTACCACGAACCGCCGCTGGCCCGGGCCGCCGATTGCACCGTCGGCATGTTCCGTCACAGCCTGGCCGCGGTCCGGGAGCGGAGCGGGAGGCACGCCGTCGACGCGCTCATGTCCCTGGGCTTCGTGGTGCTCATCGCGCTGCCACTGCTGCTGGTCAAGCTCGCGTCGCACCACCACGCGCTGGGAAATGCGCTCGGGCTCACGATCGGGATCGTGCTCGGCGACCTCCTGCTCGAGTTCCAGCACGTTCCGGGCCGGCTGTCTCGATACCGCGGCGATCCCGGGGGGCACGGCCCGGCCTGGATCGTGATGCTCGTCCTGGCCGTCGAGCTGGCGATCTTTCTGTTCCTCGCCGCGACCCGGAATGCGGCTGCGGGCAGCTTCCTGGAATCGGTGCTGACCGGCGTCGCACTGATGGCCGTGATCCACGCCGTGGCGATCATGACCACGTTCGTGGCCATCTTCACCAACGGCCGACCACTCAAGTAGGGGGCGGCCACCGGGGCGGCGCACATGGAGTTAGGGCGCCGGCAGCGGCCCGAGTCGAGCCGCACGGGCCACGGGAGGGGCGCTACGCGGCCGCCTGGGTGAGGTCCCGGCCGGGCTCGATCCTCCAGCGCCGGGCAACCTCGTGCAGGTGCTCGTTCAGCTCCCAGCGATCCGGTCGGTCCTCGCCGGCGTGCTCGGGGCTTCCACCCTTGAGGGCCATGCACCCGGTGTTGTCCCCGGCGCGCCGGATCTCCTCGAGGTCCGCGCCGGAGAGGCGGATCTCGCGCGGCAGCGCGGCGAGCTCGGCCCGCTTCTCCTCGACGGGGCGGGGACCCGGGCCGGCCTCCTGGATCTGAGTCGGTGCCACGCATTCGACGGCTTCGTGGGCCAGATTCCACTGGCAGGCCAGCTGCAGCATGGTCAGGCCGGTGCGCTCGGCGATCGGCCGCATCGCCTCCATCCGCGCCCGGCCGGCTTCGATCCAGCCCGGCGGCCGGAAGCTGCGGTGGTCGTGCTGCACGAGCTCCTGTCCGGGAAGCACATCGTCGAAGAACAATCCGCCGTAGTCGACCACGCGCGTGACCACCTTGACGTCGGCTGCCGCGGCCGCTCCGAGGCAGAGCTCGCCGGGCCACGGCTCGAGCGGATTAAGGATGATCATCGCCCAGTCGATCAGGCCGCCGAAGCGCTCGAGGCAGTCGATCAGGTCGAGCGTGAAGCCGTTCGCAGGCCCCGGAGCCACCCCGATCAGCCGGGTCAGGCCGGCCTCACGCAGTGCCGCCATGCCCTCCCACACGACCTCGCTCGTGTACCCGACCCGGTCGGGGTTGTGTAGCAGCAGCAGGTCAAAGGCGTCGACGCCGCAGCGCTCGAGGCTGCGCTCGGTGGCCATCCGCAGGTAGTCGCCGTAGGCATCAGGTCCGCGGAGCGCGGGGTCGGTGAAGCGCGGGAAGCCCTTGGGGCCGTCACGCTCGCCCTCATAGAAGTCGTGCCCCACGGCACCCACCACGCACATCTGCTCACGCGGGAGCCCGGTCAGGGCGCGCCCGAGCATGCTGTCGGCTTCGCCCGTCCCGTAGACGTCGGCGGTGATCACGGTCCTGATCGAATTGTCCGGAATGATCAGCGCCGCGAAGCGCTGATCGTCCAGAGGCTCGCCGAAGCGCATGAACCGACCGCCACTCCAGGTTCCCACGGCGGTTGGGCCCGGTTCGACGATGGGAAGCCCGGTGGACATGTGGACCCGAGTGTAAAGGCGCAAAGGCCCTCACCGTCCGGCGAAGCACGACCCGTGACGGCCGCCCAGCGGTAGCTGAGACGGCGTCACCGCTGCCGCCACCACCTCCCCCCGGTCAGATCGTGGAAGACGACCAGATTCCGCCCGCAGGTGGTGACCAGCTCCCAGTAGCGCCGCCGGAGCGGCCGCTCGGTCCACCATCGATCCTCGATCAGCCAGGACTCGCGCACGGCGTCAACCGCCAGGCCGTCGACGGTGAGCGGACAGCCGTCCGCCTCCGCCCAGACGGTCGCTCGGGTCGGGACCGCGAGGCGCCGCGGACCGGTCATCCTTCGAACGGCGTCAGAACGGCCCGCCGCTCCGGCACTCGTGAGTCAGGATCGATCTCCAGGATGCGCAGCGCGGAATCGGGCCCGGCGGCGGTGCGCGTCTGACGGATGGCCTCGCGCAGGCGCGCCGCCCGCGCCGCGGCGGGATCATCCAGCAGCCCGCGCTGGTCGCTGACCGGCGGCCCGAAGCGCTCGACCGCGAGTCGGAGCACCTCCGCCGGAGCGGGCATGAGGGCCAGCCGCGGAGCGAGCACGAGCCTCATCCGGACCGGGTCGGCAAGCGCTTCGCGGAACACGGCCCGCTCACGCCACGTCCCGCTCTCCACCAGGACCGCGGAGAGCACGACCGCTCGCAGGGTTCGGCCCCGGCGCTCGCGACGCGCGAGCAGACGATCGATCAGCAGCCCCAGCCCGCGCTCGAGCTGGATGCCCGATGCTGCCTCCGGCAGGTCGAGAGCTTCCCGCAGGAACTCCGTCGCCGTCCGCGGTCGCAGCGCGCCGTCACCGCCGCCGGCCAGCTCGTGGGCCAGCAGCCCGGCGGTGCCGAAGCGATCGGCGAGCGCCGCCGGCTCAAGCGCCCCCAGCTCGCCCAGGGTGCTCACCCCGAGGCGCTCGAGCGCCTCGGGCATATCGACCAGCCCGGGCCGGGCGCGCAGCAGCGCGACCGGCATCGAAGCGAGAAACGCCCGCGCCTGCTCGCGGCCACCGGAGACGATCTCCGGACGGCGCACCCGCGCCCTCGTCGCGGCCGCCACAGCCGCGAACCGCGAAGGGGCGACACCCAGCCGGGCCGGCGTCCCGATCGCCCGCCGCGCGGACGCCAGCACCCGGCTCAGCTGATCGCTCTCGCCCAGCGCCCGCCCGCCGTGCAGCCGCAGCAGTCCTCGAGCGTCAAAGCAGACAAGTCCCGGTCGCTCGGGCTCCACCGCCGCCCCGATTGATTCCAGACGCACCAGGAGCCGCTCCCAGCGGTCGGCGACGCCGGCCGGGTCCGGCGCGACAAGGGCCAGCCGGGGGCAGCGTGCCAGAGCCTCCCCCATCCGCATCCCCGGATGGACCCCGAACGCCTCGGCAGCGAGCGACACCTCCCCGACCTTCTGGGCTGCGCCGGGCTCGGGCGCGAGCGCCGTGGGCGTCCGCAGCAGCTCTGCCCGGTCGCCCGCGGCGACTGAGAGCTGAAAGCGCGGAAGCAGGACGCATACGATCATGGCCATCGACCGAACAGATGTTCGCATGCCTTCCGGACGGGGCGGCGCCGGTACAACTGCAGCGCGCACGGAAAGCCCCGGCTCGCACGCGGCAGGCGCAGCGCGCTGACGCGCTGACGCGCTGGTCAGCGCGACAGGGAGCGGGGCCGAGAGGACCCGACGAGGCGGAACGAGCGGGCGTCGTCGTGGCGCCGGAACGAGCGGATCAGCGGTCCGCGAGCGTCGCTGCGCAGAGTCAGGTCGGGAACGGCGTCGCGGGCATTCATGCGCAGGACGACCGCATCCGCGACCAGCGACTCGTCGATGACGTACATCGAGTCGCGAATCAGCTGCTTCAGAACCTTCAGTCGGGCGTTCATTTCTTCCCCTTTCGTTATCCCCTTATCGGCAAGTTCGGAGCAGAATTGAGCCCTTGCGCTCGCCCCCCCGCGGGAGCGGACAGATCGGCTATGCCGCCTGGCCGGCCAGGCGCCGGTGCTCTGCCTCGGTGAGCGGGCGGTAGCTCCCGCCCGACCGGTACCAAGCCTGCCTGCCCTCGCCCGGCTCGGGAATTCCGAGCTCACGCAGCGGCCCGGTGAGCGGGCGGTACCAGGTCGTGACCGGGATCTCGTCGACAACGTGCACAATCGCGGGTCGCTGGGCGGGGGGGACCGGCTCGAGCGCCCGGGCGATCTCCCTGGGCTCGAGCTCGTAACCGGTTCGCAGGGTCACGGCCGCGACGGCGATCTCATCCTCACCGCCGGCCACGAGGACGTCGTAGGCCACCGACAGATCGATCGCGGCGACGTCGCCGAGGGCATCGCGGATCGGACCGGTGAACACGACTGCATCGGCCGTGCGGATCACGTCGTTGACGTTGTCAACGCGCCAAAAGTCGCCGTCGGCGTCGCGGCGGAACAGGTCGCCGGTGGCCAGCCACGCATCCTCCCGTGAGAACACGCCTCGCAGCGGCGTGCTGCTCGCCGGCTCGCTCGGCTTCACCCGCGCGAGCAGCATCCCGACCTCGTCCACGTCGCATTCCTTGGCGAACCCGTCGGTATCGACCACCAGCTTTCGGTTGTCGATGTCGTAGGCGGCGATCCTCACCTCGGCGCTGCCGGGCAGCGGCCGACCCATCGATCCGGGCTTGGAGCCGCGCAGGTTGACGAGGATCGCTCCCGCCTCGGTCGAGGCATAGAACTCGAGCACGCGCGCCGGCTTGAAGCGGGCCTGCACCCGGCGCCAGAGCCCGGCCGGCATGCCCGAGCCGATGAACAGCCGCACCGGGTGATGGCGCTCGCCCGGCTGGGGCGGCGCCTCGGCGAGATCGTGGAGCATCGTCCACGTGTAGGAGGCAACGGTCACGCCGTAGCGCCGGGACTCCTCCCAGAACGTCGAGGGATCGAAGGCCGAGGCCATGGCGAGCCGAGATCCGCCGGCGATCGCCCCGCCGATCGCCATCATCAGTCCCGAAGGGTGATAGAGCGGAGTGACGCTGTACACCGTGTCAGCGGTGCTCAGCGCTGCCGAGGATGCGGTGCCGAACGCCGACAGGGCCCAGCGGAGGTTGGTGATCCGGCTCATCCGGGTGCGCGCGCCCTCGCCGGTGAAGACGACGAAGGCGAGGTCCCTCGCGCGGCCGGGGTTGGGGCGATACCAGCCCGGAAGGCTGACGGCGTCGGGGTCGATCTGCTCCATGTCGGTCGTCAGCGGCACGTCCAGATCACGCGGGCCGCCGCCGCCGCCGAGCACGAAGGTGTGCACGGTCCCGAGCCCGGCGGCGCTCGGAGCCCGTTCGGGATCCGCGATGATCCGCTCGACCTGGCCCAGCGCGGCCTCACGCGTGATGTCGCCGTCGGGCCGCAGCAGCACCGACACCGCGCCGAGGCGGCTGATCGCGACAGCCAGCGCCAGCACGCTCGGACGGGTGCCCATCATCACCCCGATGTGCTCACCCTGGCGGACGCCGATCGCGATCAGGCCGCGGATGACGTTGTCGATCCGCTTGTTGACCTCTCGCGCCGTGTAGGCGCGATCCTCGAACAGGAAGAAGATGTCGTCGGGCGCCTTGCGCGCCTGCTCGTCGAGCAGCAACCCGATCGAGATCCGGGTGCTGGGCTGGATCTGCTCCAGGCGCGCGAGCCGAGGCAGCTGGCTGGCGGCTTCCCGCGTCAGCTCGCGAACGCTGCGGACCGTGCGGCTTGCCGTGCCCAGCACGGAGCGCGCCATTCCGGTGCCCACGCCGGTGGCCAGCTCGAACCCGTACCCGACCCGGTTGCGGACTTCGGACGCGAGCTCCAGCGCCGCCTCGTCGGGGACCGCCGTGACCTCCTCCGGCAGATCGCCGTCTCCCTCGCGCCAGCGTGCCCAGGCTGCGACCGCCGGCCAGGTGATCCGGTTCGAGGTCGAGCCGACCACGAGGCCGAAATGGCCTGCGCGCAGAGCCAGCTCGTAGACATCGGCCCGCGGCGCTGCCTGGCGAATCGCGCGCACGCCGGCGGCCGGCGCGATCTCGTCGACCGTGCCGACGACCGACAGGATCGGGTTCACGATGTCGGCCAGCGTCACCAGCCTGTCCTCGATCACGAAGCCGCCTTCGAGCATCCGGTTGTGGGCCACGAACTGGCGCGTGAAGTCGGCCATCGCCGGCCCGGGCCACGCCACCCAGCCGTCAGCCTCCAGGAATCGCCGCTGGCGCTCTCGCGGCAGCAGGGCCTCGCGGTCGTGGAGCTGAAGGATGAACTCGACCCGGCTGCGCATCGACTTGACCGGGTCGAGCAGCCGGAAGCCCGTCCGGCTGGCCCAGGCCGGCAGCGCCCAGCCGCCGAGCACGCGGTCGGCGAGCAGGCCGGCAGCCCCGGCGGCGAACTGCTCCGGGATCCCGAACGGGAGCGCGACTCGGGTGTCGACGGGGCTCCCGAAGGTGATCAGCGAGCTCAGTCCCTCGCTGCGCCGGTAGGCGGCGGTCTGGTAGCAGAACATTCCCCCCTGCGAGTAGCCGCCCAGATGAACGTCGCGGCCGGCGGCGTCGCGGACTCGGTCGACCGCATCGGAGACCGCGAGCACGTGATCGGTGAGGGTGCGCTCGAGTCCTCCCTCCTCCTTCTCCGGCGCGCCGAAGTCGACCACCCACGGATCGACGCCGTGCTGGCGCAGAATCGTCACCGCGCTCGTGGAGGGCGAGACGTCGTAGACCTCGGCCGCCAGCATCATCGGCGGCACCAGCAGCACCGGCGGGCCGGCGGGCTCGCTGCCCGGGTGGTAGTGACGCAGCCGGTAAACGCGGTGCTCGCTCTCGACCACGTAGGGCGACGGCTCCTCATCGGTGGCCAGGCCGCCGAAGCGGGCCACCTCGAGGGCGTTCTGGGCCGCGGCGCCAATACGCACGGCGGGTCTCGTGATCGCCTTCGGAAGCAGGTCCATTGAGTTCCCACATCTTGGCCGAACCCGCCGCGCAGCGCCACCACGTGGCGCCGGTGAGCGCTAGTGTCCGGATGCCAACAAGGGAGACCACGATGACCGTCCTCGACCTCGAGACCGTGAAGCTGGACATCGACGGCGCTGTTGCGCGCGTCACGCTCAACCGACCCGAGGCGCTCAACGCGTGGACCCGCCAGCTCGGCGAGGACATGCTCTCGGCGCTCGATCGCGCCGCCGAGGACGCTGCCGTGCGGGCCATCGTGCTGACCGGGGAGGGCCGCGCCTTCTCGTCGGGTGCCGACCTCAAGGCCGGATCGGAATTCGGCGCCAACGGCTCCCCCGATGTGCTGACCCGGCTGCGCACGACCTACAACCCGCTGCTGCTGATGGTGCGCACGGTCACGAAGCCGGTGATCGCGGCCGTCAACGGCCCGGCGGTCGGCATTGGCTGCTCGCTGGCGCTGGCCGCGGATCTGATCGTGGCCGCGGAGTCGGCCTATTTCCTGCTCGCGTTCGTCAACATCGGCCTCGGCCTCGACGGCGGGGCGTCGGCAACGCTGCCGGCCCGGGTGGGCCATGCCCGGGCCTTCGAGATCGCGTATCTCGGCGAGCGCATCCCCGCTGAGACCGCGCTCCAGTGGGGACTCGTCAACCGCGTCGTGCCCGACGCCGAGCTTGGTTCCCAGGTCAGGGCGCTCGCGGAGCGTCTGGCCGCCGGCCCTCCTGGCTCCTATGCGAGCATCAAGCGCACGATCAACGAGCAGGCCTATTCGCGCTTCGACGAGATGCTCGACCTCGAGGCTGTGCTGCAGCAGGAACGGGCCGAGTCGGCCGACTTCGCGGAGGGCGTGCTGTCGTTCGTGCAGAAGCGCCCGCCGCACTTCACCGGAAGCTGAGTCGCGCGCTTCGCCTCGCGGGGTATAGGGTACGCGCGACCCATGAACCTGGCGACCATCCTCACCGAGTCGGCTGCAAGCGTGCCCGATCACGTGGCCCTCAAGCTGGACGACCTCGAGGTCACCTACGGGCTGCTCGACGAGGCGTCGGCCAGGCTCGCGGGCCTGCTGCGCAGCCAGGGCTTCTCCCCTGGAGACCGGGTGGGGATCATGCTCCCCAATGTCCCCTACTTCGCGGTCTGCTACTACGGCGTGCTCCGGGCCGGCGGCATCGTGGTGCCGATGAACGTCCTGCTCAAGCATCGCGAGGTCGCCTTCTACCTGCGCGACCCGGGCGCCAGGTTTCTGTTCGCGTGGCATGACCTCGCCCCGGACGCCCAGGCGGGCGCCGAGGAGACCGGAGCGCAGTGCCTCCTGGTCGCCCCCGGCGAGTTCGAGAAGCTGCTCCAGGACGCCGAGCCTGCGCGCGAGGTGGCTGACGTCGAGGACTCCGAGACCGCCGTCGTCCTCTACACCTCGGGCACCACCGGGACTCCCAAGGGGGCCGAGCTGACCCACGCGAACCTCGCCCGCAACTGCGAGGTCTCGCGCAGGCTCTTCGACCTCGGGCCAGATGCGGTGACCCTCGGGGCGCTGCCGCTGTTCCATTCCTTCGGCCAGACATGCGCGATGAACGCCACCATCGGAGGTGGCGGTACGCTGACGCTGATCCCGCGCTTCGACCCCGCGAAGGCGCTCGAGATCATCCAGCGCGACCAGGTGACCGTGTTCGAGGGAGTGCCGACGATGTATGGCGCGATGCTGCACTGCGCGGATCGCGAGAGGTTCGACACCTCGAGCCTCGAGGTGTGCGCCTCCGGCGGCTCAGCGATGCCCGTCGAGCTGATGCGCGGCTTCGAGAATGCCTTCCACTGCAAGGTGCTCGAGGGCTACGGCCTCTCGGAGACCTCGCCGGTGGCGTCCTTCAACCATCCCGGTCGCGAGCGCAAGCCGGGCTCGATCGGAACCCCGATCGACGGCGTGGAGATGAAGGTGGTCGACGAGGACGGACATGAGGCGCCACAGGGAGAGGTCGGCGAGATCGTGATCAAGGGCCACAACGTGATGAAGGGCTACTGGAACCGCCCCGAGGCGACGGAGGAGACGATCAGGGACGGCTGGTTCCACAGCGGCGACATGGCCGAGGTCGACGAGGACGGCTACTTCTTCATCGTCGACCGCAAGAAGGACATGATCATCCGCGGCGGCTACAACGTGTATCCGCGCGAGATCGAGGAGGTCCTGTACGAGCACCCCGCCGTGCGCGAGGCAGCGGTGGTCGGAGTGCCGGACGACAACCTCGGCGAGGAGGTCGGCGCCGCCGTGTCGCTCAAGGAGGGCGCGGAAGCGAGCGCCGAGGAGCTGCGCGAATTCGTCAAGGACCAGGTTGCGGCCTACAAGTATCCGCGTGAGGTCTGGTTCGTCGACGAGCTTCCCAAGGGGCCGACCGGCAAGATCCTCAAGCGAGAGATCGAGCCGCCACAGCCGGGCTGAGCGCGTGGGCGCCTCGCACCCGGACCGGTGAGCACCGTGCCCGGCGGCGCCTGTCGGGCCTCGTTGCGTACGGTCGCGATCGAGTGGACGCGGATCGGGTTGACAGGCTTCGGAGGCCCGCCGGCCCACATCGCCCTGCTCCGGCAGCTCGTGGTCGAGCGCCGCGGGTGGCTGGCCGCGCACGAGCTCGAGGATGCGATCGCCGCCACCAACCTGCTGCCCGGACCTGCCTCGACCCAGCTGGCGATCTTCTGCGCCAACCGAGTTGCCGGACCGATGGGAGCGATCGTCGGCGGCCTGGGATTCATCGTTCCCGGCGTGGCGCTGATCCTCGCGCTCTCGTTGCTGTTCCTGGCCGAGTCGCCACCCAACTGGATCGTCGGCGCGGGCGCCGGCGCGGGCGCCGCGGTCGCGGCGGTCGCCCTGCAGGCCGGCCGGGGGCTGCTCGGCCCGAGCTGGAAACGGGTCGGCAGCGCTCGCGATCGGCGCGCGCGATGGGTGATCTACGCGCTGGTCGGCAGCGCCTCAGCAGCGCTCGTGGGGCCGTTTCTCGTCCTCGTCCTGATCGCGTGCGGGCTGGTCGAGCTCGGGCTCCGCACGCGCACGGACACGCTGCGGCTCCACGCCGGCCCGCTCGCGCTGCCCCTGCTCGCGGTGCTCACCACCGGCGGCGTCGGCGCGTTGGCCTGGGTCGCGTTGAAGGTCGGGGCCCTGTCCTATGGCGGGGGCTTTGTGATCGTCCCCCTGATGCAGGGCGACGCTGTGCACGTCTACCACTGGATGACCGCGCCGCAGTTCCTGAACGCGGTCGCACTGGGCCAGGTCACCCCCGGTCCGGTCGTGGCCACGGTCGCCGCGGTCGGCTACGCCGCCCATGGCCTCGCCGGCGGTGTGCTCGCGGCGGTCATCGCGTTCGCTCCCTCGTTCACCTTCGTCCTGCTCGGCGCTGGGCGCTTCGAGCGGCTGCGCTCCGACGTCCGCGCCCGAGCCTTTCTCGACGGATCGGGGCCGGCCGCGATCGGCGCGATCCTCGGCGCCGCGATTCCGCTCGCCGGCGCACTGCAGGTGACGTGGCAGTTCGTCCTCCTGGGAGTGTCCGCCGTCGCGCTCCTGGGGGCGCGTGCCGCCATCGTGCCCACCCTGCTGCTCGCCGCTGCCGTCGGCGTGATCGTGGCCCTCGCCGGGGGACCGCTGCCGTAGCGCGCCGGATCCCCTTGCGCATTCACCCGCTGCCGTCAAGCGCCCGGGTCCGCTTGCGCCGTGAATCCCGGTTCACTAAGCTGAGTGAATCTGCATTCACACACGCGTGTTGGAGGACAGTGATGGCAACCGTCGATCAGGCCAATCCGGCGCGCGAGGTCCTCAACCAGGCCCCGCCTCTGGAGCCGATCAATCTGTTCGAGGTCGACCTGGCGCTCCGTGAGGCGCTGGAGCGGGAGGGCGGCCAATGGGGCGTCGATCGGGCCGGCGAGGCCGGGGCCGCCGCGGGCACAGTCGCCACGCTCGAGCATTCCCGGCGCGCGGAGCGCAACGAGCCGGTGCTGCATACCCACGACAGGTACGGCAACCGGATCGACGAGGTGGAGCTCGACCCGTCCTGGCACGTCCTGCTGCGCGGCGCGGTCGAGCGCGAGATCCACTCGCTTCCGTGGCGAGAGCAGCGGGCGGGGGCCCATGTCGTCCGCGCCGCCCTGTTCATGCTGTGGTCCAACGCCAACGGCGGAGTGATGTGCCCGGTGTCGATGACCCACGCGGTCGTCCCGGCGCTGCGTGACTCCGCTCCGGCGATCGCCGCCGAGTGGGAACCACGCCTGACCCGACCCGACTACGAGCGCGGTGCGCTCGCGGGCATGGCGATGACCGAGCGCCAGGGAGGCTCGGACGTGCGGGCCAACATCACCCGCGCCGACCCGGTCGGGGACGCCGTCTATGAGCTGCACGGCCACAAGTGGTTCTGCTCCTACCCCCCGTGCGACGTGTTCCTGGTCCTGGCCCGGGCTCCCGGCGGCCTCTCCTGCTTCTTCGTCGAACGAGGTCCCGCAATGGAGTTCCAGCGGCTCAAGGACAAGCTCGGGACGCGCTCGCTGGCCTCTTCGGAAGTCGAGTTCCGCGGCATCCCCGGCCGCCTCGTGGGCGAGGAGGGCCGCGGCGTCCCGGCGATCATCAGGATGGTCAACCACACCCGCGTGGACTGCCTGCTCGGATCCGCGACCGCGATGCGCCGAGCGGTCGTCGAGGCGATCCATCACGCTCGGCATCGCAGCGCGTTCGGCGCCCTGCTCTCCGATCAGCCGGCGATGCGCAACGTGCTCGCCGACCTCGCGCTCGAGTCGGAGGCGGCCACCGTCGCGGCGATGCGAGTCGCGCGCGCCTACGACGACTCCGAGGCGCCGCTGCGGCGCTTCGCCACCGCGGTGATGAAGTACTGGGTCTGCAAACGTGCCGCGGGCCAGGTCGGCGAGGCACTCGAATGTCTGGGCGGCAATGGCTACGTGGAGGACTCGGGGATGCCGCTGCTCTACCGGGACGCGCCGCTGGCCTCGATCTGGGAGGGCTCGGGGAATGTGTCGGCGCTCGACGTGCTCCGGGCGATGGCCAAGGAGCCGCAGGGCCTACCGGCGTTCCTGGCCGAGTGCGAGCTGGCCTCCGGCGGCGACCAGCGCCTCGACGCCCACCTGGCACGGGTCAGGGCCGATGCGGAATCGTTGTTCGCCGACGACGGCCGCAGCCCCGAGGCGCGGCTCTACCACGGCCAGTTCGGAGCCCGGCGGATGGTCGAGGATCTCGGCGTGGCGCTGCAGGCGTCCTTGTTGGTGCGCCATGCGCCCAGCGCCGTGGCCGACGCATTCTGCGCGGCGCGCCTCGGCGGCGGCGGCCGCGCCTACGGCACGCTCCCGGCTGGGGTCGATGCCGCGGCGATCATCGAACGCGCGCTCCCGGCATGAGCAACCTTCACTCATGAGTGACGTCTCCTGATGAGCGTCATCCCGGCATGAGCGATCTGCAGGCGCTCACCTACGAGCCCGGGGAACGCGTGGCCCGGATCACCCTCAACCGCCCCGAACGCGGCAATGGGATCACGCGCCGGCTGGTGACCGAGCTCGAGCA
>Ga0066790_10000219_pt1 | contig 19659 bp, 14 predicted proteins | sample OrgsoiDNA2013050_FD_70963 | JGI IMG/M metagenome (GOLD analysis project Ga0066790, IMG submission 70963) | Permafrost soil microbial communities from the Arctic, to analyse light accelerated degradation of dissolved organic matter (DOM) -... | ecosystem: Environmental > Terrestrial > Soil >...
ATCGGCAAAGCTTTTCCGCTGTGTGGGACCAACAGTTACCCCTGAATCCTTGAGCTAGCCGTCTGCAAGACGATGCTCATTGGCTAAATGATCCTCTCCCGCTACCAGGAATTGTTCCTCTATGTCGATTGAATCTGAACGCAGTCGGCTGATATTCCAGAAGACGGAGCGCGCACTGCGGAAACTGTCATCCGGGCAGGAGGCAGAGAGCGTACACGGCTTTCGCACCGCGAGCCGGCGGCTGCAAACCCTGCTGGAGCAAATCATTCCTGTTCGCAACCGGAATCAGAAGAAGCTGTTGAAAATGCTCGGCCGGACTCGAAAATGTGCGGGCAAGGTGCGCGACTTGGATGTTCAGCTCTCCGCTTTGCGCAGCCTCAAGGTTCCGCAAGAGCCCCGCCGCAAAACACAGCTCACGCATGGCTTGATCGAGCTTCGTGCGAAACACGAGAAAAAACTCCGGAAGATGTTGACTAAAGGCATGATCCGGGAGATTCAGAAGCGACTGAAGCGGGCGTCAAGAGAACTCAAATCGGGGGCCGATCTCGACCCCTTGACTGTTGCCCGGACCATGCTGGCGCAGGTAGTGCGTCCGGCCGGACCGGTCACCGAAGAGGTTTTGCATCAGTATCGCATCGTCGTGAAGCGGGCGCGTTACGCCGCCGAATTCGCTTCAAAATCCACCGCGGCGGTGCAAATGATTGCGCAATTGAAGCGGCTCCAGGACGCTCTGGGCAATTGGCACGATTGGCTGACTCTGACTAAGACGGCGTCCAGGCGCATCGGCGATGCCCACCAATCGTCGCTGGTAGCAGCACTTCACAATGTAACCGGAAGCAAGTTCCGGCAGGCGGTCGCTGCGCTCTCTAACTCACCGATGCTTCAGACACCGTCGAAATCCGTCTCGATGGTCTTGGAGCAATCGCGTAAACCTGGAACGAAGAGTCCAATGCCGGTAGCGAAGACCGAAACTGCCGCGTAGCTTCTGCGTTGCGTCCCCTATTCTTGAACTGACCGCCGCAGACTTCGGTGACGATCGGGCCCGGCTCCATGTACACTGTGAGGCTTCCCCATGCCCACGTTTGCCGCGGTCGATATCGGTTCCAACTCCGTCCGGCTAAAGATTGCCCGCCTGCAAGCTGGCCGCCTCCATGCCCTTCACGAAGACCGCGAAGTGACTCGCCTCGGCGAGGGCGTGTTTGGTTCCGGATTTCTCACACCGGATTCGATGGCCGAGACGGTCAAGGTACTGCGCCGGTTCCACCGGGCCACACAGCAGATTGTGCCCGACAGCGTGCGCGTGGTTGCGACCAGCGCGCTGCGGGATGCGCGCAATTCGCAGGCGTTCCTGGAATGGGTGCGATCGGCCACGGGCTGGCGAGTAGAGATCATCTCTGGTGTGGAAGAGGCCCGACTGATTCACCTGGGACTGGTGTCCAGCCCCCGGGTGGACCGATCCACCACGCTGATGATGGACCTGGGCGGTGGCAGTTGCGAACTTACGGTTACGCAGGGTGGACATATTCGCGACGCGGTGAGCCTGCCTCTCGGTGCGGTTCGCCTGACCAATGAGTTTCTGCGACACGATCCCACCCGCAAGGGGGAACTGAAGCGTCTGCGAGGGTTTGTCACGCGGGAGGTGAACCGCATTACGGACCGCATTGCAAGTGCCAAGGTGAAGAACGTGATTGCGACCTCCGGGACGGCGGCGGCGTTGGCCGCGGTCGCCACTCACCTGCGGCACGGAACCGGCCGCCAGAGGCCCGTGGTGTCACGTGCGGAAATGAGCCGAATCGCCAAGCGCCTGGCGCGGCTGCCGCTGGCGGAACGCCGCAAGATCGAAGGCATCGGCCCGCGGCGAGCGGAAATCATTGTTGCCGGCGCCACCGTCTATCACGAACTGCTGGAGCGCCTTCACCTTAAAGGTTTCCGCTATTCGCCGCTCGGCCTGCGTGATGGAATCCTCGCTCAGATGGCCGCCGACTACGATCGCAGCACGCGCTCCGGACGCCAGATCGAATCCGAACGATGGGAATCGATCATGAAAGCGGTCGACCATTACCACATAGATCGCAAGCACGCCCTCAATGTCCGCGCCGCCGCCACGTTATTGTTCACTGGGCTGCGCTCACTGCACCGCCTGCCGCCCGAATACTGCGAGTGGCTGTCCGCTGCCGCGATGCTCTACGAAGTGGGTGACTACGTGAATCGCAACGGCCACCACCGCCATACCCACTACATCATCTCGAACTCTGAAATCCTGGGCTATACGCCGCCGCAGCGGCGCCTCATCGCGGCGATCGCGCGCTATCTGGGAAAGTCACGTCCCGCCACCGAGGATGGTCCGATAAAGGTCGTGGATCCCGGCGATCGCGACAACGTGCAGAAGGCGATTCTGCTGCTTCGTCTGGCGCGTGCTCTGAACCTGGGTCGCAGCCGCGCAGTCGAGAAGGTACACATCGGAGTGCGGGCGGCGGGGGTAAAGTTGACGCTGGTTCCGCGGCGGCGCATGGGAGTTGACTTGGAGCTTTGGGCAATCGAAAAAGAGCGCGACTACTTCCGGGAAGTATTCGGACGCGAACTCTCCACGGCCGTGTCGTAAAGCGTGCGCAAAACTTTCGGGGTGACGCACCACTGCAGAGTCCCGGATGCACGGCGCATCTCCACTTTGGCCACCGCACCCTTTTTTAATTCCACCGACGCTTCGCAGCCGGAATCGCTGATGATCGCTCCCAGGAATTGACTCAGGTTCGGATTATGTCCGACTACCATGATCGCTTCCTGGCGGGCATATTTTTCCAGCAATTTGCGGAAGTCGGCGAGTCCAGCCTGCGGGCGCAACCCGGGATCGATCTGTAATTTACCTTCGTAGCCCAGTTCGTTGCCTACCAGTGACGCAGTCTGCGTGCAGCGCTTCAGCGGACTAGAAACGATTGCATCCACCTGAGCGTCCAATGCGGCGAGGGCGCGTCCGATATACCCGCACTGTTCGATGCCTTCCTTGTCGAGGGCACGCTTCTCGTCCTTCTTCGGATTGACGAAATGTTCGCCCGCGCTCGCGTGGCGTAGAAAATAGAGAATCATCGCCGCTTATCTTTCCTTTCGAACCATAACTTTACGCTTTCGCCCCGGAGCGGCCAGGGGAGGTACCGGGGCCTTTCCTTCCGCAACGCCCATCAGGAAATCCTGCGCGGTGAAAGCTGCGGTTCCCGTAGGCGGACGGCGGTTGCGGGTGCCGTGCAAGGGCTGCCAGGCGCGGATATAGGTAGCATCTTTGAGTAAGATTCGGGCCTTACGGTTGTCGGACAAGTAGGCGCCGAGAATTTCATGCCGGACCCGCTCCCGCAGCAGTTCATCGCGCAGCGGCACCAGCACTTCGACACGCTCGTAGAGATTACGCGGCATCCAATCCGCGCTGCCCATGTAAATCGCTTCCTCGCCGCCATTGGCAAAATAGAAAATCCGGCTGTGCTCGAGGAATCGCCCGACAATACTGCGCACACGGATGTTGTCGCTCACGCCGCGAACTCCCGGACGAAGCGCGCAAATGCCGCGGACAATCAAATCGATCTGCACTCCGGCCTGCGAAGCCCGGTAGAGTGCCTGCACGACCGTCTTGTCGAGCAAGGCGTTCATCTTGGCGATGATGCGAGCTTCTTTTCCCTCGCGCGCATGTTCGGCTTCACGCTCGATCAGAGCGATGCACTTTTCCGCCAGATCGAGGGGTGCCACCAGCAGCGGATCGTAGCTGGGATTCTCGGCGTAAGCCGTCAAGAAACTGAAAACGTCGTGGACGGCGCGCGTGACTTCCGGATTCGCCGTGAACAGACTCAGATCCGTGTAAATCCTCGCCGTGTTCGCGTTGTAGTTGCCGGTGCCGATATGCGCGTAACTTCGGATCGCTCCATCCGGATCGCGCCGCACCAGGAGCGACAGTTTGCAGTGAGTCTTTAATCCGACGAGACCGTGGAAGACCTGCACTCCTGCGTCTTCCAGATCCCGCGCCCAGCGTATGTTCGAAGCCTCGTCGAAGCGCGCCTTCAACTCCACCACGGCGGTGACTTCCTTCCGCGAGGCAGCATCCATGAGCGAAGGGACGATCAGGGAATGTTCGCTGGTGCGGTAGAGCGTCTGCTTGATGGACAGTACGTTTTCGTCTTCGGCAGCTGATTCGATGAACGAAACCACTGCGTCGTAGGAATCGAAGGGGTGGTGCAGCAGGATGTCGTGTTCGCGCAACTCCTCGAACAAATCCTTTGACTTTGACGTCAGCCGCAGCTCCCGCGGTGAAAACGAGCGGTACTTGAGGTCCTGACGCTTCACCTGTTCGTAGACATTGAACAGGCGCGATAGATTCACCGGCCCGTTCACCGGAAAGACCTGCCAGGGGTCCAGCTCGAATACCGAGCGCAATCGATCGACAATCTCGGGATCGGCGTCGGCTTCAATTTCCATGCGCACCGCGTCGCCCTTGCGCCGGTTGTGAAGTTCAGTACGCACCGATTCGAGAAGGCTGCGCGCCTCTTCTTCCGCAAGGTAAAGGTTGCTGTTGCGGGTAACCCGGAACGGCGCCGAGGAAACGACGTCGTACCCGTGATACATGCGGACCGCGTGATGCGCGACGAGATCGGCGAGAAAAATAAAATCGTCGGTGCCCTCGGACGGGAGCCTGACCAGCCGAGGCAGGGCCCGGGGGACCGATACAACCCCAGTATAGGTCAAAGCGGAGCGCCTGCGGCGGCGCAGCAAGAATCCCAGGCAAAGCGCTTTGTTGATCACTCGCGGGAAAGGATGTGCCGGGTCCACTGTGACCGGCGTCAAAAGCGGGTCCAGTTCCTTATCGCAATACTCGTCGACGAATCGCAAAGCCTCGGCGTCCAACTCGTGCAACCCCAGCACCCGAATGCCGTTCGCAGACAGCGCTGGACGCAGGCGAGCATTCCAGCAGTCATACTGGTCGTCCACGAAATCGTGAGTCAGCCGGTTGAGGGTATCCCGTTTCTCTGTCAGGGTGATGCCGTCGGGCCCGGCCTCGTTGTAACCGTCCTCGATTTGCTGCATCATGGCGGCCACGCGCACTTCGAAGAACTCATCCAGATTGCTGGCTGAGATCGAGAGAAACTTCAACCGCTCCAAGAGCGGGTTGCCCTCGTCCTCGGCCTCTTCGAGGACACGGCGGTTGAACGCGAGCCAGGAGGTGTCGCGGTTCAGGTAATACTGGGGATTGTCGAGTGAAATGCGAGCCATGGCGAACGCTTACCGACTGATTCGTGATTCGTTTCCGCTTGTTGAAACCTACCCACGAAAGCTTCGGATGAGCCTACGCGAACATAGAGTATAAAGCATCGGATGAGGACGCGCAGGGCGCAGAATCAAGGCGAATACTGCCGCATTTTCGCCTCCTGGAAGAAAAAAAGGCACTCAGAGTCTATTCCCTCTGAGTGCCGGCGTGTGTGCATAAGCGGTCCGTTTCGTTTTACGGCAGGTAGTAACGGAACGACGTGAAGACCATGTTGTCGATTCCGTGCGGCTGGTTTGGCGACGATGAACCAGACCAAGTGTTACGCGTCACGTACGAGTACTGTGGACCGAACTGTATCCTGCCCCGGTTCACTTTCTCTTTCGAGCCGTCGTAGAGCTTGTACCAGAAGCCCGCCGTCCCCTCGATCAGCACGCGGGTGTCAGCGGTGCAACTGGAGAGGCCTCCGGGGAGGAATCCTCCGGCTCCCGGCCCGGTCTCGGTGAAGCAGCCAGTATTGCTGAATAGAGGCGATCCATAACCGACGTATTTGCCGGTCACTGGGTCATAGCCTGCAGCTCGGCTGGCGTACTCAGCTCCGGCGTTGAGGTAAACATCAACCTTGGGTCCGTGCCACTCGAGCGTGGTCAATCCCTGATAGCTACGAATGAGATCGAGAGTGCCGTTGGCGCGCGCCGAGACGTCGGAAAGTCCACCCGTCCCGTAGCGACCCACGCCGCTGCCCCCAAGAGCGTGCAAACCGAAATCGACGTGCTTGTTTGCGAAAGACCAACGGGCGTTGGCACCGAAGCCGCCGCCGTTCTTGGAAGAGTTGTACGCGCCCAAGGCATTGGGGCCAGGGGTTGAGCTGATGCAAGGAGTGGTTGAGGTTACGTCTTCGCACGGAAACACGCGATCACGGAATCGGCTGTAGATTCCGAACACTTCGTAGTGCCCGAAGCCAGGCTCGAACACCAATTTTGCGATGACGTCAGGCGAGGGGTTGAAGGAATAGTTGGCTGCCGCGCTGCAAGTTGTGCTGACCGTCCCGGTGCTGCTGGTGGTCGTAGTGCAGCTCGTGATGGCTGAATTGTAGAGGCCACCACCTGCGCCCGGGGAGCCGATCAGGAAGTTGGAAGCGTTGCCGTGGCTGGTGAGGGTCGCCTGCGAGTTTTCAGCCGAGACTGCGAACCAGACTTTGTTGCCGAAGTTCTTCGACAGACGCACACCGTATTGCCGCGCCCAGCTGAAGCCGACGGTGTACTGAGGATCGATGGTCATGGGTAACGCCTCGGTGCGATTATCTACACCGTGTTTGGTTTCCGTCACCAGACTCCACATCTGACCGCCGGTGAAGGTCCAGCCATTGTCGAATGCGGCCTGGCCCCAGGCTTGCCGCTGGCGGAACGCGTAGCTATTGCTCTGGTTGTTGTTGGAGGTCACGGCGGCCGAGAGGAAGTCGCCTTCCACGTAGCCGGTCAGTTTAGCGCTCTTCAGCCGCCCCTCTGCCAGCATCGAAACTCGCGACTGGCGTCCGGAACCGAAGAACTCCGATACCTTGCTGGCCGAAGCGCCGGGCATGGTTAAAGCGTTGAGCGGCGTATTGATGTCCGCGGCCAATGCGCGTGAGCGGTACACACTTTCAGCGGCCAGGAAGCCGCCGGGCGTGATGGTGATTCCCTTGAAGTGCAGCGCCGCCGGAGACTCAGTCATGCTTTTCTGGGTTTCCTGAATACTCACAACCGTGCTCGCCATGTTGGTTTTCAGGTCGGTCACGTCGCCCTTTAGTTCGGTGACGGTCTGCTGTTGCTGATTGGCCTGCGCCTGAGCTGCATCAGCCTTGGTGGCAGCATCGGCCGCTGAGGTCTGAGCCTGCTGCACGACTTGATCCTTGTGGTGCAGTTCATCCCGTAACGCCTGAATCTGTTGTTGCTGCTGGGCGAGCGCCGCTTGTTGCGATGCGATCGCGTCTTTCAACGACTGCACGTCCGCCGCCGTCAATGTCGCGGCCGCAGGCTTCGCCTTCCTGGGTTTGGGCGCGGTGCTGGTTTGCGCGACCAGCCCTGTCGCCAGAAAAAGAATTGCACACACGTTCAACGCAGACTTCATTGTTCTCTCCTTTTTGGTCCTGCGATAAATGAAAATATCCCGTGACTGCGGGTTATTATTTGACTTGCTTGATTGCATCCTTCACCTTTGCCACGACGTTATCGGGCAAGGGCGCGTACGACAGCGCAGAGGTCATCTTCTGACCGTCAGCGACCATCCAGTTTAGAAAATCGGCCAGAATTTTGCCCTTCGCAGCGTCCTTGGACTGGGCCGGGATCAGGAGCCAGGTAAAGCTGGAGATAGGATAAGCATCTTTCCCGGGAGCGTTGGTGATCGACACGCGGAAATCGGCCGGCATCTTGGGCGCCGAAGCGGCCGCCGCAGTTACGCCATCCAGCGACGCTTTCACGAAGTTACCGGCTGAATTCCGGACACTGCCGTAGGAAATGTTGTTCTGCACGGCATAAATCAACTCAACGTATCCGATGGAACCCGACAATTGGCGGATCATTCCCGACACGCCTTCGTTGCCTTTCTGCCCCATTCCGATCGGCCATTTCACAGAGGTATCGGCACCCACCTGGCTCTTCCACTCCGGGCTGACCTTGGAAAGATAGTCCGTCCAGATGAACGTAGTTCCACTGCCGTCGGAACGATGCACCACAATGATGGGCTGGTCCGGGAAGTTCACTCCCGGGTTCGCCGAGGTGATCTCCTTGTCATTCCATTTGGAGATCTTGCCGAGGAAGATCCCTGCCAAGGCCTCCGGAGTGAACTTCACTTCCCCGCTCAGTCCGGGAACGTTGTAGGCAGGCACATCCGCGCCCAACACAGTCGGAATATGTAATATCTTCATCTTGGCGTCCTGCAACTGTTTGTCGGTCATGGGCATGTCGCTGGCACCGAAATCCACCGTGCCGACGGTTACCTGACGGATGCCTCCACCACTGCCGATAGATTGGTAGTTGACTTGCACTTCCGGGTGAATCTTGTGGTATTCGCTGAACCACTTCGAGTACATCGGATAAGGGAAGGTCGCGCCCGCTCCGGTTAGCGTGGTCTGCCCAACAACCGGCACGGCCAGAAGGACACACACCAACAGCAAGATTTTGCGTATCACCAGATAATTCCTCCTTGGGGATATATGTCCCCGTTCTATCGGCGCAGTGTTACAGGACAGTTACAAACGGGTGAATTTCTGATGAATGAGGCGCGCCGAGGGCCGGTCACGGAACTGCGGCAACGGTTGACCGCGAGGAAACTTGGGGTTGCGCTAGTGCGCGGCCTGCAGACGCGCAATTTGGCGCGGAAATAAAGTATTTGCCGGGAACTCGCGCTGCAGGCCCGTCAGCAACTCCATCGCCCGGGGCGCATTCTTCTCCCGCACATAGGCAATCGCCAGCAGGATTCGAGCAAACGGAGCGAGGTAGTGTCCGTGTTCCGCAGTGGTTTGCAAGTCGGCGAGTCCGCCTTGCTTATCCGCGGGCAGGCCTCCCATGCGGAGAATCCAGCGCACCGGCGCAGCCATGCTGCCGATGATGTATTTGCTGAAGCCGGTCGCCAGAAGGGCATCGTAGCAATCGTGACAAACCGCCAGCAAATCTTGCGCCGATGCGGAGGCTTCCTTGGTGAAGTGCAGAGAGGCCAGATTGCGTTTTTCGATAAGCGCCGCGTAATCGGCTTGCAGGCCCCAGCACAAGGTCAGGGCAAACAGCGCGTCGCGATCTTTGGGATCTTTGGCCAGTCGCTGATGGGAAAGATTCTCGGCGCGGCCGATCGCGTCCGTGAAGTGTTGCTTCAGAGCTGGATCGGGTGTCAGCCTTGGACGTCCGGCGAACGCGTCATCGTTCTCGTAAAACTGCGCTTCCAGTACTCCTAAACGATTGAACTCCGAGAATAAGAATCCCGCCGCTTCGCTGACCGGACCCACCGGATCATCGGGATGCAGCTGTTGCCACGCCGCGAAATCCCTTTGGGCGCCCGCAAAATCAAGGTTGTAGAGCCCCGAAAAGCCGCGGTCGAGCGGAGTGGCCACGGCTGCTCTGGGAACATCCACCGCTCCCGCCGCGAGGCACAGAGCGCAACAGGCATACAAGACTGTTACTATGCTTCGCGCTCGTGCATCTAAGGTTTGGGTCATTTTGCCGCGCTTGTGTCGTCTATTATCGTTGATTGGCTCTTAAGATCTGTTCTTAGTTGCAGTTTACCCTTTTGATGGCCGCTAACTGTTTGATGACGGATAACGCAGAAGCGACAGTTCCGCGGTGTAAAAAGTGTGTCAATTCCGGCGGTGAGAGATCCCCCGCAAGAGGACAACGCCTTTCATGACTGATTCCCCCATCCGATATGCTCCTGGCTGGCCAGGCATCCCACCGCGCTGGACCTCGAGCGCCAAGACGGGTGCTGGGACTGCCCTCAACCAGCACAGCAAAGTCTGGTTCACGCTGAGTCATGGCATCCTCAACGAAGTCTATTTTCCCCGTGTCGACCAGGCATGTACCCGCGACCTAGGATTCATCGTCACCAACGGCCGCGATTTCTTCTCCGAGGAGAAACGGCATTGTACGTTTGAAAACCGGCCCTTCGAGCCCGGCATACCAGCCTTTGAGTTGACCAACACGGATATCAGCGGGCGCTATCGCATCCACAAAGAAGTCCTAACCGACCCCTACCGCAACGTCGTCCTGCAAAGAGTTCGGTTCGAGCCGCTGCAAGGGCAACTCTCCGACTACCATCTGTACGCTGTGCTGTCACCGCACCTGGCCAACTGCGGATACGGCAACACGGGCTGGACGGGAGACTACAAGGGCTATCCCATGTTTTTTGCCCAGCATGATGGCGTCACCCTTTCGCTGGCCTCCTCGGCACCGTGGAAGAAGGCGTCCGTCGGATTCGTCGGCGCCTCCGATGGCTGGCAAGATTTATCCCAGCACTTTCAAATGGAATGGGAATACACCCGCGCGGAAAACGGGAACATCGCCTTTACGGGAGAGATCGATCTCGCCGCTTGCGAGGGTGAATTCGTACTCTCCCTGGGCTTCGGGGCGATCTGGACAGAGGCGGGGCAACAAGCGCGATCCACGCTTTTCGAGGACTATGCGGAGACTCGCCAGCACTATGTCTCGCAATGGAGCAACTGGCAAACCCGATTGCTCAAGCTAGACGAACCGCTGCGCCAGCACGATCTATATCGCTCCTCAACTGCCGTGCTTCGGACGCACGAATCGAAGGATTTTCTTGGCGGCATCATCGCCAGCCTGTCGATTCCCTGGGGATTCAACAAAGGCGACGAGGATCTTGGCGGCTATCATCTGGTGTGGCCGCGCGACCTCGTGGAAACCGCAGGAGCCCTTCTCGCCGCAGGGGCGGTTACTGACGCGGTGCGCGTGCTGCGCTACCTCGAGGCCACGCAGGAAGCTGCAGGCAACTGGGCGCAGAATCTGTGGCTTGACGGACGTCCCTACTGGGGTGGCATCCAGATGGACGAAACTGCGTTCCCGATCCTGCTGCTCGATCTCCTCCGTCGCGAAGCGCCCGAGGCTCTGGGCAAACTCGATCGCTGGTGGCCGATGGTGCGCAACGCCGCCAGCTTTATTCTTCGCAACGGTCCCGTCACGCAGCAGGATCGTTGGGAGGAAGATGCCGGATATTCGCCGTTCACCCTGGCCGCCGAAATTTCCGCGCTGCTGGCCGCCGCGGACATTGCGGAACTGACCGGACACGTCGAACAGGCGCCAACCATGCGTGATGCAGCCGATGCCTGGAACGACAACATCGAACGCTGGGTGTATGCAACCGGAGGCGACCTGGCGCAGCAACTCGGCATTGACGGCTATTACGTGCGCATTGCTCCGCCCGACACGGACGGAGCCGCGTCGCCCACGCAGGGCTTCGTCCCGATCAAGAATCGTCCACCGGGGCAGGATCACGAGCGCGCGTATCACATCATCAGCCCGGATGCGCTGGCGCTGGTGCGTTTCGGACTGCGCGCGCCCGACGATCCGCGCATTCTGAATACGCTTCGCGCCATCGACGCCCTCTTATCGGTTGAATTGCCGCAGGGCCCTTGCTGGTACCGCTACAACGGAGACGGCTACGGCGAACACAAAGACGGCTCGGCCTTCGATGGAACCGGAATCGGCCGCGCGTGGCCGTTACTCGCCGGCGAGCGCGCCCACTACGCCCTGGCAGCGGGCCACCGCGACGAGGCCGAGGCACTCCTTAGCGTCATGGAAAACTCGCCTGCAGGACAGAGCCGCCTGCTTCCAGAACAAGTCTGGGACGCCGCCGACATTCCCGCAGTCGAACTCTTCCGAGGTAAGCCCACGGGATCAGCTTGCCCGCTCGTCTGGGCGCACTCGGAGTATGTGAAGCTGCGCCGCTCGATCCGGGATAACAAGATTTTCGATCAGCCTCCCCAGACTGTGAAGCGTTACTTGATTGAGAAACATGTGCGGCAGATCTTCGGCTGGAGATTTAACAATAAGACGCGAACTGTCCCGCGCAACAAAACGCTGCGCATCGTGCTCCTCACGCCCGGCCGGGTGCACTGGAGTGTGGATGGCTGGAAGACCACGCACGACACCGCCGCGCGGGACACGGGACTCGGCATCTACACGCTCGACCTGCCCACCGCGTCGCTACCAGCGAGGGGACAGGCTGTGTTCACATTTTTCTGGCCTGAAGAGAATCGATGGGAGGGCACGGACTATAACGTCACGGTAGAGAATAGCTGAGAGTGGCCCGCAGTGGATTCTTCAGATTGACACTCACTCGGTTCCGGAACATAATAACTGGCCCCCCTTTCACAGGCTTGATTCAGGCTTGCATTCCTCGTGGTTCGCGGATGATCCGCTGCGAGTGTCGGAGTTGCGATTCACTCCGAAGAATGATTTCCAACGAAGGACTGACGAATTTAAGCCCGGGACCCGTAATCGATAAGCGACCTATTCACGCGTCGGCGCACAGCCGGACTGGAGACAGCATGAAAAAGCTCAGTTTCGCCAAGGCATCGTGCCTGCTGCTTAGGATGTGCCTTGCACTTGCGATCCACGCAGCCGCGCAGACCTTCACCATTCTGCAAAACTTCCAGCAATCCGACCCAACGTCGGCTCTGGTGCAAGGCCTCGACGGAAACTTTTACGGCACCATGGAGGGTGGCAATATCGGCTTCGAGGGCAACGTTTACACGCTCACCCCCGGCGGCACATACACCACGTCGCCAGCCCCTGCTGCTACTCCTACGCTCCACTGGTTCTGGCCAGCAACGGCTATTTCTACGGCTCCACGCAACAAGGCCGAGCCGCTCTCGAAGGCAGCATTTATAAAATGACCGCCTCGGGCGCGGAGAGCACCCTCTACAGTTTTTGCACGACCACCTGCGAAGACAGTTCATACCCCCACGGCTCGCTGGTGCAACTCAGCAACGGCGACCTCTACGGAACCACCGTCAGCACCATCTTCAAAATCACCCTGGCAGGCGAGCTCACCACGCTCTACAATTTCTGCTCCGGCACAATCTGCAACAACGGCCCAATTACCCCCTCCGATCTGGCGCTCGGCAGCGATGGAAATTTCTACGGAGTGACCAGTAGCAACGAGAATTACGGCACTGTCTTCAAGATGAACCCGTACGGCGGCGTGACCACGTTGCACGTCTTTAGCGTCGCCGATGGAACCACTCCCGTGGGTCCTCTTGTACAGGCAACGAACGGATACCTTTATGGAGTGACGTTGAGCGGCGGCACGGGCGTCAACCGCGCATGCAATTTGATCGGCACTGGCGGTTGCGGCACGATTTTCAAGATCAGCACCACCGGAGCCTTCACTACCATGCACAACTTCGCTGGAAGGGATGGAGCTAACCTTTCCGCCGGCCTGGCGCTCGCTTCCGATGGAAACCTTTATGGCACCACTTATTATGGCGGCAACAATCCGAGTAACACAGGCACGGCCTTCGTCCTAAGCCCAACCGGCGCATTCAAAACCATCTACGATTTCTGTTCGCAAACCTACTGCCTCGACGGCGCCAATCCGTTCATGCCGCTGCTGCAGGCCACTAACGGCACGCTCTACGGCACGACCCGCCAGGGCGGGACTCAGACCAACGGCGTATTTTTCAGTTTGTCGCGGGGACTGCGTCCGCTCGTGCAGCCGATTCCCGCGCAGGGCAACGCTGGGACGAACGTGACTATTCTGGGAAACGGTCTGACCGGCGCGACGAGCGTCACGTTCCACGGCGTACCAGCTGCCTTCAGTGTTCTTTCCGATACCGAGATGTCGGCGACCGTCCCCACCGGTGCAACCACAGGCGCGGTTGTCGTAACTACTCCCAGTGCCACGCTCAATAGCAATGTGGCGTTCAGAGTAGGGCACTAAAGGAAACGACCAGATCTCAGACAAAACGGCTGGCAGCTCTAGCTGCCAGCCGTCTTGTCGCAAATAGCTCTGATGACGGCTCGAAGAAAGTCCCTACACCCGGCGAGCGGCTCAGACGACCAATGCAGAGAGATCAGGAACGCCCTCTACTCCTCGACGCTGGTGTAGCACAACTCGACCACCGTGCAGTCGTCGGATAAGGGATTGCCAGCACAGAATTCCGTCACCGAAGAAAAAATTCCTTCGAGCGTGGGGGACTTGGCAGCGGCTGCTTCCAACCGGAAGTCCTCATAAAACTCGCCCATCGCGTTTTCCGCCTCGGTAACGCCATCGGTCACGAGAATGAAGCGGTCGCCGGATTTCATCTGACACCGCGCGCTCTCGAAGGTCGCGTCCGCGAGCAGCCCCACCGGGACATTGCCATGCGGAGGGCGTATCACTTCTCCGGCGCATACCAGAAGCGGCTGCACATGCCCGCAATTCACATATTCAAGCTCGCCGTCGCGCCGCAGGCGCACCAGCAGCACGGTAGCGTATTTCTCGCCTACAAGCTTCTCGGTGAAGAAACGGTTGACCGCCACCACCACATCGAGCAGAGGCACGCCTGCGCTCAGATGCGAATAAATCATCCCCTGAAGGGTTGAGGCTAGCAGCGCGGCCGAAACTCCTTTGCCACTGACGTCGGCAAGCACCACCGCCAGGCCTTCTTTCGTATTGACCGCGTCAAAGAAGTCTCCGCCGATTTCTTTACAAGACAAATTCTTTCCGCGCAGCTTGGCGAACGGGACTTCGGGAATCTTCACCTGCATCAGGCGCTGCTGAATGCTGGCGGCGATGCTCAACTCCTGCTGGTAACGACGGGATTCTTCCTCGGCTTGCACGAGGCGCGCGTTCTCGATGAGTGACGCCGCTTCGGTCGCAATCACGTGCAGAATATCTCGGCCCACCCCAGCAATGTCGCGCGAGGCGAAGCGCGAGTCGACGTACAGAACTCCCATGGCCTCGGCGGAAGTCGCGGCCGGCGTCGGGGTTTGCGCGTCGCGAGTCGACTGGACTACGAGTTTGCGCAGCGGGATGCAAACCACGGTGCGGAGATCATAGGCCACAACGCTCTGACGACCCGCCAGATCGAGCGACTGGCTGGTATCGGTCTCCAGGAATTCGGAATTCGACCGCATGGATTCTTCCAGGATCGAATGCGAAATAGTCTTATCGTCGAGCAGCGGCTCCTGCTTGGAGTTGCGGCCAGCGGCCAGCCGGAGCTTCCCTTCTTCGTCTTTGAGAAAAACGTACGCGCGCTCGGCTCGCGTGAGCTTCAGCGTGACGTCGAGCATCGTCATCAGAATCTCGTCGAGAACGCCCGCGGTATTCAACTTGCGCGCGGCTTCCAGAAACAGTGTGAGCTTTTCCAGATCGGTAGCTTCCTGCTTGATCTGGATGCCGGAGATCTGACTGAGGAATTCCCGCGCCGTGTTGGACGTCGCGTGCGCCGGGTTGAACAGAATGTAGGCCGAATCCCGAGCTCCGAATTCCAGCCGGTCGCCCCGCTCCAGTTTCTGGCGCTGGATGCGCTCTCCATTTACGTAGGTGCCGTGTTTGCTGCCGAGATCGACGAGGAAAAAATCCTGCCCCTCCTGCACGATCTGCGCGTGGTCGCGCGATACGCGCGGGTCGGCGATCACCAGATCCTTATCGACTTTGCGTCCGACCGTGAACGGCGTGCGGTTCAGAACGAGGTTCTTCTGCTCGCTTCCCTGCACGAAGACAAGGGCGGGAAACACACCGGAGCCAGAGCTGTGATGACTGATCGCGGTAAGGGCCATGAATGGTAGTTCAGCGCGCCGTCCACCATCCTGGGCGACGACAGGTAGCGTTCACTCTGCAATATCTCGTGCTGCAACAGACTACTCTGCCGCCGCGCTCTCCCGCAAGCTGCGCCGTTTAGGCATCCATGCGTTCAGCAGCGACAGTCCAAAGAGGAACATTGGAACCATGAAATTGGAATAAAATGGCAACGTCCACGCCCGCTCCCTTAAGGCTGGGGTCAGCATGACATAAGCGAGGGTCAGCCCCACAGTGGCGATCCATGGCCACACCAGCAAAAGCCATCCGATTGCGCGAGCGATCCGAATCGCGGGCAGCATGGGTTCGCGGGAGGCCTGGCTCTGCAACAACGCCAGAATGGCCGGGGCAAGTAGCACCTGATTGTAGGGCGCGAACATCGGGACAATGAGCACAGTGAGTGCGAGCACCAGACCGAAAGCTCGTCCAAAGGCCGCACTGGTGGCTGGTTCCCTGCGCATCGGCCAGATACAGATTGCGCAGGCAATCCCGCTGGCTGCTTCAAGCATACGTCCCACGACTGACCCGAACGACCAGACGAGGACCGATATATTCTGGGTGTACTGGTGATACTTCCCAATGCCCTCAATAAACATCCGCAGCCATCCGGGCAACACCAGTTGCGCCGCACCTACCAAGAGCAGCATGACTAGTCCAAACCCGAACACGAACCGTCGCCGCAGGCGCCAGTCATTGACCGCCCACAGCAGCAACCACAAAACCAGAGGCCACGTCAGTTGGGGTTTGATCGTCGCCAATGCCAGCAGCCCTCCGGCGCATAGCAGCCATCCGCCAACCAGGCACGCACCACAGGCAGACAGCAATCCCGCCACCAGCAGAGTCAGTTGCTGCAGCTTGAATCCCTGCACCATCGGCCACCAACCCAGAATCAGCACGATAAAGATCAGCGTTGTTCCGGGCGACGGTCTCCAGCGCAAAACCCGGAGCCAAAGTAAAGCGCTGCCCGCCGCCAGACCAACCAGTAGCCACCGGAATCCAGTCTGCACGACGTCAAACGGAAGATCCACGGTGGGCGCCAGCAGAAAAACGACATAGACAGGATAAGCAAAACCCTGCTGGTCTTTCGGGTCGTCGGGGCGAATCGGGTCGAGCGGCCTTCCATAGTATCCCTGCTGAATCTCGCGCGTGATCTCCGCCGTGTAAGGGTTACGCCCGTGCCGCAGCAGTTCGCGTGCTCCCAACCAACGCGGGTAGAGATCCGATAGGTTGCCGCGTGGACGGTTGTGCACCGCAGCGTCGGCAATCTGTTGCGCTCGCAGTATCCGATTTACATAGAACCATGTGCTCGCGGAGGCCAAGATGGCTAGCGCGAGTATGATCGCGAATGCTAGGCGCTTCGCGAGTTGCACCCTTGACCGTCTCCTGATCGGCTCTTCTCTCACGGCTCCCCCACAGAATGAGCCCGATCCGGCGGTGTCGAGAGCAGAGGTCGCAGTCGTGCTTGCAATATGATCGTCGCGGAGATCGTGCCAGCAACCAGCAGCCAAGGTATGGCCGGGTTTATCCAGACCACCGGCAATCCCCACCGTAGCAGAGCCGTCCATCCCAACAGCTGGATCAACCCAGTTACCAGGGGGACAAGCCGCCGCGCGTTAGCTATCGGAACGTTCAGCGCGCACGCCGCCTGGATCATCAACGCAAACGGAAACGCCGTCACCAAGTCGATGAAGTAGTGCTCGCCCAGCCCGAGGGTTGCTCCAATCGTCCCCAGGAGAAAGACCATGAGCGCAATCTTCGTCCAGCGGGATAACCCTTCCGAATACCACCAGATAAGCAGGGCCCATGCCAGATGCAGCGACGGGAATGCATTGCGGGGGCCTGCAATTGCCAGGGCCTCCAGCGGCAAATGTCTCAACTGTTCCGTCGTAAGCGGATCGAAGGGGAACTTCGTTCCGAACAGATAGCCCGGACCGCAAGCTGGAAGGAGGTTGTAAAACACGACTCCCAAGGGTCCAGCGATGACAAAGGCCAGAAAAGCGGTCATCGCAAGATTCCGGTTGCGAATCAACTGCCTCGCATAGGTGAACATGATTACCAGCGGAAGCACATAGTACAGGCCGAGCAGGGCGCGCGTAAGCAGCCGCGAAGGCAGCACGATCTGCCCCAACTTGAAACTCAGTTGCACGCCGAGACTTTGATCAAAGCTGTACAAGAACAGATCGAGTGTCTTGGGATGAAACCGGCTGGTCATCTCCAGCGGGCCAGAACCGAAGTAGCTAAGAAGTATGAAGAGCAAGGGCGGCAGGGTGGCGTCCTGAAGCAACTGGCCATCGGCGCCTCCGCCCCGGATTCTTCTGACCGCCAACAGCAACAAGCTTCCCAACCCAAGCAATGCAAAAGCCGGAAGAATTCTCGGTGGGGTCTTCAGAAGGAATACTTGCAAGCCAGCAAGAGCCACTCCCACGCCCATCGCCTGGGGGAACTCACGCCAGCGACGAACGGAGAGAAACACAATCGTGCAGCCTGCCAGAGTAAGAGAAAAGAAGATGTCGTCCGCAATCTGTCGAGCCAAACCGCGATTGAGCGTGACGGCGCAAACAACCGCCAAGACAATGGCGAGAGCCAACGCTCGGACCCAACGACTCCTAATCTGCCTGGGTTCCAAACCTTCCGTGGAATCCTCCGTTGACCGCGCCCCGCGAATTGTTTTATTCCGGAACAGAGCTCTAAGCCGCCAAGCGTTGCGTTCGTGATCCCAGCTCCGCGGCTATACCAACGAAGCAGAGCAGTACGGCCCACCCGAGCAAGGCGAGCCGGTTGTATCGCATCAGAAGCACTAGTTGTAAAGGTGAGAAGAGCAATGCCGCCATTCCAGTCCCGATCGCAGCGCGGTTCCACCGACGGGATCCGCTTCCGTCTTGAGGCCATCCGGTTTTAAGCCATCCAGCGAGCAGAGACACAGGAAGCGCGAGCACGCAGAGATCGTATCCCAATCCGTGATAGCTGACCAAAACGGTTGCGAAGACCGCGAGCACGTAGTTGAGATCATCGGAGTGACGGTCGGGCAGGTGAGAAATCCTCGCCGCCACAAGGAATACGACGACCGAAAACGACACGACCAGCAGGTCGAAGGAATGCAGTCTGGACGCGATCAGGTAAAGCGCGCCCCGAAGGTTCGGCATGTCGGAAGGCATGATGGCTCCCTGCGCCATGGTTTTCTCCAGCCCCAAAACATACGCCGGGTAGGAGATCACTTGCCGCGTCCCGACCGCGAGAATCGATACCACGCCCAGCATTGCCCCCACCAACAGGAAGCCCCACAGAATCTTCATTCTTCTCTGGGTTTCCTTCTCCTGAATCAGCAGCAAGATGAAAAACGGCAGCACTAGATGAAACTTGAAGAGCCCGCAAGCGAGCCAAGCGCCGGCTGAGACCATGCGTCCCTTCTTCATCGAAGCAAACGACAGACCGTAAAGAAACATCAGCAGGATGGCGTCCTGTCCCTGAAGAAGTGCAAAGAAAATAGGGAAGAAAATGAGCCCCACGAGTGTGCACAAAGGCACGGACCAGCCGGCCAACACTTGCACGTAGGGTCGGAGCAGGATCGGCAGCGTGGCAAGCATTGCCAGATTGGCGAGCAGCCACAGAAGGTACGCCACGCGGTAGGAGAGGTAGGTAAATGGGACAAAGAGAAGGGCTTCGAAGGGGGGATGGTTAAAAGGCAGTGCCCCCAGGCGGATCGCGACTTGGGGAGCAAACTCCTTCTGCACCTCAAACTGAATCCCATTGTCGTACAGGCTGTGACCCATTCCCTGCCGGATAATGGTCCCGGCAGTGTAGTAAATCGTAAAGTCTGGGTATCCCTTCCAAATCAGGTCTCGAGCATTCCAAACCACCAGCAACTGGATCAACAGGACGGCCCCCACATAAAGCCGGCCGGCGGGTTTGAGGTTGCCGAGTTTCATCGGAAAGCGTATTGTGACCGAACGATCTTACTCCCCCCAAGGCATAGGTACGGCGGGACATAGATCTCCGCCCGAGTGTACTCGGAGGTAATCGGTTTTCCCCAAAGTATGCAAGAAATTACGACTTTTCCATCGGGTTGCAGGGTATGATTACGGTTGTCGGGCCAGTCTCAGGTGGTTCGGTGTCGAAGCCACGAGTGTCTTGTACTCGATCTCGAAAAATCA
>Ga0066790_10000220_pt1 | contig 19639 bp, 17 predicted proteins | sample OrgsoiDNA2013050_FD_70963 | JGI IMG/M metagenome (GOLD analysis project Ga0066790, IMG submission 70963) | Permafrost soil microbial communities from the Arctic, to analyse light accelerated degradation of dissolved organic matter (DOM) -... | ecosystem: Environmental > Terrestrial > Soil >...
ATGAAGAGCAAATAAGATTTAATCACGCTGACTGGGTGAAAATTGCAGCAACCGGTGACATTGAAAAAATACTTTTTTATTTTTCAGATGACGCGATAATTATGGCACCTGGACAACCTAGAAATTCCGAAGTCCGGGATCAACCGATTCCGTTTTGAATTGACCAGTTTGGTTATTGGATATCAATACTTAGGAATGAACACTCCCTCCAGAATTGACTGGTCACACTGCACGGAATTTCCAGTCCGGCACGCATTACCCGATTTTCCTCGTCATGTTTGCGGCCGATCGTCAAGAGGAGTAGACTGGTTATTTTATTTCGAACTTCGTAGCTTTGCAGCTTTTAACAACACAGATAAAATAATTTACCATGTCAGCGAAGGATGATAAGATGAACCAGTTTGTTTCTGCCATGTTGAGCCTGACCAGTGCAATAAAATGCGAGTCGGAGCATTGTTGTCAGTTATGCGGAGATGTCAATGAAAAGGAACTAATGATAATCGTCTTTGTAGGACAGAATAAAAGTGTTAAAATGAGCGAGATAGCAGATAATCTAAAAGCGCCGTTAAGCACACTAACAAGTATTGCAGATAAACTCGTTGCAAATAAATTCTTGGTGCGTCATAATTCTGATGAAGACAGGCGCGTGGTGAAGGTTGGTCTTGGTGTAAAAGGTCTGGAATCTTACGAAGCGTTTTTAACACGAAGGAAAGCAATGACAAAAAAAGTCCTTTCCCGCTTCAACGAGAAAGAGCATAATACATTGATCAACCACATCAGTAAACTTGCTGACGCAATAGTGGCTTAAAAATACAGGAAAAAAATTTTTATCTATTAATTACGAATATCGTAATATTGCACTATCGAATTAAAATTCAATTAAAACACCCCCTTCTGAATTGAACAATTAACTCATCAAATCTTTAAACACATAACTTATATAACTACTTAAATTAAAGGATAGAAAAATGAACGAAAGCATATTAATAACCGGAGCAAATATTGGGCTTGGGAAAGAGACTGCCCGACAGTTAGCATTGAAAAATGAAACAAAAAAAGTAATTCTTTTTTGCAGAAATCAAGCGAAAGCCGAGGCAGCAAAAAAAGACCTTGAGGAGGAAACGGGAAAAAAGATTTTTGAAATTATTATTGGCGATGTTTCTGATGCAAATTCTGTAAGAAAAGCAGTAGAAAAAATAAAGGAACCTATTGATGCAATAATTTTAAATGCAGGGGGAATGGTTGGGAAAACGGGTGGAAAAATGACGCCTTCCGGTATGAATGAATTAGCTGCTACGAATATTTTAGGTCATGTAATTTTAGTAGAGGAATTAATAAAACATGATAAGTTAAAAAAAGCAGTACTATCAGTCAGTGCGGAAGCGGTACCGGGAGTAAAAATGCTCGGAATGAAACCAGTTTCAATGAAGACCTCTTCTGTAGATGAGTTTGCCGCTGTTTTGGATGGATCATATTTTGGTAATAAGTTCGATATAATGCAGGCATACGGATACGTTAAATATGCAGCAACCATGTGGACATTATCAATGGCAAGAAAATATCCTGACATCAAATTTGTTGTTATGAGTCCCGGGAACACGGGCGGAACTAACGCACCGGATAATTTGCCCCCGGCAATGAAATTTATGTTGAAGTATTTGATGATGCCTGTTGTATTCCCATTGATGGGAGGAATGGTGCATAAGTTAGAAGTAGGTGCAAAACGCTTTGTAGATGGCATTTCGGATGAGCGATATAAAAGTGGCGTTTTTTATGCAAGTAAAGAGGGTAAGTTATCAGGCGACGTGGTTGACCAGAGCACTTTTTATACTGATTTGAAAAATACTTCATTTCAAGATAACGCTGATAAAGCAATTCACCGTTTTATAAAATAGGCTTGAAAATGCCTTATGTAATTCCACTGCTAACCGCGAAGGAACCTGACATGGAGTCTGCCCCTCAAATTATCAATTAACATAATTCAAAAAAAACGAAAAAACACGAAAACAAAGTTGCAGTTTTCACTGGCGGGCCAAGCTCTCTGATTTTGCCGCAAGTAATTCAATTGACTTTGTCTGCTTTTCTTCGCTTTTAGTAGGTAAAGCAGAATAAGAATAGAAGCATTCAGGTATCTTCTAGAATCGACGATCTTCAAATATAGGGGAACATACATGTTGAAAACGATCGACGAAAATAACCGGAAGGCAACAGGTAATAACGCTACCACAATCAGGAATGTCGGATATCCGGAAACGATGTTTTAGAAAGGCCATAGACGTTGCAGTGGACTAAGTAAATCGGGATTCTTTTGTGTAAAACCAGGCCCACAATATAAGCACAATTTGCATGGGCAATCGCAGTATGGTCATCCAAAGCCCAGGGTTGGAACTACGCCAATAATTAATAGCCATTTGTATGTTTGCCGGAAAGACTGCAATCAATAATAAAATCAATAACCATGCGCTTATATGCCTTGTAGCTGGTGGTAACAACAGAATGGCAAATAACACCTCGCAAATACCGCTAATATACACAAGTCCTGAATGAAAGGGTAGCCAAGATGGCATTATTTTCATATACATGGGAGCATTCAGGAAGTGGTTAATTCCACTTCCAATGTATAGGGCAACCATGAGATATAGAAAGAGGCTTTTCATCGATCTTGAAGATAATATAAATAAATCTTCGTTGCAGATGATCTTTTTTTATTTCGCGTTCACCTCCTTCTATGTACGGTGCAACCTCCATGATCTTTCTACAATAGAATATCCGGATATCGGGCAGATAGGGAATGGCGGTTTGGATAGTAAAGAGTTTGTTTTCTCTTTGGTTGGTAAATCTTAGTTCGTTCTGGCAGTTTAAACCCGTGGGGCTTCTTCAAGAATCGACGACAAGGGAAATGTGGGAAGAATACACCCTGAAAACGATCGACGAAAATAACCGGAAGGCAACAGGTAATAAGACTATACCAATATGAACTAAAAATGTTTTTCAAAAGTGAATGCAGTAGGATATGCTGGATTATTAAAAACGACATCTAAATCCTCGTTACTAAATTGTCACCAATTCCTCGCAAACCCACTGGAATCGGCCTTCAGTACTTTTTGTATAAAACTTCACTTAGTTCAGGATAAGTTGTCCAGTTTATTAGGGACTGATGCACCGTTGGGTCCCGCGGCAAGCACACGAATCCATCGTGCCCCTCGTGGTGGACGTAAGAAATTGGCCAAAGGCCATAAAACACTTTGATCAATTTCTCATCATTTAAAGGAACTAAGAACACCTCAGATATTAATAAAAAAATTGCTCAGAAATAATTTCGCCTTCTTTTAATTCAAAAATGGCTATTTCTTCCAGATTCATGCGGGGTTTTCCTTTAAAAGTAATATCTCTGCTCAATACCACACTAAAAAAATTACCAGCTACTAGAGGGACACTGCAATACTGACTATGAATTTCTTCAATCATTTCTCTGTTTGCATTTCCTTTAGCCTTTACTTCTTCCAATCCTTTTGTGATGGGTTGTAAACCCCTTGCAATAATATGTTCGGTTTTCTATTTACTAAATCCTGCCCGCAAAGTTCATGTAAGATTTCCGTCCATTTTTTTTGTTTTGCCAACTCGCAGTATCTGTTGGCTACTTCCAGTGTTGTCATAATTACTAGTTTGTATTTCTTTTTTAAGTTATTTTATTAACACAGCAAAGATGAAATGGAAGTATGACAACCGTATGTCAGGGGTCTAAAAAATATTTTCAGGCCAGGCAGCAAAATGTTTTTTCAGGTCAGCGTCCCTTCTTTTAAATGTTGTATCGTGAAATTCTATTTTTTGCATCCTGTCTATACGAAAGCCTCTGAAATCGTTACGAAGCCGGCACCATGCTATTAATATCCAATTTTCATTTAAGTAGCACAATACATGCGGTTCTATGAAACGGGATGTTGCTAAGCTATCATCGGGCTTTTGGTAAACTATTTTTGTTAAAGTATGGTTGGTAATAGCTAACTGTAGTCCGGAAAGAGAATTGCTTGTTTTATTACTATTGCCTTTTTCCAGTATTAAAATCCTATCGGACAACAAATCTGATTTTGCTTTAATTCCCGAACGGATAACTGATTTTATTTTTACCAATGCATCTTGAAAGTGCCTGGAAAGTGATGTGTCTTTTGTTTTATTTATTAAATGCTCGGCTGTAATAAGTGCATTTGCCTCTGCCTCTGTAAACATTAGCGGAGGCAACGTATAGCCGTCCATAATCGAAAAGCCCTTGCCGTCAATAGTTATTATTGGAACCCCAGAATTTTCTAAGGTTCTTATGTCACGGTAAACAGTTCTTATGCTAATGTCAAACTTTTTGGCAATGTTAGCCGCAGTTAAAATACGTTTTGACTTTAACATTGTCGCTATGCTTGTTATTCTTGCCAATCTTGCCAATCTTGATATTTCGTTTTCGCCTGTCATTAATTCATATAAATATTAGAGATTTTCTTACAGGTATGACAATTGTTACACATGCTGCCGAGTAAAAAAAATGGTAATGAAGATAACAACAAATGCCGAATAGAATTACGTCTGCCGGTATTAGCTGATAGAACTACATCGATCGATTGTTATTTCGTCCGCCTGCATAATACATGAAATTGCGGTAGTGTATGTTCACGTGTATGTCGTCAGAAGAAAGTGAACTAATTGCTGGAGTTGAAATCTCTTACCAATCCGTTACTAAATCCCAGCAAACTCACTGTAATCGGGAGACAGTACTTTTTGTATCGTAAAAGTGCTCAAAATGATTATTTGCGTAAGATATTGTACGTCAACAAGAGAGCAGACCAGCGAAATCACCGAGAGCCGGTGAGTTCACCGGAAGTTCCGGGATAAAACTTCACTTACCCCAAAATTGGAATTCAATGTCTTACTGAAATATTTTAACTCTAATCGCGAATGGCCCGGATTTAAGGGGAGCTGACATGTCTATTGGACTTAAAAGTTCAGGTCTAAGAGATGCATATGAAACATTAAATGGGAAAAGTTTCTAAGTACAGGAGTGCACTGTTGAGATCTACTTTACAAATATGGATGTGGTAAATGTAGCATTTGCAAAAACATTAGACAGAATTACAGGTTTCCCGTTTTTCCAGTATTTGGCAGCAGCAAATCCATTATTTTCAATTCCGGTTACATAAACGTCATCTCCGAATACATATATGGATGTTGCAGAAGCATCCTGGGAACCATCTGTCAGACTTACAGGTGTTCCGTTTTTCCAGTATTTCGCTACATTATGGGTTCCATTATATACAGTACCTGCAACATACACATCATTTCCGGAAACATATATGGAAGTGGCATTTGCAAGTGTGCTATCGTATAGTATTACCGGGTTGCCGTTTTTCCAGTATTCTGCTACATTTTGGTCTCCGGCTACATATACATCATTTCCGGAAATAAAAATGGAAGTGGCACTTTTAAAGTTAATATAGTTACCACCAATTGGACTATAGTTAGTATCAATTAGAATTACAGGGACCCCGTTTTTCCAGTAAATCGCTTGATCATTTATTGGGGAATTAATAAGTTCAAAGCCTGCCACATAAACATCATTTCCGGAAACATAAAGGGAATTTACGGTTGCCTGATTAGTTCCATCAGATAGCGGCAGCGTTACAAGACTGTCGTTTTTCCAGTACACCGGTACCGGAATAGGAAAAATGGAGCCCGCCTTAAATGCCATACCGCCTACATATACATCATTCCCGGAAACAAAAAATGATGTAAGGTAAGTTACGCCAACCCCATTAGATCCATCGTACATGGTTACAAGACTATCGTTTTTCCAGTAGGCCACTCCGGGATTTCCGCCTGGTTTATTTACCGTACCACCTACATATACATCATTCCCGGAAGCATAAATGCCCGCCAGATTGCCACCCCCGGGCGGGTACACAATACTGTCGTTTTTCCAGTAGACCGCTAAACCATTCGCAGAACCTGCTACATAAACATCAGGGCCTGTACTTATTGTACTTACATGCATGACTGAATTATCCATTCCACTTTTTTTACAGGAATAAATTTGTACAACTGTAATGATAAGAAGAAGTAAATAGTTTTTATTCATAACAATTATTTTGAATTACCATTCGTCAGCCGTCAGATCAATTCACTGGAATAGTCCCAGTCCCCGGCAGAACTTATATTAAACCCAATGGATACTTTTTGATTGAAGTCAATTCCGGAATTCGTTTTAGCAAATACCTCAGGATACAATGTTGGATGGGAACCGAATAGTGAACCGGAAATCAAAGAATAAAATAATGGTTGAGTAACCAGCTGGATGGAATTATAAGGTTCGTAGGGGACTAGTTCCCATTTGCTGATACTATTATACGCACCGGTATAACTGATGAGATAACCTGCTTCGATGGATCCCCCTAATACCGTATCTGGCCAGGTCTCGATCAGCCCTGGCTTAAATTTCACGCTGATTGTGGTGAGGCTTCCAATGGTTGAATCCCAGGAAAGAGCATCGTATTCATTACTAAATAGCGAAATAATGTTAAAAGTAATCTGATTACTATCAATCCGGCCGTGATCATCCCGGATCTCTAAATTGAACCGGTGGTAGCCAGGTCCAAAAAATGTTACTGCCGTTGAATCTTTGGATAAATTAACTTGTTGACCATCTGGATAGAGAAAATCTGGTCCCGATTCTGTCCAGGTATATGAAACAATATTGCCCGATCCATCGTGAGAAGCCCTGCCATCCAGGATGCTTTTAAAAACATTACCTGTTCCGCCATAAGGCATACAAATAGTAGTATCCAAACCTGTATTGGCCACAAGAGTTTTAGGGTTAGGAGTTTGCGCAGAAGTAGATTGAACATTTTTTTTAGTGCAGCCAAAGAAAATGATCATTGTAGCTACCATAAGAAAAAATATACTTTTCATAAGCTAAGTTTTAAGGCATTTTAAACTTAGGCACACCCTATTTATCGTAAAATCATATATCCCGGGAACAGGAAGATAAAAATGGTTATCATAGCATGGAACGGCCGAAATACTTTGTCGGGAAATCAAATCGTGGAACTAAATAGAAGTTAGTTAAAAGAAATGAAAATTACAAGGAACTTCCAAGGAACGGCTGCTTTGAAACAGCATTCGGCATGCCTGGTTTAGTATATGGTGTCCCGACCCCTTATAAACTGGACAGTTTTCTAAAGATAGTTTAGTAGTTTTCATTCTCATGATGAATCGGATATTTGACCCCCAGGGCCTTACCTAAAACTGCGGGATCTGAGAAATCAGGAAAGACTACAGCACGAAAACGACCAGCGAAAATAACCGGAAGGCACCAGGTAATAACGCTATCCAATTATAAGTCCGTACTGACTCTCTAAAAGGTGGGACTTTGGAATATGCATGGACCACTACAAATGTCATCTAAAAAGTCGTTACTATTCCGTCACTAATTCCCCGCAAACCCCCTAGAATCGCGGGACGGTACTTTTTGTATCGGTACTGAACAAAATGTACCCATTCGCGCAATGAGTTGAAATTCAACGAGGGAGAAGATCGGTGAAATCACCAAAAGCCGGTGAGCTCACCGGAAGTTCTAGGGTGGAAAGTGACGGGATCCTAATAAATTGATTGTTTTGACGTTTTTAACGGAGTTTTATACTTCGGCTTTTAGAGGTAAATTTGTTTAAAATCTATAACATGGAAGAGGTTATTTTCATGGTTGAAGAAAGTCCCGAAGGAGGCTATATAGCAAAGGGACTGGGAGTATCTATATTTACCCAGGCTGATACAATACCTGCATTAAAAGAAGCCGTTGTAGATGCGGTTCAATGTCACTTCGATGATGGCAAAAGAAGAATTATCCGCTTACACATTGTAAGGGAAGAAGTGATTGCAGCATGAAAATTCCGAGAGATCTTAGTGGACAGGACCTGATCAAATACTTTAAGCCTTACGGTTATATTGTTACAAGACAGTCTGGAAGCCACCTGCGGTTAACTACTACCCAGAATGGCCAACACCATATTACCATTCCGAACCACGACCCATTAAAAATAGGCACCCTGTCAGCAATTATAGCTGATATTGCAGAACATTTTGCCAAAACAAAAGATCAGTTCCTTCAGGAAATATTTGGATAACGTCTAAAACTTAGGCGGTTAATAAAGTAAAACCATATGGACCAATTTCCACTTGTTTACCGATGTGCTGTAATTGTCAAACCAAAACAGCCTTTACTGGACTGGCTGAATAAAATTGAACTTTCTGTTCACACATCTCTTGAAGAATTACAAAAGGACTGCCACGTGTATCTGGTCCCTGATTACGAAGAAGTTGATGTAATAGAAACTGCGATTGAAAAGTATTTAAAATTGAATTATTCTGATATTTTTATTAATGAACTGACTGCCTGGTATACAGACGAAAGGAAATTTCCAAAGTTTTCTTACATATTATTCCTTGAGTGGTTTGATATATCAATGAATACCATGATTTTTGATACTGTAGATATGCCTATAGAAAAGGATGAAGAGTAGTAGACAAATTATTTGTTACTAATCCGTCACCAGATCCCCGCAAACCCACTGGAATCGGGGGGTAGTACTTTTTGTATCGTGTACGGAACAAAATGTAACCATGTACGCAACGGACTGAAATTCAACGAGGGAGAAGACAGGCGAAATTACGGAGAGCAGGTGAGTTCACGGGAAGTTCCGGGATAAAACTTCACTAAGCAGAAATAGATTGTTGAAATTTGTCCGTTAAATTTCAGTCACGGGAGTACAATCCGCTATGTATTGATCATGAAATATATTAGTTATTAATTTCATCATTTGCCAAATATATAGATATAAGCTTGTCGGGTCTCCGTATTGTCCACATTTGGTTGAATTCAGGAAAAGGTTATTAAGGACAAAATAGTTATATTAGTATAGCAAAAGCAATCATGAAGATTAAAATGTTTAAATCGACCGGTTTTATTTTCCTGGTTTTTTTATTTGGGTTAACTGTCGCAAGTGCGCAGCAAAAAGAAATTCCTTCAGGTAATAATAGTCAGGATTCAGCAAGACTCAAGCTGGAGCTAATTGGGCTGAGAGATGATTTCATAGGTAAGATAAAGGCGATGGGGTATACACCTGGTTTAAAACCTCCGGAAATTTTATTAGATAACCCTCGCTCTTTTGGAAATTATAATATCGATTCGAATGTATTACATACAGGGTATTGGCCAACGTTGCAACCCGGACTGAAAGCGATGTTTAATGCAATAGTTTCCAGAATTGGAAATGGAATGACCGGGGAAGTTTATTTTAATTTAAGCGTTCATCAATGGGTTTTTATTCACGAGCTTGGTCACTGGTGGCGGGCTTGTCAGCACCAAACGGCCCTGCCATATGCGAACGAATTAGCAGCCAACCGCATTGATGTAGCATATTGGCGGGAGAAAGATTCAAGTTATGCGCATTTTGCGCAGTCAAGATTTGAAGATAATCTCAAGATTATCCCAAATCCTGTTCCTGCAGGCCAGGATAAAGAGACCTATTTAAATGAAAATTACGAAAAACTACCAGGCGGCCCTGCATATAGCTGGTATCAGTCAACTATGGTTGTTGATGCATTTAAAGAGAAACCTGAACCCACTTTTAAACAGGAGATTGAGCGTGCTGGAAATCCTGCGAAATAAAACTAATACCAATAACCTATAAAGAAGGCAATTTAATTTTCGAACATATTAACTTTAATATCCTCCATTATAACGATCAATCACAGTCACTAATCCGTAACTAATTCCGCTGAAACCCACTGGAATAGGGCTTCAGTTCTTTTTGTATTGGGAAGTAACCACTCCACAGTAGATGCACGTTCCCTGCGGAGTACATTCATTCTCACTGGAATTCATTTGCTTTTAGTTGCTTTTCTTCGCCTTTAGTAGCCTTTTATTCGCTACTAAACTGTTACTAAATCTGGTTTTGCGATTTACTTGAAAATGGTGGCCAGTTTATGGGTACTAATGATACGGTATGATACCTTATGATACGGTGTGATACATTTATCTGACGCTTCTTACGGATCGGACGATTCTTACAGTTAGCGTGAAATGTATTGTGGGGGATTCGTATTGGAATGGGAATTAGCCGGATTTAATCTTCGATTATTTTATACATTCACAATATTAAGGCCTCAGTATGCGTAACCCCAAATGGCATCGAGATGAAATAATTTTGGCTCTTAATTTATATTTTTCAAGAGAACGCGGAAGTATTGATGATAAGAATTCCAAGATAATAGAATTGAGCAAAACGCTTAATGACCTACCGCTTTTTCCTGATAGACCTGACGAAGAGAAATTCAGAAATCCTAACGGTGTAACACTTAAACTTTCAAATTTCTTGGCATTTGATCCAGATTACAAAGGTAAAGGCATGACTGGGGGATCGAAATTGGACGAACAGGTGTTCAGTGAATTTTATAAGGACAAGGAAAGATTAGTCGCAATCGCGTCTGAAATTAGAAAGATTGCGGGGAACGAAGAAGTCAAAGCGAAAATATATACAATTGAAGATGATGAACTAACGAGAACTGACAGTGTCATGGAAGGACAGGTGTTGTATAAACTGCATAAAGTAAGGGAAAGGGATTTCGAAATTGTAAAATCGAAGAAAAAGCAAGTTTACGATATGTTTGGGAAATTAGCCTGCGAAGCATGTGTTTTTGAATTTGAGGATTATTATGGAGAAATAGGTAGGGGAAAACGGGTGAAATCACCGAGAGCCGGTGAGCTCACCGGAAGTTCTTGGATAAAACTTCACTAATTGCTGGAAAAGTTTTACAGTTAATAAGAGGTCAGTACACGATTATTCATTTCCGGAATTCCCTGGAATAGTTTAGATTTAAACAGTTAACCCCCGACATGAAAAAGGTTTTCTTCATACTCCTGCTCGCAGGCTCCGGTCATTTTAGTTTTTCTCAGCAGTTCCATTTTGAGCCCGTTCATTACAAAGGGGAAGGAAGCACGAATATTTTTACACAGTTGACTCAGGATCATTTAGGATATATCTGGATAGCTTCATCGGACAGTGGCTTTTATCGATATGGTGGAACAGATTTTATTAACTATCAGCATAACGATAAAAACGCCAATTCTGTATCTCATAATTCCACTGGGTGGGTAATTTCTATTTTAATTACTTAAAGTATAAAGTGAAATCTGCCAGCGCGGATTCAGAAATACCGGATGATGTTTTTAAATGAGCTCGTAAAACCAAATCCTATCGCTGAACAGTATTTTTAAACACCAGCCACATGAGCAAGGTATTTTTATTTTTTGTCTTTGGCCTGCTATCAATTTCAGCGATTGCGCAGCAGTTTCCCAATCGAATCCGCTTTGAACACATCACTGTTGCTGACGGCCTACCGGAGAATTCGGTTTTATGTATGCTGCAGGACCACCTGGGTTATATTTGGATGGGCACTCAAATCGGGTTAGTAAGGTATGATGGTAACAAGTTGGTCTCCTTCCCCTATAGCCGGGATAACCCCTATGGTTTCAAAGGAAAGCAGGTGCATGCATTATTTGAAGACCAGAATGGCGACATATGGATCGGAACGGAAAACCTAGTTCGTTTTGAGAGGTCCACACAGCGGTTTATCCAGCACCCGGATAAAGATAGTTCCGAATTTGGTTCTGAAAATATCCATTTTATCCACCAGGATAAAAAAGGCTTTATCTGGACAGTACGGCACATTAAAGATGAATATAAACTAAACAGGTTTGATCCAAAAACGGGTGCCTGGGCTTATTTCAACAATGATCAGGGTAACCCAAATTATCTCGCAGATAACAGCCTTTCTGATCCTGAAATGGGGCTTGCCGAAGATAAAGAAGGAAAAGTTTGGATCGTTACGATTGGCCAAGGAGAAAATACCCTGCAAGCACTTGACAGGAACACAGACAAATTCATACCCGTTCATCCTAAGATAAGCCTTTCAATGGCAGAGGATTTTAAGAAAATCCGTAAGATCTCAATGAGTGACCAGGGAATACTATATATGACAGCTGATTATAGTGGTTTTTTTGTCTTAAATATGCGAACCGGGGTAATTAAGCAATTTGTGCATCAGGCCAATGATCCTGAAAGTTTATTGAGCGATACCATTTACACTATTTATTCTGACAAAAGAGGCTTGGTCTGGATATCTACTTCAGAGGGATTGGACAGCTATAATCCTCAAACAAGTGCTTTCACTCATTATATTTTTAAACCGGCTGACCTTTCCACACCTGGTGCGCAAGTATACGGATTTTATGAAACGCCCGAAGGTGATATTTGGTTTGAACACGGTGAGCCATTAGGGATGAGTTTTTATCGACGCAGTACCAACTCGTTCACCAGGTATGAATCGGAAGTAGAGCAGGAAGATGCTTTGTGGGGGAAAATAGTATCCACCATGGTTGATTATGACGGCATGATCTGGTTGGGTTCGGTTCACTACGGAGTAAACAAAGGATCCCGCACAAGTCAATTCCGACTAATTAAAAGTATCACTGATAATACCAACAGTTTGCAATATGATAAGGTTTACTCAACTTATGAAGCCAAATCGGAGCCGGGCATTATCTGGTTTGGAACTGGAAAAGGTCTCGACAGATATGATAAAAAAACAGGAAGATATACCCACTACAAGCACGATGATCACAAAACAAATTCTATAAGCAAAGGGTCAGTCTGGTCAGTTGCAGAAGACAAGAATGGCAGGTTCTGGGTTGGAACTGACGGAGGAGGGCTGAATTTGATGGACAGAAAAAAGGGCAGCTTTATACATTTTGTATTTGACAGCTCCAATCCCAATAGTTTGAGTAGTTTTAATAATCGCATATTATCATTAAAATCAGCCTCTGACGGGTCGATTTGGGTGGGTACAGATTATGGACTTGACCGTTTTGATTTCGATAAAAAAAAATTTACACATTATCATAAAGCTGAAACCAGCTATACTCCTGAATTATTTGAACTCATCAACCAGTATACTAAGTCTGACAGGCATGTGGCAGCTATCGTTCACCCTGCAGATAATGTCAACTCAACAGTCCGTTTTGAACTTTCAGAAAGCTCTGATCTTTTGGTGACTGGCATGGGAGAGATTCACAAATCATATAATACTGACTACGGCTGGATCGAAGATTCAAGAGGCCGGATAATCTGGAGTATGGATTTTGCCAATACTTTGGGTGATGTAAATGATGGTCGTTTAAGATCCAGTGTTTTACACCTGGATCCGGGATCCTACTTTCTAAAGTATAAGTCTGATCAGGATTATTCATTTGGGCGCTGGTTTGGCACTGCACCATTACACTCAGATTTATGGGGAATAGCGGTAGTAAGGATAAGTTTTGAAGAAGCTGAGACTTTTAATAAGGAGGTTACGAAACGGGAATTTAATGGGTTGGGAGATAATATTATTATTTGTATCACTGAAGATTCGAAGAAAAATATCTGGATCGGCTCCAATTTTGGGGGCGTTGATCATTTTGATCCTGCCACCGGGAAATTTGTGTCCTATGAAAATAGATCCACTGGCCCCGTGTCTGCCACTAGAATATTGGAAGACAAAAAAACGGGCAATTTTTGGGTGGGAGATTATGTCTTTGGCCTTTTATTGATGAACCCCAAAGGAAAATTACTGAAATCGTACAATGCTTCCAATGGTCTTCCCTGTAATGGTCTTAGGGGAATAGAAATGGATTCGGCTGGCATATTATGGATAAGCACTGACAATGGCCTTTGTCGTTTCGATCCGGTTAAGGAAAAATTCCAGCTATATAACAAAAGAAATGGTTTGCAGGGATTGACATTTCACAATGGGGCTTTCCAAACGAGTGATGGCGAAATATATTTCGAAGGAAACAATGGTGTTAATGCTTTTTATCCTTCCCAGATCAAACAGGATACGATTGCACCAATGGTTGTTTTAACAGACCTGGATATCAATGGCAAACCAGCTGCTATTGGCAAATACAGTCAAATGCCTTTGCATATTTCTGTAGCAAAAGACATTGAATTGCCTCATAATCTGAACGAGCTTACTTTCCATTTTACCAGCCTGGTGTTCAATCGGGGTAATGAAAGCCAATTCGCATATAAACTTTCACCGGGTAATAAGGATTGGGTGCTGTCGGGAGAGATCAGGCAGGCACACTATATCAATTTAAGTCCTGGCCATTACACCTTCAACGTAAAAGCATCCAATGCCGATGGGGTATGGAATGAGACAGGGGTTTCCATCAACATTCTCATATTGCCACCCTGGTGGAAAACCTGGTGGGCCTATACCCTTTTTGGATTAATAGTTATCGGTGCAATCTGGGGATTCATTTATTATCGTTCGCAAAAACTGCGAAAGGAAAACCTGCTGCTGGAACAAAAAGTTGTACGAAGGACCAATCAGTTAAATCATTCACTTGAAGAACTCAAAGCGACCCAGTCACAATTGATTCAGTCAGAAAAAATGGCTTCGCTCGGGGAACTGACTGCCGGTATTGCCCATGAAATTCAAAACCCATTAAACTTCGTCAATAATTTTTCCGATGTCAATAAAGAGCTGCTTTCAGAAATGAATGAAGAAATTCAAAAGGGCAATTATGAGGAAGTAAAATCAATTGCAAAAAATCTAATTGACAATGAAGAAAAAATCAGTCATCATGGTAAGCGGGCCGACTCTATAGTAAAAGGAATGCTGCAACATTCCAGGACGATTGCAGGGAATAAAGAGTTAACAGATATAAATGCTCTGGCAGATGAATACTTAAGACTTTCCTACCACGGACTTCGTGCCAGGGATAAATCCTTCAATGCTACGATGCAGAAAGATTATGATCAATCAATCGGCGATATCAATGTCATACCGCAGGATATCGGAAGAGTCCTTTTGAACTTATATAATAATGCCTTCTACGCTGTTTCCGAAAAGGAGAAGCAACAACCTGAAAGTTATGAGCCAACTGTTTCTGTGAGTACGCGCAAAACTGGCAATAAGGTGGAAATCCGAGTAAAGGATAATGGCAATGGTATCCCTCCAAAAGTGAAGGACAAGATATTTCAGCCCTTCTTCACCACCAAACCAACTGGTCAGGGTACTGGTTTGGGGTTATCATTAAGCTATGATATCGTGAAAGCGTATGGAGGAGAAATTAAAGTGGATACACGGGACGGAGAATTCACTGAGTTTGTTATTCAAATCCCGGCAATTTAGTTTGTTCCACGATCTGTGAAAATATTCTCGTCACTAATCTGTCACCAATTCCCCGCAAACCCACTGGAACCGGGGAACAGTACTTTTTGTATCGGAAAGTAATATTTGGTTGACGCCTGCCTGCCGGCAGGCAGGGTTGGCGGTTGACGGTTAACGGTGGTTGTCAATATTCAATCAATTGCTTTTCGAAGTTTACCACGCCAAAGGCGTGGCCTTTAGTAGCCTTTTATTAGACCCGGGATAATTTTTTGGTTTTGCCCCATCAATCGACGTACGGGAAATATATTGTTATCGTGACGAAGCCGGAATCTTATTCTTTAAGGTGGCAATTTTAACTGAATTATGATGGAATTGATTAGATCACCAACTATGACTTGCTAATATTAATTTCGTATATGAAACCAGTGCTATAAAAGCGAAAAGCCGATGAGGGGCTGGTAGCATTAATCCATATTATATGAATGTGAAATTAGCGCTAAAATATTGGTTGCACTTTACGACGGATTTGGAAATACTGCAGCGCTTGCAACGGGAAACTTTTGATTACTTCATTGACGAAAAAAATTGCAACAATGGCCTTATCGCTGATAAAACTGAAGTGGGTTGCCCGTCAAGCATCGCGGTAATTGGCTTATCCATAAATGTATACATAATCGGGGTGGAGCGGGGCTATATTAGCCGTGAGGACGCGCGGAGAAGAATATTACAGACATTAAGATTTCTGCATTCAAGTCAACAAGGACCCGAGCCCGATGCTACCGGATATAGGGGGTTTTACTACCATTTTCTAAATATGCAGACTGGCAAAAGAATGTGGGAATGTGAATTATCAACTATTGATACAGCAATATTGATTGCGGGGATATTGACGGCAAGGCATTATTTCACCCTTGATAATGAGGAGGAAGAAGAACTAAGGCATTTGGGAGACATACTATATGAGCGGGTGGATTGGGACTGGGCTCGAAACGGAGGGGCTACACTTACACATGGCTGGACACCCGAAACAGGATTCTATAATCACAGATGGAATAATGGTTACAGTGAGGCGCATATCCTTTACATCCTTGCCCTCGGATCTCCCACCCATCCTATCAGCGAGGCAGGATACCAGGAATGGCTCTCTTCTTTTGAATGGAAAAAAGTTTACGACATCGGGTATTTATACGCAGGCCCGCTTTTCATTCATCAAATGTCTCAACTATGGCTTGATTTCAGGGGCATTTATGATAGTTGCAATACAAAACATGGTATAGATTATTTTGAGAATAGCTGCAGGGCAGCGCGTGTTCATTATCAGTATGCCCTTAAAAACCCAATGAGGTTCGGGCGGTACGGCAAATATGTATGGGGACTTACGGCAAGCGATGGGCCAGGCCCGGCCAGCTATACGGTTAAAGGAGTGCCAAGAACTTTCTATGATTATGAAGCACGTGGCGCGCCAGATGGCCCCGATGATGGCACGATTTCGCCATGGGTATGTGTCACATCGTTGCCCTTTGCACCAGAGAAAGTGCTAAGAGCTGTAAGATTCGTTATGGGAATAATTTTTCTACTGTTTGGTAAAAACAAGGGATTCCAAGCCAGTTTCAATGCCACTTTTCCAAAAAGAGGAAATAATCCTTTTGGCTGGTTGTCGCCCTGGCAATTCGGACTGAACAATGGGCCGGTCGTCATCATGATAGAAAACTACCTGTCCGGACATACATGGAAAATTTTCAAACAATGCCCTCACATTGTTACCGGGCTGCGAAAGGCGGGATTTAAGGGCGGTTGGATTGAGGAATCCCATTTTAATTTATGAGGCAAAGAATGTCGCCCTGCAGATAATGATTATTTAAAGGACTTGGACCAAATAGTATGGAAGGCCATAAACAATCCCGCAATAAAATGGTCTGCTAACGAATAGTTTGCCCAATCCGGTTTATGGCTTCTATTTTCCCGGTTTTTGATTTGTTTGAGGTTGAGATGATAGGTGAGGTGTCAACCAATAAGTTATATTTGAATAACCATATAACGTGTTGCTATGCCATCCAATTCAACGATTAAAGTTTCCCTTTATCTTAATTATTTTGTTTTTGCCATCCTTTTGAACAGCGTAGGCATTCTTATTCAAAAGTCCATTAACACGTATCACGTTGATGAATTGAAAGCAAGTTCACTCGAAGCTTTTAAAGATCTTTCCATTGCATTTGTTTCCTTCCTGGTTGGATCTTTTTTGCCAAGACTCGGATATAAAAGAGGAATGTTAATCGCGCTTTCGCTGGTTTTCGTTGGTTGTATCGGCATGTATTTTGGTAACTCGTTCACGTCCGTAAGAATTCTTTTTGCCTGCGTGGGTATTTCATTTGCCGTTATTAAGGTTTCCGTTTATTCGATGATTGGTCTCGTTACGAACAGCCCTAAGGAACACAAAAGTGTATTGACTTCCATAGAGAGTTTTTTTATGATTGGAATTGCCTCCGGTTTTGTCATATTTCCACTTTTTTACAGTGATATTAACCCTGATGCATGGTTGCGGATTTACTTATTACTGGCAGCAATTATCGCCATTTCATTTGCCATTTTATTTTTTTCTGACTTTAATATAAAATATGAAATACCGGGCACCAGCGTGGGTGACGATTTTATGGAGATGATTAAATTATTGAAAAGACCCTTGGTGCTATTATTTGCCGTTGCTGCTTTCATGTACGTGATGACCGAACAAGGCATTATGAGCTGGCTGCCCACCTTTAATCAGAAAGTTCTTCACCTCCCCGAAAAGACAAGTGTCTATATGGCGATCATTCTGATGCTGTCTATTGCACTGGGAAGATATATATCATCCCGGTTGGTTAAAAGAATAGACTGGCTGGTGATTTTGACCTGCTGTTTAATCGGTGCAGCATTAATGGTTTTGCTGGTATTACCACATACACAAAACCTTCCGCCGAAAGAGATTTCGTCATTGAAAGATGTTCCGGTGATCGCGTATGTTTTTCCTTTGATCGGATTTTTTCTGGCACCGATTTATCCTTTGGTAAATTCATTTGTATTAAGCGCTACGGAGAAAATGTTTCATAGCCCTATGGCGTCTTTGCTTGTTTTTTTCTCCGCCGTTGGGGGAACGCTTGGGTCGAGGCTGGTAGGATACCTGTTTAAAAATATCGGAGGACAAAAGGCTTTTTATTTTTCTCTCATACCCATGAGCGTATTAATGATCTGTCTGTTTTTCTTTTATCAAATTCAAAAGAAAACAAACACAAAAATTGAATTTTCAGGCGGCGGCCATTAAGTAAAAATATTTAATTTTAAAAATGTTAAAGGGAATCAACATATTTGATTGTCATCCTCTGTTTGAAGATGTGCAAATGAACCATGTTTTTGAAGACGGGAAGACTTTTCCTGACTGTCTGCCAAAAAGTGATACGCGTGTTATACTTCAGCAATATCTGAAACAAAAGGACCTTCCTCTTTTTAATTTAAAAGAATTTGTCCTTAGTCATTTTGATTTGCCGCAGGAATTTGCCAGCAATTTTAAAAGTGATGTTCACCAATCGGTCGATCAGCATATCCGGCAATTATGGTCTGTACTTACCAGGCAACCGGATGAACAAAGAGGCTCGCTCATTGAATTGTCTCATCCTTTTATAGTACCTGGCGGCCGGTTTCGTGAAATATATTACTGGGATAGTTATTTTACCATGTTGGGTTTGCATCTTCATGGCCAGGTGAAGATGATAGAAAATATGGTAGATAATTTTGCTTACCTCATTCAGAACGTCGGACATATTCCCAATGGCAACCGCACTTATTATTTAAGCCGTAGTCAACCACCATTTTTTGCTTTGATGGTGGAATTATTGGCCAACGCAAAAAACGACGAGAACATTTATGTAAAATATTTGCCGGTTCTGCAAAAAGAATATGATTTTTGGCAATTGGGTTCCAAAGATAATATGGAGGCAAAGCTCCATACCGTAAAGCTGCAGGGTGGGGAAATACTAAACCGTTATTTTGACGAGAGTCCGACACCAAGGCCGGAGAGTTATTCAGCCGATATGCATATCAGTGAAACGAGCAGTCAACCTTCAGAACAGTTTTTTATCAACGTAAGGGCTGCCTGTGAATCCGGTTGGGATTTTAGCAGTCGTTGGTTTGCGGACCATCGAAACCTTTCCACGATTGAAACCATCCACATTATTCCTGTTGACCTGAATTGTTTGATGTATAAATTGGAAAAAGTTTTGGCGAAAGCTTATTCTCTTCATGGCAGGATTAATGAATCGGAAACGCTTGAAATGAATGCTGAAAGAAGATTTGAAGCCATTATAAAATACTGCTGGAATGAAAGACAATCATTCTTTACCGACTATAATTGGGCAAA
>Ga0066790_10000221_pt1 | contig 19619 bp, 17 predicted proteins | sample OrgsoiDNA2013050_FD_70963 | JGI IMG/M metagenome (GOLD analysis project Ga0066790, IMG submission 70963) | Permafrost soil microbial communities from the Arctic, to analyse light accelerated degradation of dissolved organic matter (DOM) -... | ecosystem: Environmental > Terrestrial > Soil >...
GTCGGCCCCGACTGGTTCAGCCGGGGATCCATGCCGCTGGTGACCTTGACGCCGCGGGTCAGCGTGAGCCGGATGTGCACGTTGTCGGTCATCTGGTTAGCCGCGAGCGTGCGGCGGATCTCGGCGACGATGTCCTCGTCGGGCGGGACGAACTCGAAGGCCAGCGCCTGTGCCGAGCGGCGCAGCCTGGCCAGGTGCTCCGCCAGCCGGAAGATCCGGCCGCGATACAGGCGCAGGCCTTCCCAGACCGCGTCGCCGCCCTGCACCACCGAGTCGAACGGGCTGACCGCCGCCTCATCGCGGTGCGTCAGCCGGCCGCCGACGCTGACCACCAGGTCGCGATTGCGCTCGTCAAACGCCTGCTGCACCCTTGCCTCCAGCCCGCCTGGTCAGTGATCATGAAATGACGAGCCGCTGGGCCCGCAGCTCTTCGTAGAACGGCTGGCAGCGAGCGGCGAGCGGCTCGAGTCGCGACGGCAGCTGCGCCGCGGGCTCCCGGTAGGGGCCAAAACCGGTCGACACCCGCACCCCGTCGTACCAGTAACGAGCCCACACCCCGTCGGTCGGCCGGGGCCCCGGCGGCCAGGACAGCATCGCCGGGTCGAAGCCGACCCCCAGCGCCGCGCACAGCGCCTCCAGCGCGGCGCGCGGCCGGCGCAGGATGTCGCCGGAGTCGATGACCGGCCCGCCGAACGCCCGGAAGATCTCCGCCTGCTGCTCCAGCCCGAGATCGGCCAGGGCCGGCTCGGCGCGCACCCGCGCGTACGAGGCCAGGAGCTGCCGTGGGTCGCGGATCAGGAAGGCATGTGACAGGCCGGCCAGCATCGCCCGGTCTATCTCCGGCAGCAGGTGGTGCGTCATGTGCTTCTGGTAGAAGACGGTGACGCCCGGCGGCACACGCTCGGCGGCGAGCCGGCGCAGGACCCGGCGCCAGTCCGTCGGCATGCTGGCGATCACCTCAGCCCGGCCGGGGTGGTCGATGCCCGTGCGGTCCAGGTAGAAGGCATAGAGCGGCTCGTCCACGACGATCGTGTCCGGCCGGTTCTCCCAGGCCCGCATGAGCGCGGTCGAGACGGTGCGCGGCCCGGACCACATCGCGATCCGGTTCACCACCCCGGGCCGCGTCACTCGCCGAGCGAGGCGGCTTCGGCGCCGCTGCCGGGGGAGTGACCGGGGGTGTGCAGCACCCGCAGCTCCGTTCCGGCGATCTTGATCTGCTGCTGGCCGGCTAGCACGCCGTCCGGCCGCTGATCGGGAAATACCAGCTGTGTCATTCTCATGGCAGGGTCACCACGCTCCGGAGCACCTCGCCGCGGCTCATCTTGGCGAACGCCTCCTCGACGTCGTCCAGCGCGATCGTCTCGGACACGAACTTCTCCAGCGGCAGCCTGCCCTGCAGGTGCAGGTCGGTGAGCATCGGGAAGTCGCGGTCCGGCAGGCAGTCGCCGTACCACGACGACTTGAGCGCGCCGCCGCGGCCGAACACGTCCAGCAGCGGCAGGTCCAGCTGCAGTTCCGGCGTCGGCACGCCGACCAGCACGACCGTGCCGGCCAGGTCCCGGGCATAGAACGCCTGCTTGTAGGTCTCCGGCCGGCCGACCGCCTCGATCACCACGTCGGCACCGTTGCCCTCGGTCAGCTCGCGGATCTTCGCCACCGGGTCCGACGCGGCAGAATTGACCACATGGGTGGCGCCGAACTGGCGGGCCCACTCCAGCTTCCGGTCATCCACGTCCACCGCGATGATCGTCCGGGCACCCGCCAGCCGGGCGCCCATGACCGCCGCGTCGCCCACGCCGCCGCAGCCGATGACCGCGACCGTGTCGCCGCGCGTGACGCCGCCGGTGTTGATCGCCGCGCCGAGCCCGGCCATCACGCCGCAGCCCAGCAGCCCCGCGACCTCGGGTTTGACCTCGGCACTCACCTTGGTGCACTGGCCCGCCGCGACCAGCGTCTTCGCCGCGAACGCCCCGATGCCGAGAGCGGCGGACAGCGGCGTCCCGTCGGTAAGAGTCATCTTCTGGGTGGCGTTGTGCGTCGCGAAGCAATACCACGGACGGCCGCGCCGGCAGGCCCGGCACTGGCCGCAGACCGCGCGCCAGTTAAGGATGACGAAGTCGCCCGCCGCCAGGCCGGTTACTCCGTCGCCGACCGCCTCGACGACGCCCGCCGCCTCATGTCCCAGCAAGTACGGGAAGTCGTCGCCGATGCCCCCCTCGCGGTAATGCAGGTCGGTGTGGCAGACCCCGCAGGCCTGCACCCGGACGAGGGCTTCCCCCGGACCTGGGTCGGGCACGACAACCGTGGTGACCGTCACAGCGGCCCCCTTGGCGCTGGCGATGACGCCCTTCACCTCATGTGCCATCAGGCCGAGTCCTCTCCTTGATAACTAACGAAGTCGCAGCTCATCCGGCTGGCATAGCCGGCGCGGCTCGGGGGCGATGATACGACGACCACCTCAGCCGTGGATAGCGCGGTCCGCGGCCTGGCGCAGGCCGGCGCGGGCCGGGAGCGCTCCCGGGCCGATGACGCGGTCAGGCCGCCGGCTGAGTCGCCTGCTGCGGCCGCCGGGCCATCAGCGGGCCGCGCCGCCGGGACATCACCACGATCTCCACGGCCGGCAGCGCCAGTGCCGCCAGCGCGAGCCCGAGTTCCTCCGGCAGCACGTCGTACAGCCGCACCCGGTACTGCGGCGCGCTGCCGCGCGACTCGGTGAGCCGCGGTGTCCCGCGGCCCAGCCCCAGCGGCAGGATGAGCATGCCGCACATCAGCAGCACCTGGCGCAGCGGGCTGCGGCGACGGACAATCCGGGCGGCCGGCCCGAGCGTGATCTCCAGCCGCGAGCCGTAGCGCCGGGGCGCGATACTGAGCTGCTGCACGTCTGACCACCACAACAGCGCCTGCCGCTGCCGGGGTCGCTTGCGGGCGGTTCGCACGCCGAGCCGGATCCCGTTGGCGTCGGCGCGGAAAGCCAGCCGCCGGATGCTCGCGAAGACGGACACCAGCGCGACTATGGCCAGCACCAGCCCGCTCACCGCCAGGCCGCCGTACCACCAGGGCAGCGCCCCGATGAGCCGGCTCCAGCCGTACAAGAGCGCGCCGCCGCCGACGGCGATCCAGATCGGGATGAGGAACGGGTAGCCGCGCGGGAAGGTGCTCGATGGGCCGCGGACAAGCGCGGCAAAGCTCTCGTCCACGAAGTCCTCCCGCTCGTCCCTACGGTGATCGCAGTCCCTAACGTGATGTTCAGTCATAACCGGCTGTCCGGCAAGGGCTGAATCGGCAAGGATCGGCAATGATCAGCCGCCATCGCCGCTAGTGCGGCAAATGAGGCCAGCGGAAGGGCACGCCACTCAGCAGCCAGGCCATCAGCACCCTCTGCTGCCGCACCAGCCCCGGGCGGGCCGCACGTTCGGCATGAGCTAGTAGGAGCGGCCGAACAGGACGCGCTTGCCGTAGGCGGAGGGCTGGCCGCAGCGGATGCAGGGGCCCGCGTCGGGCTCGCCGTCGAGGGGGATGCAGCGGGGTGTCGCGGTGGTCTCGGCCTTGATCTGGTCCTCGCAGGCCCGGTCCTCGCAGGCTAGCGCGAGAGCCCAGCCGGTCGCGACGGCCGCGGCAAAGTCCGCCCAGGTGTCGGCGCGGATCGTCCGCTCGTCCCGGAACTGCGTGGCCCGCTGCAGGAGCATCGCCTGGAACGCGGTGAGCTCGAACGACAGCCTGGCCGGCGCGGAGTCGAGCGACACCGCCTCCTTCACGTGACCTGGACGCGGCTTGTCGCCCGGCCGCTGCTCGGTGCTCAGCCGCCGGGACATGAGGACGGTTCCGGCGGCGAGGTCGCGGGGGCCGAGTTCCAGCCTGATCGGCACGCCGCGCAGTTCCCAGTGGTTGAACTTGAAGCCAGGCGAGAGGTACGGCCGGTCGTCGACGTGCACGCGGATGCCCTTGCGGGTCAGCCGCGCGGCTAGGTCCTGCGCCGCCGCGCCCACCTCCCCGTCCTGCTCGCCGCGGCCAATGGGCACGATGACTATCTGGTAGGGGGCGAGGCCGGGCGGCAGGACGAGGCCCTGGTCATCGCCGTGAGTCATGATCACGCCGCCGATCATGCGGCTGCTCATCCCCCAGGACGTCGTATGGCAGAACTGCGGCACGTCGCCGGTGTCGGTGTACTGGATGCCGAAGGCCCGGGCAAAGTTGGTGCCCAGGTAATGCGAGGTGCCGGCCTGCATGGCCCGGCCGTCGCGCATCATCGCCTCGATCGTGAAGGTACGCTCGGCGCCCGCGAACCGCTCGCCGGCCGTCTTCTCGCCCGCGATCACCGGCATCGCGGCTGTCTGCGCGGCCAGGTCCTGGTAGAAGCCCAGCGCGAGCATCGTCTCGCTCATGGCGTCGGTGGCGTCCGAGTGCGCGGTGTGCCCTTCCTGCCAGAGGAACTCGGTCGTCCGCAAGAACATCCGCGGGCGCATCTCCCACCGCACCACATTGGCCCACTGATTGAGGAGCAGCGGGAGGTCACGGTGGGAGCCGATCCACTTGGCCATCATCTCGCCGACGATCGTCTCGGAGGTGGGCCGGATGACCAGCGGCTCCTCCAGGTCCTTGCCGCCCGCGTGCGTCACGACGGCAAGCTCGGGAGCGAAGCCCTCAATATGCTCCGCCTCGCGCCGCAGGTAGCTCTCCGGGATGAGCAGCGGGAAGTAGGCATTGGCGTGGCCGGTTTCCTTGATCCGGCGGTCGAGGTCGGACTGCAGCAGTTCCCAGATGCGGTATCCGTACGGGCGGATGACCATCGTGCCGCGAACCGGCCCGCGGTCGACAAGCTCGGCCTTGAAGACCAGCTCGTTGTACCAGGCCGAAAAGTCCTCGCTCTGCGGCGTCACGCCGCGCTCGTCACGTGCCATGCGGGCCAGGCTAAGCCGTAAGGCGCGGGATCGTCGATGGCATTTGCCGGTCGACGCCCAGCGGCCAGCAGGCTGTGACCAGCCAGAAAGGCCGATGAAGTAGCGGCCGTGGCCGCTGTGCCGCATGATGTAGTGACTTCGATCGGGCTAAGATGCCGCGTCAGTCCCAGGAGCTACCCATTTCATGAGCACCGGATGGCCGCACGATCAGCAGGAGCTTTCCGGGCCTCGTTCGCAGGACGAGGACCCGTGGCCAACGGCCGACCGTGACGACCAGCCGCGTCATCCCAGTGGCCCGCTGCCGGTCGGCAAGTCTTCCGGCAGGCGGTCCGGCCGGAAAGGCCGCCGCGCCCAGGCTGACGACTCGGACGAGGGCGCAGCTGCCGGTGGTGCGGCGGACGACGAAGACTACGAATGGATTCGCTACCTCACAGGCGGACGGTCCAGCTCTCCCGCCCCGGCCGGGGATACCGGCCCGGCGGTCCCGGCTCAGCGCCCGGACCCGCCCGCGGAATCGCCTCGCGGCAGGTCAGGCCGCGGGCGGCTAGGCTCACGCAGGTCCGCGGAGGCGGAACCGGATTCCGCGCCCGCCACTACGCCGGAGGCCTCCGGGCCCAGGCCGGGCGGGGCGGCGGCGTCCGCTGCTCCTGCGGCCTTCGTTCCCCCGCCTCCGGCTCGTGAGGCATGGGTTCCTGAGGCGCGGGCGGCTGAGGCGCGGGCCGCTGAAGATCGGGCGGCACGCGGCGCTGGGCCGGATCTTGGGCAGCAGTCCGAGCCGCGGCATGCCCCCGGCGCTCGCACTGCGCACCGCAATTCGGGCGATGAGTGGGCTGATCAGGGTTTCGGCGACCGAACCGATCCGGGCTTCGGACAGCGCGATCGCCAGAGCTTCCCGGCAGCCTGGCGCCCGGAGCGCGCACCTGATGTCGGCCGGGGTTTTCCCGGTCAGGCCGACCGCGGATTCGTCCCAGACCCGCGTCAGGGCAGCCAGGACCAGGACGACCCGCGCCAGGGCTATCCGCTCCAGGGGAGCCCAGAGCATGCCGACCCGCGTGGCGGTTATTCGCGTCCGGGCAGCCCGGCGGAGGGCGACGCGCGCCAGGGCTATCGGCGTCCCGGCGGCTCGCGTCCTGGCGGCCTGGACGAGGATTACCTGCGCCCGGGCGATCCGCGACTGGACGCCGGTGCGCGACGGCCCACCTCGGGCCTTGCGTCCGACGCCGAGCCGCGACGTGCGAGCAGGCACGGCGCGGCGCAGGCGCCCGATTCCGGCTGGTACGACCCGGCAGACCCTGGCCCCGCCTCGGGTGATCCCGGCGCGCGAGGACGAGGTCCGGGGGCCGAGCCGGGGGCCGAGCCGGGGGCCGACTCAGGCGGCCGGGCGCGGTCTGGTCCGTCGCGCAGGCGCAGTGCCCGGCGCGCCCGTGATGCCGACCCGAGCGCTGCGCCCGGATCGGACGAGCCCGGCCTTCCCGGAGCCGAAGCTGGGCTCTCCAGGGACGACTCCTGGCCCCCCAGGTCAGACCGTCGGCCGCAGGCCGCTGTCCGCCAGCGCGGTCCCGGTGGTGCAGATGACTACAGCTTGGCTCCGGACGGCCCGGGGCAAGTAGCTGCGCAGGCGGCCACGGTAGAGGCACCCGCCAAGCTTGATCGCCGCGAGCGGAAGCTGGCGAAGGCTGAGTCGCGCGGCCGGGGTAAGCGTCCGGGCCGGTCGGCGGACGCCGACGCAGATACTGCTGCAGATGTAGCAGCCGCGGACCCGGCAGCCGCGTCACCGGCGCCCAGCCAGCCGCAGGCGGCGACCCGGCGGGGAGGACCGGCGCAGCCGCGTAACCGCGAGGATGGTCGAGCTGCGTTCTTGGCCGCCCAGCCGTCGCACCCCGCGGCAACCGACGCCGCGCAGTCCGCGGCAACCCCGGTCCAGCAGTCCGCGGCAGCCTACGCCTCGCGATCGGCGACAGCTCAGTTCCCGCAGTCCGTAACAGCCGATGCCCCGCGTTCCGCGACGGCTGAGGCTCCGCGTTCCGCGCCGCTGGAGGCGCCCCGATCCGGTGCGCGGCGAACGGTCGCGGCCGAACCTGCCGGGTCGGTGGCGACCGATCCGGCCACGGCCAGGCCGACGGTCGCGGAGTCGGCTCGTCAGGCCAGCAAGCCAAGGTCGAGCCGCCGGGCGGGCCGCCGCAAGGCCCGTCGCTGGCAGGTGCTGGTGGCCGGGGTCGGCGTGGTGGTCGTGGGGGCAGCCGCGTTTGAACTCCTGCCCGCCGGAGGCGGCCCTGCTCACGTGATCGCGACACCGCAACGGGTGAGCAGTTACACCCAGGCGCCGGCGCTGGCCGCGAGCATGAAAGCCGCGCAGCTGCGGAACAGCATCATGTCGCAGAGCAGCGGCGAGGCCAGCCACGTCGTTGCGGCGGTCTACGAGGACAGCACCGGCCCGGCGGCCAAATCCGCTCCGCAGATCGTCTTGTTCATCGGCGGCAACCGCTCCGGTAGCTCAGCTAGCTCCTTCATCTCTAGCTTCATCGGCAGGCTGCCGGGCGCTGTCACCACGGGCGCCGGGTCGCTCGGCGGAGCGGCAGCCTGCGTTCCGAGCGTGTCCGGTAACCTGGCCGAGTGTGCCTGGGCCGACAACGACACCTTCGGGCTCGTCGCCTCACCGACGCTGGACGCGCGGGCGCTAGCCAGCGAGCTGCGGCAGCTGCGGCCCCAGGTCGAGCACCTGGCTAAGTAGCACGGATCGCCGGGGAGTCGGGAACCTGCTCCGTTATGGATGAGGTTTTCTATTTTCCGGATCCCTGGCCGCCCGGCCCGTCTTGCGGCTTGGGCCTGCGAAGTGACAGCCGGGCGATCGCGATTGCGATGGCGCCAGCCAGAACCGCCAGGCCAGCCAGCTGCCCGCCAATGAGTCGGGGATCGAGCGGAACGATCGCCGCGACGGTCGCAGCGTGGTCAGCGCGCTTCTTGGCCGGCGGGAAGCCAATGGTGGCGCCGGGGCTCTGGCTCGGAGCCGGCGAGACGGTGGGGAACAGTCCGGCGGGGTTGCCCAGGCTGGTCCCGCTGTTGGTCGCCGACGGCAGCGTTACCGGCGGCAGCGTTCCCGGTGGCAGCGTCGCCGTGGCGGGCGGCGGGGAGCTCGTGGCCGGCGGGGGCGTGGCCGCCGTGACGACCACCGATCCTGACGCGGTAAAGGAATGCGAGCCCTTTCCGGAAGCGGCCGCGGTGAGCTGGACCTGCTCACCGTTGACCGCGGAGCTCTGTACCGCGGCAGTTGCCTGCAGCTCATCTGCCTGCCCGGCGGGCAGCGTGCCGATTGCGCAGGTCGCGGTGCCAGGGCTGGGGCAGGCCGTGAAATGCGGCGCGTCCACGTGCTTGGCGCTGCCGATACCGATGTGGACCGTCACCGACTTGCTGTCTCCGGGCGTGCTCCACACCCAGATCGCAAAGCCGGCCTGGTGACCGGGCTGTACCTGCGAGGAGGTCGCCAGCGACTGAACCGACACGCAGAGCTGCGGTGTCTGCTTGCTGGGCGACGGGCTCGGGCTGGAACTGGACGGCTTAGGGCTCGGGCTGGTCGGCTTGGGGGTCGGGGTGGGCCTCTTCGTCGGCGTGCTGGTCGGGCTCGTCGTCGGCGGCCTTGAGCTGTGGCTGGCGGTCGGTGTCGGGGTCGGCGAGGTCGAGGAACTGGTCGGCTTAGGGGTCGGCGACGAGATCGTGGTGTTGGTCGGCTTGGGGGTGGGACGCGCGGAGGCGCTTCCGGAAGTGCTCGCTGAGCCCGATGGGCTCGATGAACTCGGTGAGCTTGCTGGGCCCAGCGCGGAGTCCAGAAGGATCGCGGCCTTGGGCCGACTGGAGCAGCTTCCCTTCACGATCGGCGAGGCTCCGCCGATCGGGCGGGCCACGGAGGCGGCGAAGACGTCTGAACTGGATGCGAGGAGCATGAAACCCGTGAGCGCACCAAGTGCTACGAGCCTGACGAGACGCGCCTTCACTGGCACAACCTCGTCGTGGACGTCTGAGCCGGGATCAAGCTGCCCACCATGGTCCTCACAGTATGCATGTCTTAGCTGAGGATTCCCTGCAGCCAGGTTTCGACACCTAAGCTTCTGCCGCGCTTCATCCCGCGGCACCCGCCGGGACGGGCCAGCCGCCCGCGGGGCCATCGCCGCCGAAAGCAGGAGGGAGGGCCGCCGATGCGGCCGACTGACATTCTGACCAGGGCTTCGCGTCCCCCCGACCAGGTGCTGAGCTACGGAGAGCGCGACGGTCAGGTCGCTGACCTGCGGCTGCCAGTGCCGGACGCCGCCGACGACTCCCGGGCGGCCAGGCGGCCGCCTGGTCCGCTGGTGATTTTCCTGCATGGCGGCTTCTGGCGGGCGGAATTTGACCGCGCCCACACCGGGCCGCTGGCCGAGGCGCTCGCGTCGTCCGGGTTCGCCGTCTGTACGCCGGAATACCGCCGGACGGGCCAGCCCGGAGGCGGCTGGCCAGGAACGTTTCACGATGTGGCGGCGGCCGTGGACGCGTTGCCTCGGATCGCGGCCGCAGCGGCCGGGGGACTGGCCGACGCCAGCCGGGTCGTGCTCGCTGGCCACTCGGCCGGCGGCCAGCTAGCCCTATGGGCGGCCGGCCGCAGCAGGCTGCCGGCCGGCAGCCCTTGGCGCTCACCGCGGTCCCCCCGGTCACTCGCCGCCGGGGTCGTGAGCCTGGCCGGAGTCTGCGACCTGGCGGCCTGTTTCCGGCTCAATCTCGGCGGCGGGGCCGCCGGGGACTTGATGGGGGGAGGGCCGGAGAGTTTCCCCGACCGCTACGTGTCCGCGGATCCGATGCGGTTGCTCCCGACCGGGATCACGGCGCGGCTCGTGCACGGCACGGCCGATGACCGGGTGCCGGCCGGCCAGAGCACTGCTTACGCGGCGCGCGCCCGGGACGCCGGCGACGACGTGACCTGCGACCTGCTTTCCGGGTGCGGGCATTTCGAGGTCATCGACCCGCTGTCCGTGGCGTGGCCCGCGGTTCTCGCGGCTTTCCGGCTGGCGGCCGGGGCGCCGGAGGGCGGGGCGGAGGGGTCGGGGGCGGAGGGGTTCGGGCCCGCTCCGCAAGCCGCGTCGGACGGGCAGCAGGACCGCCTGGGTATGCCCCCTTAGCTCAGTCGGCAGAGCGTCTCCATGGTAAGTATCCCGTTCGAATTGCTGTGCTGAACTGCTGGGATGCAGGTGGCAGCCGAGCGCTGTGCGGGTAATAAGACGCTCCAGAATGTTCCACTCAGCGGACTAGAAAAATGTGGCGCAAGTCACACCTGGACTCGCGGGGTCTCGTCGGTCAGCCGTAGTGCTTCAGGTGCGGCCACAGCGTGCGCCAGCCAGCGTGCGGTCCGGTGCAGAGGCCGATCTGCAGGTCAGTCCAGTCGTTGTTCACGTGGTACGGGGCATAGTAGGTGGCGAGCGAGCGGCAGCTGGCGAAGTACGGCCGCAGCTGGCCGAGCGCGTCGACCACGAGCACGGTGCGGTCCGAGGCCCGGCTGGGACCCCACATCCAGTAGGTGTTGTGGCCGGACAGCACGGGCGGCAGGTGGCCGGCAGAGCCCAGGACGTCGAGCGCGCCGGCTTCGGCGTAGTACCCCGTGAAGATCGAGGTGGGCGGCTGGCCCGCCCGGGTCAGGGCCGCGTCCTGCGCCGTGACCGCACTGGTCAGCTGCGGCCAGCCGATGGTGTCCCCGAGGGAACTCTGCTGAGAAGAGACCGGCAGGTCGTGCACGTCACTGACCGGGAGTATGGGCAACAGGCTCGGCAGGGCCACAGCCACGCCGACCAGGGACGCGCCTACCACGAGCCCTCGCCGCACCCGCGGCCGGTGTGCGCGGCCGATCCAGCGCTCGGCCGCTGCGGCGCCCGCGGCCAGCACCGCCGGTGCGATTCCGTCGGCGTAGTACACCTTGCCCGGGATCCAGGCCAGCACATAAACGAGGACGAGGGTGGCGGTGACGGCAAGGAACCGCAGTTCAGGGGTCCGCCAGAGGACAACGAAGCCCGCGACGATCAGCGGTGCCACCAGCAGGCCCAGGTAAAGGAGCTGGGCGGGCAGCGCGCCAGCGTAGTCGGCCGGGGAGGTGTTCTGCCGGTGCAGCGCGGCGGACATGGCCAGCTGCGGCCACCCGTGCGTGGCCTGCCAGATGAGGTTCGGCGCCCAGATCACCGCCGCAATACCGGCGCCGAGCCATGGCCATCTTGTCCACAGCACAGCGCGCTGCGCTGAGGCGAGGAGGCCAAGAGTGAGGCAGATCAGCAGCAACACGACCAGGTTGTCGGCCTCGAGCCCGAGGCCGGCCACGACGCCCGCAGCGAGCCACCAGCGCGGCCGGTGCCGCAGCAGGGCTGTGCTGACGCACAGCAGGATGGCGGTCCAGGCGAGCAGGTCCAGCGGCGTGGTGTTGCCGATGTGCACGGCGCCCAGGAGGACCGGAGCGCACGCCGTGATGAGGGCGGCGAGCACCCGGCCGAACCGGCCCGCGCCGAACAGAGCCGCGAGCCTCGCCGTCATGATCACGATCGCTCCGCCGGCCAGCGCCGGGACGATCCGGATCGCCGTGGGGCTGACCCCCAGTAGGCCAGTGATCCGGGTGAGCAGCGGGGCGAGAGGTGGCTGATCGACGTAGCCGAAGGCGAGGTGATGCCCGGCCACGATGAAGTACAGCTCGTCTTGCAGGAAGCCGTACCGGCCGCTGACAGCCAGCTCAACCGCTACGAACACCGCAGCGATTACCCACGCCAGGACCGGCACGCGATCGGAGGGGGAGACCGGCCACTGCGCAGCCGGCGAGTCCACCACGGCGGCAGCCTCAGGGGTGGGGACGGCGGAGCCGTCGGGCTGGTCCATGGCGAAGCCTCCTGCCGCGTGTCCTGCCGGGAAGTCCCCGGCAGGCAAATGCATGCCGGACGACCGGCACTCGAGCCTGGTGCTCCCTCAACGGAGGCTGGGCGCAGCCTGTAGAACCCGGCGGACTTTCGCGGCGATCCAGAGCCTGTTGGTGAGTCTTACCGGCAGAGTGATGCCACCGGCGACCACGTGCAGGTCGGTCTGGCCGGAATCCCGGGAGACTGTCACCTGGGCGCGGAACAGCCGGGTTGAGCCGGTACCGACCACAATCTTGTCGGGCAGATGCACCCGCGGGTTGCCGACGGGGTTCCAGTTCATCCCTTTCCCCGGCAGGACGTTGTACCTAGGCCCAAGCCCTCGGCGGAGCACCTCGCTGATCTCTTCGGTCGTGACTTCGGGCCTCGGGATGGTGATCGTAGACATAACGGCTCCCTTCTCCATTGGTGACGAGGGTCTGCTATCTGGCTCCTGGTCAGTTCCGTGGCGGCCACGGCCAGGATTCGCGCTGTGGAGTGCCATGGGACAAGCCTCGTCCCGGGCCAGTGGAGTGTCATCGGCTCACTGGCTGGGTTCGGCCTGGCAGCGGTATGAACTGATCAGGTGACCGGTATGAGAAGCGGCGGACGTCTCATACCGCAGGTCCCACCCACCGGGTTGATGCGCTCCCGCTGTCTGCCTCCCTACCGTTGATCTGACTGGCTGTCTGGACCCTGCGGATGGGGAGAGGAAGCGGCTCATGAACGAAGCTGCCCCTGATGGCTATCATCCTGCTCGCACGAGGTAACGGGCTGTGCCGGTGAGGGATACTGGGAGGGTGCTGGGCAAGCTGAACTGGGCAGCCGCATCCGTTGCCCTCGGCGTTGTCGGCGTCTCGACGTTCACCCAGCCATTCGGCCGGACCCGCAACATGGTCTCCGAGATCACCGCCTTCGCCATCGCGGCGGCGACCCTGGCGCTCTGGGCGGCCACCGAACGCTCTCCCGCCTTGCGGGCCAGGCTCGCCGACCTGCTGCCGTTCGCCTGGGGCGCGATGGCGGTCACATGCGGGTTGGCCTCGCTCACGAGCAGCGGAGGGCCCTTCGATCTCTTGGCCGCCATGGCCACCGTCGGCGCGGGGAACGCCTTCAGCCTGGCCGTGGCCGGCACCATCACCGGGGCCGGGGTACTTGCGGTCGGGTCGGCCGGACTGGTGTTCGGCGTTCCCACGTGGGAGGTGTTGTTCTACCCGCTCACCCTCGTCCTGGGTCTGCTCTTCGGCCGCCTCGAACGCGGCTACCGCCTCCAAGCCGAGCAATCCGCCGCGCTGCTGGCCAACGCCGAGCAGCTCCGCCAGGAGCAGAACCGCTCCGCCACCCTGGACGAGCGCAATCGCATTGCCCGCGAGATCCACGACCTCCTCGCCCACTCCCTCGGCTCCCTCGCCGTCCAGATCCAGGCCGCCCAGGCCGTGCTCACCGACCAGCACGACATCGACCGGGCTGTTGAGCTACTCGGCTACGCCCGGCGAACGGCGACCGAGGGGCTGAACGAGACCCGCCGGGCCGTGCACGCCCTGCACGCAGGAACGCCGCCGTTGCCGGAAGTTCTGGCCAACCTCAGTTCCGACCACCAGCGCCGCTATGGGGCCCGGGTGAGCTTCGAGGTGACCGGTGCGCCGCGGGCGCTGTCGGCTGACGCCGGCCTGGCGCTCACCCGCACGGCACAAGAGTCCCTAGTCAACACGGCCAAGCATGCCCCGCAGCAGCCCGTCGGGGTCCGGCTCGACTACCACGAAGGTCGCACTGCGCTCACCGTCATCAGCCGGCTGGATGGTCAGGCTGACGGCCATCCAGCGCTGAAGACGGTCAACGGCGGTTACGGGCTCGCCGGAATGCAGGAGCGGCTGCTTCTGATCGACGGTTCGCTCCACGCCGGCCCCGACGATGGCAACTGGGTTGTCACCGCGCAGGTCCCGCAGTGACTGACCACCCGGCGCCATTGCGGATCGTGGTCGCCGACGATCAGGCCAGCGTCCGCGAGGGCCTCGTCCTGCTGCTCGGGCTTCTCCCCGACATCGAGGTCGTCGCCTCCGCCGCCGACGGCCGTCAAGCCATCGACCTCGTGACCCAGTACCAGCCCGACGCCATCCTCCTCGACCTGCGCATGCCCGTTATCGACGGCATTGAGGCCACCCGGCAGCTCACCGAATTGCACCCCGCCGTCGCCATCGTCGTGCTTACCACCTACGCCGACGACACATCCATCCTCGCCGCCCTCAGCGCCGGAGCCCGCAGCTACCTCACCAAAGACGCCGACCGCGTCGAGATCGCCAGTGCGCTCCGCAGCGCCGTTTCCGGCCTCTCGGTCCTCGACTCGACCGTCCGGGCCGCCCTCCTAGCTGCCGCCACACGGAGCGCTCCGGCACACGAAGCGCCTCCGGCCCTCCCCGAGGTGCTGCCCGACGGGCTCACCAGAAGAGAGGCCGAAATCCTGGCGATGATGGCACGGGGCATGACCAACCCCGACATCGCCACCCAGCTTTACCTCAGCGCCCACACGATCAAGAGCCACATCAACCGGATCTTCGCCAAGACCGGCTCGGCAGACCGGGCAGCCGCCGTCCGCTACGCCCTAGACCAGCACCTCGCTTAGCCTCGGCTCATTACGGGCATCCACGAGCATCCCGGCCAGACGCACACTTACACGCAGAGCAGTCATGGCCGAGAGAGCGCAGCGCATCCGTGTCAGTAGCGGTTGCCGGCGAGCAGGCGCGGAAGGACGTCGCGGACACGTCCGTCCGCGCTGACCGCGCAGCGGGTGAGCGTCGCTCGGGTTTCCAGCCGGTGGGCCACCTCGGTGCGCGGTCCTCGGTGTAGCCCTGGATGGTGCTGAGGGACGGGTTGGAGCCTGGGCGAGGATGGAGGTCTCGCGGAGTGCGGTAGGCTCTCCAAAGTCCAGAGCGGACCCCGTTGGACCGCTGTGCAGACCTGAGTTGGCCGCCCGCGGGCGCGAAACCCCCTGGTCAGACAATTTAAGACTCGCCCCCTTAGCTCAGTCGGCAGACCGCTGTGCACTCAATTAGACGCTCTAAAAATCGGCCTATCGTGTGCTGATTCTGAAGGCGTAGTGTGCTGCAGATCACGCTCTCGCCGATGGGTATGGGCCTCTCAGTGGCCATGCGCATTCGGGTCAGCGTCGCTATCGTCCGGCAGGGCCACGGCACCGACCACTAGGACATCGGTCGTCTAAGGGGTTCCAGCCAGTGAAGATGCCCGTCAGCCCGGACAAGCGAGGATGGCTCGTCGTCGCCGGGGCCGTGCATTGCGATCACTCCCCGGTGGTCGCCCTGATAGGGGTGGTGTGGAGCGGACGGCGGTTCGAGCCAGACGTGGTAGAGGGGGCCGCTTTCGCCGATGGCATCAATGGCGGTGTCGAAGGCGGCGTGCTGGTCGCCCGGCACGTGCATGCGCGTGGCCGCGTGAAAGACCACGCGCGGTTCACCGGCCGGCAGATCACGGCCGATTCCGCGGCAGAGGTCGATTGCGTCACCGGCAATGATGGTGAGGGGATACTGTACGGCCTCGCCGATCGCGGCCTCCAGAAGAGCTGACTCCCCGCGCTCCTCGGGCCACACCAGAGCCATGAGCCAGCGACGCTCCCGCGCATCAGTAATGTCCACCGGATTAAGATCGATGCCGGTCCTGCTGGCGATGCCGGGAACGTCGTCCAGGTCCGGTACCGGCTCCGTGCTCCGCCACCTGCTGTCGATGGTGACCGGGGCGCCGGGACGTCCGAATGCCTGGTCTCCGATGAGATAGCGGTAGCGGTCGACGTTCAGGAGCAGGCCGGCGCTTGCGCCGACCTCGATCAGGTGCACGGGCTGCTTGCACCGCTTCCCGATGGCCCAGAGCGCATATCGGAGACCGGCCGCTCGCCTGACGACATTTGACTGCACTAGGCGGGTACGGATCACTTGCTCCAGCTCATCCGCGTACTGTCCGCAAAACTCGCGGAATACCGGTCCCGCGTCGGCTGGGTCGCGCGCCCGGTTGCCCGTCAATGACGGATAGTAATCGCGCAGCGCGTGAGAGACGCCGCTCATCAGGAGATCATGGGCCGCGCCGAAGAGCAGGAAGGACGGCTGCTGGCCGGAACGCCGATTACGCAGCAGCTCAAGAATCGGCCGGTTCCCGGCTGTCTCCTTGCACAGCGCCTGGTACAACGGAGATGTCTCGAAGACCGAAGGCGCATCGACGAAATGCTGCGCCAGGTCCTCTGTGCCTGGCTTTGCGTCCATGCTTATCTCTAACCTTCCGCCCAACTTTCGTCTGCACAGCGCTTCCTTTACCTGTGCTGAACGTACACCCAACACCTGTTCGACTGGCCGCGAGGCTGTCGGACATGATGACCATAAGATGTCGGGATGATCGACGCAGTCGCGTTCGACGTGGCGAGACGTTGGTTGACGAGACGCGGGAGTACGGCACATGGGCTGACTGTCGGCGAAGCCATCAGTGGCCCCGAACCGCATGCTTACCCGTCGGTAGGCCGACCGCCTGTCACCGCATGAGGTAGTAGACCGCTGGCTGGACCATGGCCATTTCGGCCGTATAGCTGCGCGCTGGCAGCCGATCAGCGTGCACCGGGCGATCTTGGCGGGTGCCATCAGGGAACAGGTAGCTGAAGCGGCTGGGATAGGTGTGCGGGTGTGCGGGCCGTGACGATCAGCGGTGCCACCAGCAGGCCCAGGTAAAGGAGCTGGGCGGGCAGCGCGCCAGCGTAGTCGGCCGGGGATGTGTTCTGCCGGTGCAGGAGGCCAAGAGTGAGGCAGATCAGCAGCAACACGACCAGGTTGTCGGCCTCGAGCCCGAGGCCGGCCACGACGCCCGCAGCGAGCCACCAGCGCCGGAGCCCGCAGCTACCTCACCAATGACGCCGACCGCGTCGAGATCGCCAGCGCCCTTCGCAGCGCCGTTTCCGGACTCTCCGTCCTCGACCCGACGGTCCGGTCCGCCCTCCTGGCTGCCGCCACGCAGAGCGATGCGCTACACGAAGTGCATCCGGCCCTCCCCGAGGTGCTGCCCGACGGGCTCACCAGAGAAGGGGCAGAGATCCTGGCGATGATGGCACGGGGCATGACCAACCCCGACATCGCCGCCCAGCTCTACCTCAGCGCCCACATGGTCAAAAGCCACATCAACCGGATCTTCGCCAAGATCGGCTCCGCAGACCGGGCAGCCGCCGTCCGCTACGCCCTAGACCAGCACCTCGCTTAGCTCGGCTCATTACGGGCACCCGGCCAGGCGCACACTTACTCGCACACCAGTCAAGGCCGAGAGCAGCGCACCCGTGTTAGTAGCGATTGCCGGGTGGCAGGCGCGGAAGGGCGTCGCGGACACGTTCGTCGGCGGCGCCGCGTAGCGGGTGAGCGTCGCTCGGGTTTCCAACCGGTGGGCCACCTCGGTGCGCCGTCGTCGGTGTGGCCCTGGATGGTGCGGAGGGACGGGTTGGAGCCTGGGGGGAGGATGGAGGGCCCGCGGAGTGCGGTAGGCTCTCGAAAGCCCAGAGCGGACCCGTTGGACCGCTGTGCAGACCTGAGTTGGCCGCCTGCGGGCGCGAAAGCCCAGTTCAGACAACTTAAGACTCGCCCCCTTAGCTCAGTCGGCAGAGCGTCTCCATGGTAAGGAGAAGGTCTACGGTTCGATTCCGTAAGGGGGCTCAACAAAGTCACAGGTCAAGCTCAGGTCGTCGATCATCCAGGGTCATCCTCAAGATCACTTGACCGCCATCTGACCGTCGTTCTGGACGTCCGTTGATGGCACTGAGCCTCACGAACTGGGCTGGGATGGCAGGGCGGCTGAGCCCTGCGGGGTGGGACGTTGAACAAGCCTGGCGGACTGGAGCGGGACGCCGGACTGTCCGCCGCGACGGAACCCGGCCCGGCACGGCGGAAGGCCGGGCATCTGGCGGCTAGCTCGGACGAGGGCTGCGGTGTCGGCATCGGCTGGTGCGCAGCGGCCCTGATCGACATGGATCGTCAACCTGAGCAGCCTCGTCCGCGTTGATCTGCTCCCGAGATCGGATAGGGCGGCCGCGGGTTCATCGGATGCGGCTGTTGCAGTGCTAGTAGAGCAAGCCGGAAGACCGTCGTCAGCGCTTCTGGGACCGAACGGGCTGGTCGACGGGAACGTGGGTATGCGGCGGAGTCGGGTCGGCTGATTCTGGCCCCGCTGACCCATGATCAGGCCGGCCCGAGAGCGCCTGCGTGCCGACGAGGTATTCGGAGACAAGACCGCGCCTCGCATCGTCGCGCCAAAGACATGCTCGCCGACCCGCACTTCGCGGCCACGGAGGCGATCATCCGGCTGGCGCACCTGGAGTCGTCCCGGGGCATCTTCCTGCGCACACGGCTCCGGAGGCCGTCGCTCTTCACCACCGTTACCTAGTCAAACGCATTTCAGTGTTCCCGCCCGGGCGCGAATGGGCAACGACTCCGTGCTGGTCGGCGGTGGCGCGGTCGCGCGGCAGGGTTACGGTGCCGGGGGCATCGGGCCACCCGGCCGCCAGCGCCTCCACCGCGGCCCGGCGGAAGTCGTCTGAGCGCCATGCTCGGCCTGATGGCGGGTACCTCCGCGTGGACGGTCTATGACGCCGCGAGCCAGCCGGCCGCGTATTTCCTCCAGCACCAGCGGCCGGACAGCCCTCTCACTGAACGCGAGGTGGCGGCGCATGCGCTGCCGGACTCGAAGGAGTGGACGCCGGCACGTCGAACCGCGTTTGAGCTCCTGGTCGGTGAGTCGGCTGGCGACCGGCTCTCCGCTATGGAGCACGACATCCGGGTCCGCGGGCGGCTCCGCTGGAGCGTCGGACCAGTCGTCGCCGACGCCATGCGGGGGTATCCCTGGATAGGCCTCCCCTCGGGAGGCATCCATGTCATAGGGCAGATCGAACGAGACGTCCAGGGCGTGCTGGTGGTGGAGAACGCCGACACGTTCCAGTACGTCTGCCTACGGCCTGACGTTACCGATACCTGGCTCTGCGTCTGGGGCAGGGGATCTACTACTGACGGCGTGGTGAACTTCCTCAGGACCATGAACGACCTGCCGATCGCGACCTGGTGCGACCTGGACGCCCGCGGGATCGAGATCGTCACGGAACTTGCCGGACGGCTCGGCCGTGAGATCACTCCGGTAGGCATGGGCATTGAACTCTTCGTTGGCGGGAAGCAGTACGTCCCGAAGAACCTGGCAGACTCTCTCCGAGTCGCCAAGAAAATGACTGTCGATGGGCACCCGGCGCTGCGGGACCTTGCCAAGGCGATTGTCGCGTCCGGCGGTCTGGGCTGCGAGCAGGAGACCCTCTACAACGTTGTCCCTCCCACGCTCACCAGGGAACTGGCGAAGCTGGAGTAGTGCCGGATGCGGCATGATCACCTCTCGGGCCATCGGCTCGCAATACCGAGGCCCTCGGCACCCAGGACACTGAGCGAGACCCTAGTGACGAAGGCAACAGCGACAGCGAGCAGGCATCCTGAAGCGGCAGGTCAGGGGCAAGAAGCCGGGCTGGACGGTTGTTATAACCGCGCCCACGGGCCCCGTCCGTGGCCTTTTCCGCGCTCGTCCGTGGCCCCACGGTCCCCGAAATCCGGCGCCCACGGACGCATAGCGGACGGCGGTAGCCCGAAATCCGCCTTGAACGGCGAACGGGCTGGTCAGCGGCGTGTGACTCGGGTAGGAGCGACGGGCTGTAAAGCCGTCGGCTCAGCGTTGGTTCGAACCCAACACCTGCCACACGCTGCGAAAACGCCCCGCTAGCTGCGAATTCTCGTGCTAGCGGGGCGTTTCTTCTCTGTCCCGTCATGTGTCACCT
>Ga0066790_10000223_pt1 | contig 19530 bp, 16 predicted proteins | sample OrgsoiDNA2013050_FD_70963 | JGI IMG/M metagenome (GOLD analysis project Ga0066790, IMG submission 70963) | Permafrost soil microbial communities from the Arctic, to analyse light accelerated degradation of dissolved organic matter (DOM) -... | ecosystem: Environmental > Terrestrial > Soil >...
CTCGATGATGCCGTCCTTGGTGAAGAACCCGGAGAACGGCGGGATGCCGATGATGGCCAGGTAACCGAGGCCGAACGTGGCGAAGGTGACCGGCATGACCCGGGCCAGCCCGCCGTACCGGCGCATGTTCACCTCGTCGTTCATGCCGTGCATCACCGACCCGGCGCCCAGGAACAGGCCGGCCTTGAAGAACCCGTGCGCGATCAGGTGCGCGATCGCGAACACGTAACCCGCCGGGCCCAGGCCCGCGGCCAGGATCATGTAGCCGATCTGGCTCATGGTGGACCCGGCCAGCGCCTTCTTGATGTCGTCCTTGGCGCAGCCGATGATCGCGCCGAACAGCAGCGTGACCGCGCCCACCACCGTGATCGCCAGCCGGGCGGTCGGGGACAGGGCCAGGATCGGGTTGGACCGCACCAGCAGGTAGACGCCGGCCGTGACCATGGTGGCCGCGTGGATCAGCGCCGACACCGGTGTGGGGCCTTCCATCGCGTCGAGCAGCCAGGATTGCAGCGGCACCTGCGCGGACTTCCCGCACGCGCCGAGCAGCAGCAGCAGCCCGAGCGCGGTGGCCACGCCGCTGCCGCCGGAGCGGACCGAGCCGAAGACCCCGTTGAACTGCACGCTGCCGAACTCGCTGAACATCAGGAAAATGGCCAGGGTCAGGCCGGCGTCACCGATCCGGTTGACGATGAACGCCTTCTTGGCCGCGACCGCCGCCGAGGGCTTGAACTGCCAGAACCCGATCAGCAGGTAGGACGCCAGGCCGACGCCTTCCCACCCGACGTACAGGCCTAGGTAGTTGTCGGACAGCACGAGCAGCAGCATCGCGGCGATGAACAGGTTCAGGTAGCCGAAGAACCGGCGCCGGTCGCTGTCGTGCTCCATGTAGCCGATGGAGTAGATGTGGATCAGCGAGCCGACCCCGGTGATCAGCAGCACGAAACTGATCGAGAGCTGGTCGGTCAGCAGGCCCATGTTCACCTGCAGGCCCGCCACCGGGATATACGAGAACAGGTGCTGGTCCTGGCTGCGGTGGCCGGCGCCGAGCAGGGTGAAGAAGGCGATCACCGCGTAGACGAACGAGGCGACCGGCATCGCGGCGCCGAGCAGGTGCCCCCACCGGTCGGTGCGCCGGCCGCCGAGCAGCAGGACCGCGGCGCCGAAGAGCGGGAAGGCGAGCAGCAGCCACGACAGCCGCAGCGCGCCCGTAGCCGCAATGGTGGTCAACGTCGTCATCCCCTCAGTACTTCAGCAAGTTGGCGTCGTCGACCGATGCCGACCGGCGGGCCCGGAAGATCGCCATCAGGATCGCGAGGCCGACGACGACCTCGGCGGCGGCCACCACCATCACGAAGAACGCGATGACCTGCCCGTCCAGGTTGCCGTGCATCCGGGCGAACGCGACGAACGCCAGGTTGCACGCGTTCAGCATCAGCTCTATGCACATGAACACGACGATGGCGTTGCGCCGCACCAGCACGCCGACGGCACCGATCACGAACAGGATCACGGACAGGGCCACGTAGTCAATCGGGCTCACGAGTCCGCCCTCCCCGTCTGCCCTGACGGCGCGGGCTCCCGCTCGCTGCTTTCCGCCGTAATCGCTTCCGGCTCTTTTCCCGGCCGAACGATCTGTGGTGCGTCCGTCACGATACGCGGGGCGAGCACCGGGCTGACCGACAGATCGGAGGTAGTGCCGTCCGGCAGCAGAGCCGGCCGGTCGGCGGCATCGTGCAGCGCGTACACCCCCGGTGACGGGTCCGGCGCCATCTGGCCGCTGGCCAGCCTCCGGCCGGCCAGCACCCGCTGCGTCGGCCGGGGCACGGGGCGCTCACGGTGCGCGAGCACCATCGCGCCGAGCGCCGCGGTGATGAGCAGCGCGCCGGTGACCTCGAACGGGAACACGTAGGTGGTGAAGATCAAGGTGGCGAGCCCGGTGAGGTTGTTCGCCCCGTATGCGGCGCTGTCCGGGGCGGCCGGGCCGAGGGCAGCGTGCCCGATGGCGAGGATCACGATCACGAAAAAGCCGGTGGCGGCCAGGCCGGCCGCCATCCGCTGGCCCTTGATCGTCTCGGTGAGCGAGTCGGCCGAGCTGATCCCGATCAGCATGATGACGAACAGGAACAACATCAGGACCGCGCCGGTGTAGACGATGATCTGCACGAACGCCAGGAACGGGGCGCCCTGCATGGCGTACATGGTGGCCAGGCAGAGCATCACGACGGCGAGCATCATGGCGCAGTGCACCGCCTGCCGGACCAAGATCATGGCCAGCGCCGCGCCGACCGAGGCGATGGCCAGGATCCAGAAGATGGTTTCCCGCGCGATCACGTCGGTGTTGGTGCCGGCCGCGAGGACGTGTCTCATCCCTCGGCCTCCCTCGCGGGCGCTGCGCTGGCTTCGGGAGGCGGGCCGGCCTCACCGGCTCCGTCGTCGGCCACCCCGACGTCGACTTCCTCGACGCCCCAGGTGGGCAGCGCCTCGTCAGCGGCCGCGAAGACGGCGGGACCGGACGGGCCGCCTGGCCCCTCGCGACCGGGGGCCCGCGGGGTCGCCATCACGCCGGCCGCGCCCAGCCGGTAGTAATCCTTCTCGTCGTCGCCGAGCCGCATCGGATGGGGCGGTGCCTCCATCCCGTCGGCCAGCGGCGCGAGCAGCTGCTCCTTGGTCCAGATCAGGTTTTCCCGGCTGTCATCCGCGAGCTCGTACTCGTTGGTCATGGTCAGCGCGCGGGTCGGGCAGGCTTCGATGCACATGCCGCACAGGATGCAGCGCAGGTAGTTGATCTGGTAGACGGCTCCGTACCGCTCTCCGGGGGAGAACCGGCCGTCCACCGAGTTGTCCCGGCCCTCGACGTAGATGGCGTCCGCCGGGCAGGCCCAGGCGCACAGCTCGCAGCCGATGCATTTCTCCAGCCCGTCCGGCCACCGGTTCAGCTGGTGGTGGCCGTGGAACCGCGGCGCGGTCGGCCGCTTCTCCTCCGGGTAGTAGACGGTCTCGACCTTCTTGAACATCTCGCTGAAGGTGACCCCGAACCCCTTGATCGGGTTGAGGAAATCAAGCACCTGTGACCTCCTTAGGGGAGGTGTCCGAAGGGCTGGCGGGCTCGATGCCGACTCCGGCATCAAGGCCGACGCCGTGGTAGTGCGGCAGGTCAAGCGGCGGCACCGGGAACGCCCGCTCGGCGGCGCCGGCCTCGCCGACGCTGGACGGGTCCGCGGCCGCGGGCGGCTCCGCGTACCGCATCGCGCGCTGCTGCGCGGAGCTCTCCCACATCCAGGCCAGCACCATGATGAGCACGATGACGAAGCCGAAGACGACGTAGGGGGCCTTGGTGTGGGTGTCCAGCCGCCACGCGCGCACCGTGGCGATCAGCAGGATCCACACGATGGAGACCGGGATGAGGACCTTCCAGCCGATCGCCATCAGCTGGTCGTACCGGACCCTGGGCAGCGTGCCGCGCAGCCAGATGTAGGAGAACAGCAGGATGAAGACCTTGGCCAGGAACCACAGCACCGGCCACCAGCCGCTGTTCGCGCCGGACCACAGCGACAGCGGCCACGGGGCCCGCCAGCCGCCCAGGAACAGCGTGGTCGCGAGCCCGGAGACCGTCGTCATGTTGATGTACTCGGCGAGGTAGAACATCGCGAACTTCATCGAGGAGTACTCGGTGTGATAGCCCGCGACGAGCTCGCCCTCGCCCTCGGGCAGGTCGAACGGCAGCCGGTTCGTCTCGCCGACCATGGTCAACAGGTAGATCACGAACGAGACCGGCAGCAGCCACGCGTACCACTCGTGCTGCTGGGCGCTGACGATCGCGGTGGTGGACAGCGAGCCCGCGTACAGGAACACGGCCACGAAGGCCAGCCCCATCGCGATCTCGTAGCTGATCACCTGCGCGGCCGAGCGCAGCGCGCCGAGCAGCGAGTACGTCGACCCGGACGACCAGCCGGCCAGCACGATCCCGTACACGCCGATAGAGCTCATCGCCAGGATGAGCAGCACCGCCACCGGCAGGTCGGTGAGCTGCAGCGGGGTGTGATGGTGGAAGATCGAGACTTCCGGGCCCCACGGGATGACCGCGAAGCTGATGAAGGCCGTCGTCGCCGATATCACCGGCGCGATCATGAACGCCAGCCTGTCCGCGCCCACGGGGATGATGTCTTCCTTGAGCGGCAGCTTGAGCGCGTCCGCGACCGACTGCAGCAGGCCGAAGGGCCCGGCCCGGTTGGGGCCCGGGCGGTTCTGCATCCGGCCGATGACCCGGCGTTCCGCCCAGATCATGAGCATCGTCGTGATCAGCAGGAAGAGGAAGACGATCCCGACCTTCAGCAGCACCAGCCACCAGATGAGCTGATTGAAGTCGCTGAGCGTCGGGTCCGCGGCGGAGACCCCGGGAGCCGCGAGCACGTGCTGCAGCGCCCCTTGGTCCATCATTCCGGCCTCCTCAGCGTAACCGTGGCGCCGTGTCCCGCGCCGAGCTCGGCGCGGATGGTGGTGCCGCCCTGCACAGCGGCGGGTTCCTGGCCGCCGGGATACGGGGCCCCCGCGGGCGCGGTGCCCGCCCGGGATCCCTGAGACAGGCCTGCCGCCGGAAGCCAGACCACATGGTTTGCCATCGGCACGACCTCGACAGGAACCGTCACCGAACCTTGGTCGGTGGCCACGGTCACCTTATCGCCGTCGGCCACGCCGGCCTCAGCCGCGGTCGCCGCGGACATCCGGGCCACCGCGGGCCGGGCGGTGCCCGCCAGGGACGGCTCGCCGTCTTGCATGCGCCCGCTGTCGAGCAGCTGGTGCCAGCTGGCCAGGCGGACGTCAAGAACCCCGGATCCGCGGATGTGGTGGGTCGGCGGCACGCCGGGCCAGGCCCCGGTCACCACGGGAGGCTCGGGATACGTGCCGCGCCAGGTGCCGAGAGAGGCGAGTTCCGCGCGTGCGGCGGCCGCGTCGGGCAGGCCCAGGTGGACATCCATCTGGTCGGCGATCGCGCTCAGTACGTACAGGTCGGTGCGCACCTCGGGGACCCTCAGCGCCTCGCCGAACGAGCCACCGCGTCCTTCCCAGTTCACGAACGTCCCGGCCTTCTCCGCGACGGCCGCGACCGGGAACACCACGTCCGCGCGGTCGGTGACCGCGCTGGCCCGCAGCTCGAGGCTGACCACGAAGGGCGCCATCTCGATCGCCTGCAGGGCGGCCGCCGGATCCGGCAGGTCCGCCGGGTCCACCCCGGCCACGACCAGGGCGCCGAGTTCGCCGCCCGCGGCGGCGGCGAGGATCGCCGTGGTGTCGCGTCCCTGCGTGTCGGGCAGCGAGCTCTTGCCCCAGGTCCTGGCCACCTCGGCGCGAGCCGCGGCGTCGGTCACCGGGCGGCCGATCGGCAGCAGCCCGGGCAGGGCTCCGGCCTCGACGGCACCCCGCTCGCCCGCCCGGCGCGGAACCCAGGCGAGCCGTGCGCCCGACGCGACCGCCAGCCTCGCCACCGCCGCGAGCGCGCCCGGCACCTCGGCCAGCCTCTCACCGGCGAGGATTACCGCACCAGGTGCGGCCAGCGCCTGTCCGGCCCGCTGCCAGTCCTGCAAGGGGGGTCCGGGGGTATGGATCCCCCCGGCCGCAGGGGGCTCCGGGGCACTGGGCGCACCGCCGACCGCGAGCGCGGTCAGCGCGGCGGCCTCGTCCCCTGGCAGGGTGGCCAGCAGCTCTCCGGACAGCTTGACCAGCCCGGGGCTGGCCAGCGCCGCGACCGAGAACACCTGGAGGGGATGGCGGCGGCCGGCCTTGCGCAGCCGCAGGAAGATGATGGGTGACTCGTCCTCGGGCTCGAATCCGGCCAGCAAGACGGCGGGCGCCTGCTCCAGGTCGGCGTAGCTGACGCCGATGCCGCGCCCGGCCACGCAAGCGGCGAGGAACTGCTCCTCCTCCGCCGAGTGCGGGCGCGCCCGCATGTCGACGTCGTTCGTGTCGAGGGCGACCCGGGCGAACTTCGCGTACGCGTAGGAGTCCTCCAGGGTCAGCCGGCCGCCGGTCAAGACGCCAACGCCGCGCGGCCCCGAGTAGGGCGCGCCTTGCGATGCCGGGTACGGGGCGCCCCTGGCCGCTTCCAGCCCGGCGGCGGCCACGGCCAGCGCGTGCGGCCAGGACGTCGGCACGAGCACTCCGTCGTCGTCCCTGACCAGCGGGGCGATCAGCCGGTCGGGTTCGGTCGCGTAGGCAAACGCCCAGCGGCCCTTGTCGCAGTTCCACTCCTCGTTGACCGCCGGATCGTCGCCGGCCAGCCGGCGCATCACCCGGCCGCGCCGGACGTCGGTCCGCTGCCGGCAGCCCGAGGCGCAGTGCTCGCACACGCTCGGCACCGACACCAGGTCGAACGGCCGGGACCGGAACCGGTAGGCGGCGCCGGTGAGCGCACCCACGGGGCAGACCTGCACGGTGTTACCCGAGAAATAAGAGTTGAACGGCTTGCCCTCGGCGGTGCCGATCATCTGCCCGGGGCCGCGGTCGAGGAAATCGATGAACGCGTCCCCGGCGATCTCCTCGGACATCCGGACGCAGCGGGTGCAGGAGATGCAGCGCTCACGGTCGAGCAGGACCTCGGAGGAGATCGGCACCGGCTTGTCGAAGGTGCGCTTGTCCTCGGTGAACCTGGTCTCGCCCTGGCCCGAGGACATGGCCTGGTTCTGCAGCGGGCATTCGCCGCCCTTGTCGCACATCGGGCAGTCGAGCGGATGGTTGATGAGCAGCAGCTCCATCACGCCCCGCTGCGCCTTCTCGGCCACCGCCGAGGTGAGCTGGGTGCGCACCACCATGCCCTCCGTGCAGGCGGTGGTGCAGGAGGCCAGCGGCTTGCGCTGGCCTTCCACCTCGACCAGGCACTGCCGGCAGGCGCCAATCGGGTCAAGCAGCGGGTGATCGCAGAACCGCGGGATCTGGATGCCGAGCATCTCGGCCGCCCTGATCACCAGGGTTCCCTTCGGCACCGCGATCTCGAACCCGTCGATGGTGACGGTCACGGTGTCCCGCGCGGTCTGCACCGTCATGACTCACTCCGCTCTGCTGGCTCGGGGGGACGACCCCCCGCTCCCCCCCCGAACAGAGTCGAGGCGGCCTGATCGAAGGGGCAGCCGCCTTCCTTCTGGTGCTGCATGAACTCGTCCCTGAAGTACTGGATGCCCGAGGTGATCGGGCTGGTCGCGCCGTCGCCCAGGGCGCAGAACGCGCGGCCGAGGATGTTGTCGCAGATATCCAGGAGTTTCTCCAGGTCCTCCTCGGTGCCGTGGCCGTGTTCCAGCCGTTCGAGCACCTTGACCATCCAGAACGTCCCCTCGCGGCAGGGGGTGCATTTCCCGCACGATTCGTGCTCGTAGAACTCGGTCCACCGGAGCACCGCGCGGACCACGCAGGTGGTCTCGTCGAAGATCTGCAGCGCCCGGGTGCCGAGCATGGATCCGGCGGCGGCCACCGATTCGAAATCCAGCGGCACGTCGAGATGGGCGTCGGTCAGCAGCGGGGTCGATGAGCCGCCCGGCGTCCAGAACTTCAGCCGGTGCCCGGCCCGGACGCCGCCCGCCAGATCAAGCAGCTCGCGCAGCGTGATGCCGAGCGGCGCCTCGTACTGGCCGGGCGTGGTGACGTGGCCGGATAGCGAGAAGATGCCGAATCCCTTGGACTTCTCGGTGCCCAGACCGGAGAACCAGTCCGCGCCGTTCGCCACGATCGACGGCACGCTGGCGATCGACTCCACGTTGTTGATCACCGTGGGACAGGCGTACAAGCCTTCGATAGCCGGGAACGGCGGCCGGAGCCTGGGCAGGCCCCGGTAGCCCTCAAGCGAGGTGAGCAGCGCCGATTCCTCACCGCAGATGTAGGCGCCGGCCCCGGCGTGCACGATGACCTCCAGGTCGAACCCGGAGCCGAGGATGTCCGTGCCGAGGTAGCCGGCCGCGTAGGCCTCTTGCACCGCGTGCCGCAGCCGCCGCACCACGTGCAGCACCTCGCCGCGGACGTAGATGAACGCGTGCCTGGCCCTGATCGCGTACGCGGTGATGGCGGCGCCCTCGATGAGCTGATGCGGGTCGGCCATCATCAGCGGGACGTCCTTGCAGGTGCCCGGCTCGGACTCGTCCGCGTTGACGACCAGGTAGTGCGGCTTGCCGTCGCCCTGCGGCAGGAAGCTCCACTTCACCCCGGTCGGGAAACCGGCCCCGCCGCGGCCGCGCAGGGACGCGTCCTTCAGCGCGGCGATGAGGGCATCGGGCTCCATCGCCAGCGCCTTAGGCAGCGCCTGCCAGCCGCCGCCGCGCTTGTAGCCGTCCAGGGTGAAAGAGTCTGGCTGGTCCCACCGTGCCGTCAGCACGGGGGTAAGCATGTCGGTCACGGCGACTCCTCACCTGGCTGGGACGACTCGCTCGCTCCCGGGGAGCTTTTCTGACCCGAGGACCTGGGCCGGGCCGGGCCGCGGGGCCTGGGAGACTTGCCCGCCTCCGGCGGCTGGCCCCCGTTCCCCGAGGTGCTGGCGGAGGTGCTGGCCGGCCGGGGCGCGGCCCAGCCGCGCTCCTTGGCAATGCTGAGGCCGACCAGGCTGGCCGGGCCGGCCGCCGGGCCTTCGGTGGCCTGGCCGTCTTCGAAGCCCGCGAGGATCCGGGAGGCCTGCTTCCAGGTACACAGCCGGGACGGGCCGCGGGTCGGGCTCACCCGGTTCCCTGCGCGCAGGTCGTCAACGAGCTGACGGGCCGAGCCAGGCGTCATGTTGTCGAAGAATTCCCAGTTCACCGTCATGACGGGCGCGTAGTCACAGGCGGCGTTGCACTCGATGTGCTCGAGGATGACCTTGCCGTCCGGCGTCGTCTCGTCGTTGCCGATGCCGAGATGCTCGGTGAGCTCGGCGAATATCTGGTCACCGCCCATCACTGCGCACAGCGTGTTGGTGCACACGCCGACGTGGTACTCGCCGACCGGACGGCGCTTGTACATGGTGTAAAAGCTCACCACTGCGGTGACTTCCGCCTCAGTCAGCCCGAATTTCGCCGCGCAGTACTCGATGCCGTCGGCGGAGACGAAGCCTTCCTCCGACTGGACGAGATGGAGCAGCGGCAACAGCGCAGACCTCGGCCGCGGGTACTTGCCGATGATCTGCGCCGCGTCCGCGTCGAGGCGGGAGCGCACATCGTCGCTGAACGGCATTACCTGTCCACGCCCCCCATCACGGGATCAATGCTCGCGATCGCCGGGATCACGTCGGCCAGCATGCCGCCCTCGCACAGCGCGGCGACCGACTGCAGGTTGGTAAAGGACGGGTCGCGGAAATGCACCCGGTACGGCCGGGTCCCGCCGTCGCTCACCACGTGCGCGCCCAGCTCGCCGCGCGCGGATTCCACCGCCGCGTACGCCTGGCCGGCCGGCACCCGGAATCCCTCGGTGATCAGCTTGAAGTGGTGGATGAGCGCCTCCATGGACTGGCCCATGATGTGCGCGATGTGCTCCGGCGAAGGACCCAGGCCATCCGGGCCGAGCGACAGCTTGGCCGGCCAGCCGATCTTAGCGTCGCGGATCATCACCGGATCGGTGTCCGAGCCGGCCGAACCGCGGGCGGCGAGCCGGTCGACGCACTGCCTGACGATCTTCAGCGACTGGTCGATCTCGTCCATCCGGAGTATGTACCGGCCGTACGCGTCGCACGTGTCGGTGACAGGAACGTCGAAGTCATAGGTCTCGTAGCCGCTGTACGGCTGGGACTTGCGCAGGTCCCAGGGCAGCCCGGCCGACCTGAGCATCGGACCTGTCACCCCCAGCGCCATGCAGCCCGCCAGGTCCAGGTAGGCGACGCCCTTCATCCGGCCGATGAAGATCGGGTTGGCGTCGATCAGCGCGCGCAGGTCATGCACGAGCCCCGGGGCGCCGTCGAGAAACGCGCGGATCGCTTCCAGGGCCCCAGGCGGCAGGTCCTGCACGAGGCCGCCCGGCCGGATGTAAGCGTGGTTCATCCGCAGCCCGGTGATCAGCTCGTACAGATCCAGGATGCGTTCCCGCATCCGCAGGCCCTGCAGGAAGATCGTGGAAGCGCCCAGATCCATGCCCATCGGTCCGATGCCCTGCAGATGAGAGGACACCCGGTTGAGCTCCATCAGCATGACCCTGATGATCTGGGCGCGCTCCGGGATCTTGTCTTCGATGCCGAGCAGCCGCTCCACCGCGAAGCAGTACGCCGCCTCGTTGAAGAACGGCATGAGGTAGTCCATCCGGGTGCAGAACGTGACGCCCTGCGTCCAGGTGCGGTACTCCATGTTCTTCTCGATGCCGGTGTGCAAGTAGCCGACGGACGCGCGCACCTCGGCGACGGTCTCGCCCTCCAGCGTCAGGATCAGCCGGAGCACCCCGTGGGTGGACGGGTGCTGCGGGCCCATGTTGATGACCAGCCGCTCGCTGCTCTCGAAGTCCTTGGCCTCGTTAGCGGCGGCGACGATCTCGTCCCAGTCCTCGCCGGAGGCCGTATAGACCCGGCCCTCCGCGGCCTCCTCGTCAGCGTCGCTCGCGCCGGCCGGCGCGTGCGGCGTCTGCGCTTGCGTCATGAGTAGTGCCTCCGCTCGTCGGGAGCCGGGATCTTCGCGCCGCGGTATTCGACCGGGATCCCGCCGAGCGGGTAATCCTTGCGCTGCGGGTGACCCTTCCAGTCGTCCGGCATCTCGATCCTGGTGAGCGCGGGATGCCCGTCGAAGATGATCCCGAAGAAGTCCCAGGTCTCCCGCTCGTGCCAGTTGCAGGCCGGGTACACGCCGACCAGCGAGGGGATATGCGGGTCGGCGTCCGGCGCGGTGACCTCCAGTCGCACCCGGCGGTTGTGGGTGATCGACAGCAGGTGGTAAACCGCGTGCAGCTCCCGGCCGGCGTCCTGCAGGTAGTGCACGCCGGAGACCCCGCTGCACAGCTCGAAGCGAAGTGCCGGGTCGTCGCGGAATTCCGCGGCCACCGCGGGCAGCCGCTCCCGGCGGACATGAAAGGTCAGCTCGCCCCGGTCCACCACGACGCGCTCGATCGCGTCGGAGAAGCGTAGCCCAGCCGCCTCCAGCGCCTCGCCGAGTGCGTCCGCGACGGCATCGAAGTAGGAACCGTACGGCCGGGGACTCTCGATGGGAGGGACCTGGTGCACCCGGAGCCGACCGTAACCAGAGGTATCGCCGGTGGCCTGCACGCCGAACATCCCGGTGCGGGTGACTGGTTCGTCGAGCCGCTGCTGGCCGAGCCGGGCCGGCAGGTTGCCCGCGTCCTGGCTGCTGGCCTCCGACCCCGCCTTGGGAGTTTCCTGCGGCCCGCTCACAGCTCGGATCCCGCCGGCGAGGGCATCTGCAGCGGCGTCACGGCCAGCCGCGCTTCCTCCAGCTCAGTGATCTGCCGGTCGCGGTTCTTGCCGAGCTTGGTGTTCATGATCTTGTCGTGCAGCTTGAGGATCGAGTCGAGCAGCATCTCCGGCCGCGGCGGGCAGCCGGGCAGGTAGATGTCCACCGGCACAATGTGGTCCACGCCCTGCACGATCGCGTAGTTATTGAACATCCCGCCGCTCGAGGCGCACACGCCCATCGAGATGACCCACTTGGGGTCGGACATCTGGTCGTAGAGCTGCCTGAGCACCGGCGCCATCTTCTGGCTGACCCGGCCGGCCACGATCATCAGGTCCGCCTGCCGCGGGGTGTTGGACGCTCGTTCCATGCCGAACCTGGCCAGGTCGTGCTTCGGCCCGGCGGTCATCATCAGCTCCATGGCGCAGCAGGCCAGGCCGAAGGTGGCCGGCCACACCGAACGGGCCCGCGCCCAGCCCGCCACCTTCTCCACCGAGGTCAGCAGCACGCCGCTCGGAAGCTTTTCTTCGATGCCCATGGCTAATCCCATTCCAGGCCGCCGCGCCGCCAGATGTACGCGTACGCGACCAGCACAGTGATGACGAAGGTGACCATCTCGACCAGGCCGAAGGCGCCGAGCTTGTTGAAGGTGACCGCCCAGGGATACAGGAAAATGATCTCGATGTCGAACACGATGAACAACATCGCGGTCAGGTAGTACTTGACCGGGACCCGTCCGCCGTCCGGCGGCATCGGCGTCGGCTCGATGCCGCACTCATAGCCTTCCAGCTTGGCCCGGTTCCACCGCCTCGGCCCCGCGAAGGCGCCGAAGGTGACGGAAAAGGTGGCGAAGCCGAGCGCGAGCAGGGCCAGCACGAAGATCGGAACGTACAGTCTCATCGTGGTCCGCTCCCTCCCTTAGCCGGATGCCAACGACTTATCCTAGGGACTACTTGCATGACCACTCACTCTGGGTTAGGCGCGAGCTTGGACAGCCCGTTGACCAGCCGGTCTGCCGCGTCCCCACCGGGATCGGTGAGGTTCGCGAGCAGTTTGATGGCGAACCGCATCAGCGCGGGCCGCGACATGCCGTGCTTGGTCGCGAAGTGCATCAGCCCGGGCCGGCCGATGGCTTTCACGAAAACGCGGCCGAGGGTGTAGTAGCCGCCGTAGGTGTCGCGGAGCGCCTGCGGATACCCCGCGAGCACCCGCTCGGTCTCCGTCCGGCGCGTCCGCGCGAGCGCTTGGGTGATGGTGCGAGCCAAGATCTCGCCCGACTCCATCGCGTACGCAATCCCCTCGCCGTTGAAGGGGTTCACCATGCCGCCGGCATCGCCGGCCAGCAGCAGCCCCCGGTGGTAGTGGGGGGTCCGGTTAAAGCCCATCGGCAGCGCCGCGCCCCGGATCGGCTGGGTGCGGTTCTCCTCGGTGAAGCCCCACTCGGCCGGCATGCCCTTGAGCCACCGCCGCAGCAGGGCATGGTAATCGGTGTTGCCGAACGCGGCGCTGGTGTTCAGCAGGCCCAGGCCGACGTTGGACGTCCCGTCGCCCATTCCGAAGATCCAGCCGTACCCGGGCAGCAGCCGGTCGCCGTCCCACAGGTCGAGCCAGGACTCCAGGTAGTCGTCATCGTGCCGCGGGGACTGGTAGTACGTCCTGACCGCGACGCCGAGCGGGCGGTCGTCGCGCTTGCGCAGGCCCATCGCCAGCGAGAGCCGGGAGGAATTGCCGTCGGCCGCCACCACGACCCGAGCTCTGTACTCCTGGGGGGACGACCCCTCAGGATCCCCCCGCTTACGGGGGGACTTTCCGTCCCCCCGTACCCCCCTGACCCCGGTGATCCGGCCGGTGCGCTCGTCGATGACCGGACCGGTCACGGTGACGCCTTCGAGGAGTTTGGCGCCCGCCTGCTGCGCCCGGCGGGCCAGCGACTCGTCTAGGTCGTGGCGGGTCCTGACCAGCCCGTAACCGGGATAGCTGGACAGCTCGGGCCAGGGCAGTTCCAGCCGCCGGCCCGCCCCGATGACGCGCAGGCCCTTGTTCCGGACCCAGCCGTCCTGCTCGCTGACGCTGATGCCCATGCCGACCAGGGACTTGACCGCGCGCGGGGTAAGGCCGTCGCCGCAGACCTTCTCCCTGGGGAACGTGGACTTCTCGAGCATCAGCACGTTAAGCCCCGACTGTGCCAGGTAGAAGGCGGTCGTCGAGCCGGCCGGACCGGCGCCGACGACGATGACGTCCGCCTCGTCAGCGGGCGGCTGTCGCGAGGCGGCGGTGGGCCCGGCGCTAATGCGGGTTTCGGGGAGAGCGTGCTCGGTCACTTGGTCAGATCCTGAATGTCTTGTGAACCGCTTCACAAATTCTTTGCCCCTAGTTTAGTCCCAGCCGGCCCGGCCTTTCCGTCGGGTCATCGGTGGCGGGTCATCGACGCCGGGCGACGTGCACGGCGACCACGCCCATGCTCAGGTCCCGCCACCGTACCGCCGACCAGCCGGCCGTCTCGATCAGGCCGGCCAGTTCGCGCTGAGCCGGCCAGTCCGCGATCGATTCTGCCAGGTATTCGTAGGCTTCCGGGCTGCGGGCGGTCCGGCGGGCGATCGCGGGCAGGACGTTGAGCAGGTAGCGCCGGTAAAGCCTATCGACAGGGCCCACCGTGATCGTGCTGAACTCGCACACCACCAGTCGGCCGCCCGGACGGGTCACCCGGCGCATCTCAGCCAGGGCCGCGCCGGGGCTGGCCACGTTCCGCAACCCGAACGAGATCGTCACCGCGTCAAACGCCTCGTCCCTGAACGGCAGCCGGAGCGCGTCGCCGGCCACGAAGCCGAGGCGCCCGCGCCCGTCGCGACGGGCGTCGTCGCTTCGCCTGGACCGGCCGGCCCTGAGCATGCCCAGGGAAAAATCGCAGGCCACGGCGTCGGCTCCGGTAGCGGTGAAGGTCAGCGAGGACGTCCCAGTCCCCGCCGCCAGGTCGAGCACACGTTCGCCAAGCCCGGCCCCTGTGATCCGCGCGACCGCGCGCCGCCACAGCCTGACCTGGCCCGCGGACAGGATGTCGTTCAGCAGGTCATAGCGTCCCGCGATGGCGTCGAACATCGCCGCGACATCGGCAGGGCGCTTATCAAGGTCAGCACGGGCCATAGACCCCACCCTATGGTGCTCACAACAGGGCGGGACGCTGCCAGGGCTGGTCTAGAACGTGCTGGGCCAGGAAGGCGAAGACGGTCTCGTACCAGATGCGCGCGTTGCCTGGGGTGAGGATCCAGTGGTTCTCGTCGGGGAAGTAGAGGAACTTAGCCTCCGCGCCATGGCTGGACAGGTCCCACCAGAGCCGCAGCGCCTCGGAGATCGGCACCCGGTAGTCCTTGTTCCCGTGAATGACCAGCATGGGCGTGCGGATCTGGCCGACGTGCAGGTGGGGTGAGTTCACCTCGTACATCTCCGGGTGAGCCAGCGGGTCCCCGAACTGCGGCCGCCAGAACATCGGATGATCCGTGGTGCCGAACATCTGGTCGAGCACCCACAACCCGGCGTGACTGACGATCGCCTTGAACCGGTCCGTGTGGCCGGCCATCCAGTTCGCCATGTAACCGCCGTAGGACCCGCCCATCATGGCCACCCGGTCCGCGTCGATGTCCGGCCGGGCCGCCACGGCGTCGGTCGCGGCCATGATGTCGGCCAGCGGCCTGGCCCCCCAGTCGTGCTGCGCACGGGCGATGAACTCCTGGCCGTAGCCAGTGGACAGCGCCGGGTCCGGCAGCAGCACGGCGTAGCCCCGGGCCGCCATCAGCCACGGGTTCCACCGCCACGACCATGAATTCCAGCTGCTCATCGGGCCGCCGTGCACCCAGAGCAGCAAAGGCGCCTGCTGGCTGGCCGACGCGCCCTCCGGCAGCACCAGCCAGGACCTGATCAGCTGGCCGTCCTCGGCGGTGGCCTCGACCTCCTCCAGCCGCCCGGGCACGGTGAGCGGGACACCGGGGCACTCCAGCGCGGCCGGCTCGGCCCCGGCCGCCTGAGTCCGCAGGTCGATACGGACCGGAGTGGGCGGGCTGGCCACGGTCGCCCGCAGCGCGTACAGGTACCGGCCGTCCGGGGCGACGTTCAGATCGGTGTACGCACCGTCGTCGCTGGTCACCCGGGAGACCTCAGCGGTGCCGGAGTCAACGCGGAACACCGGCCGCCTGCCGCCATCGTCGGCGGAGAAGTACAGCGCGCGGGAATCGGGTGACCAGGCCGGCTCCTGCGGCCACCGGTCCATGCTAGGCAGCAGGTCACGGCCCGACTCACCGGATGCGCCCGAGCCGCCAGTGTCCGAGCCGCCAGTGTCCTCCTCGCCAGTGTCGAGCATGACGAGGGTCAGATCCAGCGGCCGTTCGGCGGTGCCGCGGGTTTCGCGCAGGCAGACGATGTACCGCCCGTCCGGTGAGACGCGCGGGCCGCTGAAGTCGAACTCGGGCACGGACAGCAGCACCCGGCGCTTGCCGGCGGCCACGTCGACCATCGCCAGCTCGCAGTGCGACTCCCCGGCCGGGTTCCACTGCCACCACCCGGTCAGCACCGACGTGCCGTCGGGCGTCAGCTCGAAACTCTGCCCGTCCAGGGCCCGTCCCGGTTCAGGCGTCAGGTCTCGCAAGCCGGCGAACTTCGCCGCGTCTTCGTCACGGTCGCCCTGGCCTGTGCCCGGACCTGCGTCCGCGACCGCGGGCTCCTTGTCGCCTCCGGCCCAGCCGATGTCGGTTTTCTGCACGTGGCCCGGATCGACCGCGAACAGCCTGAGCTGGTCCGGCCCCAGGTCGTGGTCCCAGTACCTGACCGGTGCGGACTCGTGCAAGATGGCGGTGATCCCGGCGTCGTTCCGCTCCTGGCGCAGCCGGGCGTCGGCCGCGGCGCTGCTGCCGTCCGTTGCGCTGGCGCCGTCCGCGGCCGGCAGCGCCGGCGAGGCGACGACGATGGCTCCGCTGTCCCTGGCCACCTCCGCGGCCGCGACCCCGCCGGGCAGCGCGGCGACCACCCGGGCTTCACCCCCGGCCGCCGGAAGCAGCCACAGGGAGCTGACGTCCCCGCCGGAGGAGTCAGGCCGCGCCGCGCCCGCACCGCGATCGGGCCGCTTCGAGGTGAACAGCAGCGACCCGTCCGGCAGGAAACGCGGGCTGCCCTCGCCTTCGGCGGACCTGGTCAGCCGCCGGGACGGACCGCCCTGGGTATCGATCCGCCAGATGCTGGTCAGGTACTTCTTCCGGTCGGCGCTCAGCGTCTGCACGGTCGCCACCAGCCAGCTCCCGTCCGGGGACAACCGCAGCCCGGTGACCCGCGGCAACGCCACGAAGTCAGTCAGGTCGCCGAACGAGTTCGTGGTCCTGCCGCCTTCGGCAGGAGTGTCAGCGCTCACAGGTGCTCCCGGTCAAGGTCGATAAGCCGCGATCCGGACCATACCCCGGCGTGCCGTCGCGACCCCTCCGGCAGAAATTGGCTACCGTACCGGTCTTCACCAAGATCGTTCGTCCGCTGGGGAGCCTCAGCTAGGCCCGGGCTAGCTGGCCTCGGTGATCATGGCGGCGCCGACGGTGGCGTTGGTGGTCTCGTCGATCAAGATGAGGCCGCCGGTGGTGCGGTTCCTGGTGTAGGGATCGCAGAAGATGGGCTGGGTGAGGCGGAGCCGGACCCGGCCGACCTCGTTCAGGCCGAGCTGGGTCGCGGACTCGTCGCGGTGCAGGCTGTTCACGTCGATCCGGTAATGCAGGTCGGTGACGATCGCCTTGACCGTGCGCGAGGTGTGCTTGACGACGAGCCGGCTGCGCCGCGTCAGCACCGCGTCGGACGACATCCAGCAGAGCATCGCCTCGATATCCTGGGCTCCGGCCGGATGGTTGTTCGGGCGGCAGATCATGTCGCCGCGGGAAATGTCCACGTCGTCGTCGAGCAGCAGCGTCACCGACATCGGCGCGAACGCCTCGGGCACCTCGACCCCGGCCGCCTCGATGCGCTGCACGTGGGTGGAGAAGCCGGACGGCAGGTGCATCACCTCATCGCCCGGCTTGAGCACGCCGCCGGCCACCTGACCCGCGTAGCCGCGGTAATCGTGCAGTGCGGCGTCGGTGGCGGCGTGCGGCCGGATCACGTACTGGACCGGGAACCGCACGTCGATCAGGTTGCGGTCCGACGCGATGTGCACGTGCTCCAGGTGGTGCAGCAGCGAGGGCCCGTCGTACCAGGGCATGTTGGCGGACCGGTCCACCACGTTGTCGCCGTGCAGCGCGGACATCGGGATGAAGGTCAGGTCGCCGATGTCCAGCCGGGCCGCGAAGGCGGAGAACTCCTCGCTGATGCGCTCGAACACCTCAGCCTTGTAGTCCACGAGGTCCATCTTGTTCACCGCGAGCACCATGTGCGGCACCCGCAGCAAGGTGGTCAGGAACGCGTGCCGCCGGGACTGCTCGGTGAGCCCGTTGCGGGCGTCGACGAGCACCACCGCGAGGTCGGCCGTGGACGCGCCGGTCACCATGTTGCGGGTGTACTGAATGTGGCCTGGGGTGTCGGCGATGATGAACTTGCGCCGGGGCGTCGCGAAGTACCGGTAGGCGACGTCGATCGTGATGCCCTGCTCCCGCTCGGCCCGTAGCCCGTCGGTCAGCAGGGCCAGGTTCGTGTAGTCCTCGCCCCGGTCCCGGCTGGTCCGCTCGACCGCCTCCAGCTGATCGGCGAAAATCGACTTGGAATCGTAGAGCAGCCGGCCGATCAGCGTGGACTTGCCGTCATCCACCGAGCCGGCCGTCGCGAACCGCAGAATGTCCATCAGAAGTACCCCTCGCGCTTGCGGTCTTCCATCGCCGCCTCGCTGACCCGGTCGTCGCCCCGGGTCTGGCCGCGCTCGGTGATCCGGGTCGCCGCCACCTCCGCGATGACCTCGGCCACCGTCCGGGCCGAGGAGGAGACAGCCCCGGTGCCGGTCATGTCGCCCACCGTCCGGTACCGCACCGTGGCTATGAACAGCGGCTCGTCCTCCCCCCGGGTCACGTGGGGGTTGTCGGCCAGCAGCAGGCCGTCCCGCTCGAACACCTGCCGGCCGTGCGCGTAGTAGATGGACGGGATGTCGAGTTTCTCCCGCTCGATGTACGCCCAGACGTCAAGCTCGGTCCAGTTGGACAGGGGGAACACCCGGATGTGCTCACCCCGGTGCAGCCGCGTGTTGTACAGGTTCCACAGTTCGGGCCGCTGGTTCTTGGGGTCCCACTGGCCGAACTCGTCCCGGAACGAGAACACCCGCTCCTTGGCCCTGGCCTTCTCCTCGTCCCGCCGCGCCCCGCCGAACAGCGCGTCGAACCGGTGCTCCTCGATCGCGTCGAGCAAGGTCACCGTCTGCAGCCGGTTCCTGCTCGCGTGCCTGCCGGTCTCCTCGGCGACCCGGCCCGCATCGATGGATTCCTGCACCGACGCGACGATCAGCCGGACGCTGAGCTCGGCCACCCGGCGATCGCGGAACTCGAGCACCTCGGGAAAGTTATGCCCGGTGTCCACGTGCATCACGGGGAACGGGATCCGGGCCGGCCAGAACGCCTTCTCGGCGAGCGCCAGCATCACGATGGAGTCCTTGCCGCCGGAGAACAACAGCACCGGCCGCTCGAACTCGGCACCGACCTCGCGCATGATGTGGATGGCCTCGGCCTCGAGGACGTCAAGCTGAGACAGCTGATAATCAGGACGCATGCGTGACTTCCCTGATCGCTTGCAGCAGCGAACCCGCAAGCGCGGGCCTGCATACCAGAATATCGGGCATCAAAAGGTCGGCCTGGTTATAGGCCAGCGCGGATCCGTCGATGCGGGACGCGTGGAATCCAGCGGCCCGTGCCACCGCAACCGGCGCCGCCGTGTCCCATTCATAAAACCCGCCCCCATGGATATACGCGTCGGCCTCCCCGCCGACAACAGCTGCCACCTTGGCGCCAGCTGACCCCAATGGTACTAGTTCCACATCAATAAGGTCCGAAATATCCCGAACGAACCGTGGTGCACGCGTCCGGCTCACTACCACCCGCAGCCGCTGGTCCCCTCGCCCGCGGCCGGCTCCCGAAGCCGCGTCGCCCGCCCGCCCGGCCTGGTCAGCGCCGACCTGGTTAGCGCCGGTGGACAGAACGTAGCCCTGGCCGGGCAGAGCGACCGCACCCGCGGTGAGCTCGCCGTGGGCGCGGTCAACGTC
>Ga0066790_10000228_pt1 | contig 19383 bp, 17 predicted proteins | sample OrgsoiDNA2013050_FD_70963 | JGI IMG/M metagenome (GOLD analysis project Ga0066790, IMG submission 70963) | Permafrost soil microbial communities from the Arctic, to analyse light accelerated degradation of dissolved organic matter (DOM) -... | ecosystem: Environmental > Terrestrial > Soil >...
TACTCCACCACCACCGGGACCGGCGGCACCCAGACCCTCAACGTCTCGGGCACCGGCCGTTACATCCGCATGTACGGAACCGCACGCGCCACCCAGTACGGCTACTCACTCTGGGAATTCCAGGTCTTCGCCAGCTGACCGGCGCATCCACGACGGAGGCCGCGGATCTGATCCGCGGCCTCCGTCATGCGCTGCCCAGGCGGAGCCGGCCTAAGACCGGTGCCCGAGCACAGATAGGCCTTCTGCCCGATGTGGCTGGGCGGTCCTTAGCGAGAGTCTCGGAGGTGCAGGCCGCAGGAGGCGGCCCGGTGGTCAGGAGGAACTCGTGTACTCCTCTATCGCGGGCCCGCGGCGGGCAGGAGGAGCCCTCGGCACGTCGCGGGCCGCCGCCGCTGAGCTGCCGTGCCGCAACGACCCGCAGTTGTTCTTCGCCGAAAGGCCGGAGGACCTGCAGCGTGCCAGGACGCTCTGCCGCCGCTGCCCCTGGCGGCGCGCCTGCACCCTGCCTGGGGCAACGACGCCCGGCCACCTCAGCCGCGCCCAGCCGCGCCCCGGCTGCGCACCACCCGCCTCCCCCGTACCACTGGCCCCGCGCCACCCCAGCACCGCCGCCCCTGAACGGCGAGGTTTTGGCGGGCCGCAATCCTGTTAACGGCGCGCCTTCATCCGACGGGCCGCCGAGGGGTGCGGGGTGCTACGGGTCCGGGACGGGCAGATCGCAGGATGGCGTGAATACCAGGACGCTCTTGCCATCGCCCACGCGCTGGGCCAGTTGCCCGCGCTGCTGGAGGTGCTCGCGCCAGGATCTTTACGACAAATGGGCCGTTGGCCCGCATTCAGGGAGCCCAACGGCCCTACCGGTGAGTAACCGCGGCCGGAAACGCTATAGGTGCTGGCGCAGTCCAGCTCGGAGAGTCCTGAAATGGGGCTATACACGAAGGAGGCGGGGTCGATGTTGTCTCTCGCTCCAGATTTCTGGCCATGGTTCTGGGCAATCCTCGGTACTGGCGCCGCGGTGACCGTCGCGCTATCTCTGGTGATCGCTATTGTCTCGCCGCCATGGGCCGGATGGCATCACCAGCCGCACACCCCGGCTGCGCCGCGCCCGGCTGCGAAGGCACTCGCGCGCGCCTAGGGCTCCCGGTCCGGGCCGAGGTCAGCATCGGCCTGACCGGCATCTGCGCCGACCACATCGGAATCCCGCCACCGGAAGCAGGACGGGCTTGACCGGCTAGTCGTCGCACTTGCAGCCGACGCGATCCTGGTCATCGGCACCACCGGTTGCCGGGTGGTGCTGCGGCCGCCAGTGGCACCAGTCAGGCATCCGCGCCGGGCGAGCCGCTGCCATCGGCCGCGGCCGGGTCGTGCGCCCGCAGCCGTGCCGTGACGGCCAGCAAGTCGTCGGGCGCCTGCTGAGCCTCGCGTTCCGCGGCCACGCTGTCGCGGTACCGGGAGATTTCCCGCTCCGCGCGGGCCTCGTCCCAGCCCAGTTCGGCGGCCATCAGCGCGGCTACCTGCGGCGCGGCCTCGAGCCCGCTGTCGCGCACCTCGAAGGCCGTCCGGGTCCGCCGGGAGAGCACGTCGTCAAGATGAACGGCGCCCTCGTGCGTGCACGCGTAGACCGCCTCGGCTCCCAGGTAGCCATCCGCTCCACGCACGGGCAGCCGGAGCTCAGGCTGCCCGCCGATGAGCTCGAGCAGGTCGTCGATGCAGGACCCGTACCGTCCGAGCAGCCGCTCCACCTGGGCAATGCCCAGGCCGCTGCGCACGGCGATCAGCTGGCGCGACGCCCATCGGCCGCAGTAGCCGGAAGCGCCGATGAGCGGTACCTCGTGGGTGCGCGAAGGCGGGACTCCGGGGCCCAGGTCGCGGACGGCCGCGTCGATGAGGTCGCGGGCCATCACCCGGTAGGTCGTGAACTTGCCGCCTGCGATTGTCGTGACGCCTGCGGCAGAGGTATCGACCGCATGCTCGCGGCTGAGCCGCGTGGTCTCGCCGGCGGCGGCCGCCACCAGCGGCCGCAAGCCCGCGAAAACGCCCTCCACGTCGGCGGCGGTGATCGGGTCGCGCAGCAGCTGGTTGACCTTGGCCAGCAGGTAGTCGATGTCGGCGCGGCTCGCCGTGGGGTAGGCGGGGTCGTAGCGCCACTCGGTGTCGGTGTCCCCGATGATCCAGTGATCGCCCCAGGGGATCACGAACAGCACGCTCTTCTCGGTGCGGGTCAGCAGGCCGGTGTCCATCGGGATGCGATCACGCGGGATGACGATATGAACACCCTTCGACGGCCGGACCTGCAACTGCGGGGGCGCCCCGGCGGCGCCGCCCACGCCGTGGCCTGTCCACGCACCGGTCGCCATCGCCACATGCCGGGCGCGGACGACCAGCTCTCCCCCGCTGAGCAGGTCCCGGGCGTGGACGCCTTGCACCCGGCCACCTGCTGAGATCAGGTCATCCGCCCGGATGTTGGTGGCCAGTGCCGCGCCGTGGGCGGCCGCGGTCCTGGCCAGGAAGATGACCATCCGCGCGTCGTCCTCTTGCGCGTCGTAAAACTGGACGGCACCGACCAGCGCGTCCGCGCGCAGGGCCGGCGCGATCCGCAGCGCGCGGGTCCGGGTGAGGTGCCGGGCCCGCGGAACGGCCTTCCGCCCGCCCATGGTGTCGTAGAGGACAAGTCCGGCCCCCACATACGGCCGTTCCCACCACTTGTGGGTGAGCGGCCACAGGAACGGCACGGGCTTGACGAGGTGCGGCGCAAGCTCGGTCAGCAGCAGCCGACGCTCGCGCAGGGCCTCACGGACCAGGCCGAAGTCGAGCATCTCCAGGTAGCGCAGGCCCCCGTGAATCAGCTTGCTGGACTTGCTGGACGCGCCCGCCGCGTAGTCGCGGGCCTCAATGAGCGCGACACTCAGGCCGCGGGTCGCGGCGTCGAGCGCCGCCCCGGCGCCCGTCACTCCGCCGCCGACCACCACGACATCGAATATCTCGCGCTCCATCCGCTCCCGCGACCACGCTCGGTGCTGCGGGCCGAGGGCGCTCGACGCGCCATCCAGGCCAGCCCGAGCCGCGGCTGGCGGCCCAGCGGTCATGATGCCTCCAGTCCGGTGCGGCGTCCGGCTGCCGTCCATCCGGCCAGCGACGCCGACAAGGCGGCCTGCCAGCGCGCTCGGGCAACGGCCCGAAGGGGAGCGGGCAGTTCCGGGGATACCGAGGTGCCCGATCCGAAGGGCAGGCGGCGCAGGGCGGTCCTGTCCCACTGACCCGTCCCCAGGCCGGCCAGGGCGCCCGCGCCCAGGGCCGTTGCCTCGGCCACCGCAGGCCGCTCTAGGACCGTCCCGGCCAGGTCGGCGATGGCCTGCAGCACCGAGTCATTCCTGCTGAGCCCGCCGTCGACGCGAACGAGTTCCAGCGGGGCGGCTAGCCCCGATTGCACGGCATCGATGGCGTCGACGATCTGGTGCACCACTCCGAGGAGGGCCGCCTCGGACACGTCCGCCCCCGTGCTCGCGGCGTTCAGACCGAGAATGTCGGCCCCCGTCGCCGCGCCCCAGCGCGGCGTTCCCAGCCCGAAAAGGGCGGGCACGCAGCACGGCCCCGCGGCCGGATCCCGCAGGGCACCATCGCGGATTCGCGGCCAGGCTCCCTGCGCCAGCACGCCGATCTGGCGGAGCCAGCTGGTGACCGCCCCGGCGTTGGGGACGAAGCCCTCCAGCGCATAGGCGGTCTCACCCGGCAGCCGCCAGGCACAGCTAGACACCGTCCCCGGCGGAACGCAGGCCGGCGGGGCGGCTCCCGCGTGACACCAGAGAAAGGCCCCGGTGCCCAGGGTCAGCTTGGCCATGCCCTCCTGCCAGCAGCGCTGCCCGAACAGAGCGCCCGGCTGGTCGCCGATGCTGGCGCCGATGGTGGCCCGTCCGCCGCAGACCGCGCCGTCGGTCGTGGCCAGCGGCCCCGCGGTGGGAGCCAGCGCGGGCAGCATCTGCGCGGGGACGCCGAAGAGGTCGAGCAGCCCTGCGGACCAGTCGGCGGCGGCAAGGTCGAAGAGCATCGTCCGGGCCGCCATGGACGGCTCGGTAACGTGCGCCGCGCCGCCGCTCAGCTGCCAGGTGAGCCAGCAGTTAACGTCCCCGAACAGGAGCTCTCCGGCCGCCGCGCGCCGCCGCGCGCCAGGTATCTCGTCGAGCAGCCAGCGCAGCTTCGAGGCGCTAAACGCGGGCTCAAGCGGAAGCCCGGTGGACGCGCGGATCGCTGGCTCGTGACCGTCGGCCCGCAGTTGCTCGCAGAACCCGGCCGCCCGGCTGTCCCGCCAGCTGATCGCCGGATACACCGCGTGGCCGGTGACCCGGTCCCAGACCACGAACGTCTCGGTCTGCGCGGCCAGGCCGATGCCGGCAACATCGGTCCAGCTCACCGCGGCCAGGCCGACGGCGTCCTGCAGAGCACCGAGCACGCTGGACAAGATCTCCGCCGCGTCGTGCTCGACCCGGCCGGCCGCCGGGAAGGAGCTCGCCAGGGGGCGACTGGCCGTCGCGAGGGCCTGCAACTCCCCGTCGAACACGACACATCGGCTGGACGAGCTGCCCTGGTCGATGGCGAGCAGGACGGCGGAGTTACCCGGCATCACGGGTCCCGGCCGCGCGAAGCACCACGCGGACCTGGCCGGCGACGGAAGGCCCGCCGGGGAGCCTGCCCTCGAAGATCGCTCCGCCGATGGTGAAGCCCCAGGCTCCGGCCTCGTCCAGCGCCGTTATCTGCGCCGTGCTCGTCACCGAGCCGGCTGCGATCACCGGCCCGCTCGCGGCGTCCACCACGGCCCGGGTCAGCGCCGCGGCATCAGCGGTGGGATGGCGGTAGGCCAGCAAGTCGAGGCCGTAAACGCCGTCCAGCGCGGTCATCGCGCGGCCGCTCTCGGCGATCTCGGCGATCTCACCGCGGAGGACGCTCGGATGCCCGACGACCGTGCCGGGAAACGGGCAGTAACGCGCCGCGGCGGGGTCGATGACCTTGAGCACGTCGCCCGGATGGGTCCCGCCGAGCAGCCAGTCCACCCCGATGTCCGCCGCCGCGGCGGCGGAGGTCAGCTCCTCCTCGCGGGTCGTCGAGACGACCTCCAGCATGACCTCCAGGCCGTCGGCGTGGGCGGCCGCGCAAACCTCCCGCAGCGTCGCGACCGGCGCCCCGATGTCCTTGAAGCCGACGTAACGCAGGCCGCAGTCGCGAACCTCCCGATAGACCGCCAGGGGATCGTCGATGGTCGCGTCGTGATGGGTCAGCATGAAGACGAACTCGATCACTAGTAACTCCCGTCAGTCGGCCCGTCCGGCTCGTCGGCGGGCAGCAGTTGGCCGATCCCCTCAATGACGTAGTCGGGGCGCACCGGGGAGCTGGCCAGCTCCCCGGCGCTGGTCGCGCCGGACAGGACCAGCACGCTGGTCATGCTGAGCGCCTGGCTGAGCGCGACGTCGGTCAGGATGCGGTCGCCCACGACGGCCACGTCACCGGGTGGCACGGCCAGGCGCCTGAGCAGCTCGGCGGCCATATGCTCGCCCGGTTTGCCGAGGACCGCCTCGGCGCGCGCTCCGGTGCAGGCCTCCACGGCGGCCAGCATGGCGGCGCAGTCCGGCAGGCCGCCGTCCGGGGTCGGGCAGAACGGGTCCGGGTTCGTGGCGACGATCGCGGCCCCGAAGTGGCGGACCGCCCGGTAGGCCAGCAGGAGCTTGGCGTAGCTGAAGCCCCGGTCGAACGAGACGACCACCACGCGGGCGCGGGCCGGGTCGGAGGTCACCTCGATCCCCGCCGCGGCCAGCGTCGCGTCCAGCAACGGCTCGGCCACGGTGAGCGCGGCGGCCCCGGCGTGGCGGGCGGTCAGGTAGGTGGTCAGCACGCCCAGGGGCGTCACGATCTCCGCCTCGTCCGCGGCGATCCCGAGCGCGGTCAGCCGCCGGGCGTAGCTGGCGGGCGAGCGCAGCGGGTTGTTGGTCAGGAAGACCACGCTGGCCCCTGCCGCGCGAATCCGGGCCACCGCGCGGGCGGCCCCGGGCAGCAGTTCCTCCCCGAGGTACACGGTACCGTCGAGGTCGAGCGCGTAGCCGCCGAACAGGCGCGGCGGGCGGCGCAGATGCCTGCCGGGCGCCATCGTCATGGCTGCCCCGCGGCCGCGGCAGCAGACGCGGCGGCGTCGGCCAGCACCGCATCGATGTCGCTGTCGCGCCAGCAGCCGATGAGTGCGGCCAGGTCCGCCACGCTCAGCCGCTGCCGCATCAGCATGCAACTGGCCACTGCCCAGCGGGCCTCGGCTTCGCTCACTGGCTCGGGCAGCTCGCCGAAGCCCGCCGGCAGGCCAGCGGACCGCAGCCCCGCGGCGACCTCATCCGGCCCGGTGAGCAACGTGTCCAGCACGGCCTCGTGTTCCGCCCAGGAGCGGCGCAGGCTGGCCAGCGGATCGCCGGCCGACGCCAGCGCGCGCAGCTTCCTGGCGTAGTCGGCGAAGCACTCAGCCGCCATGGCGCCGGTGGGGTCGATAGCAGCGAAGGACCCCGTTATCCGATCTCGGGCATCGTCGGGATCCGGCAGTCTCGCGGTGCGCTCGAGGGCCCCGCCCGCGATGGCGCGCCGCACCTGCTTCCAGGTGGCCGCCGCCACGACGCTCCCCACGCCGACCTGGATGCCGTGGAAGCTAGCCGCCTCCCCTCGTGCGTCGGCCGCCATCTCCAGCAGGTGGCTCACCGCGTGCTCCATCCCGGAGGCCGGGGCGGTCGACCCCGCGACGCCCATCCCGATGCCGCTGAGCGTCAGGATGCGGGCCAGCCCGGCCAGCGCCCCCGGGTCGGTGTCCAGCCGCGCGGCCAGCGTCAGCAGCTCGCCGCCGCGGGCTCGCGTGAGGCCGGTGACGGCGGCATGGTAGACGGGGTCGGCGCCCGCCGCGCGGTGGTCGCGCGCGCAGCCATCCGCGATCGCGCCGGCCAGGTACCAGTCGGCGGAGCAGGTGAACATCGCCATGAGATCGCCGACCCCGGCCCGGTTCAGGTCCGGCGGCGCGGCCCGCAGCACCGCGGGGTCGATCACCAGCACGTCCGGCCAGCGGCTCGGCGTGGTGCGCTTCACTCCGTCGCGGAGCAGCACCGAGAACGGGTCGGCGTACCCGTTGACGCTGGTGGCGGTCTGCACGGCGACCAGCGGCGTGCCCTGCGGCGCCGCCGCCTTGCCGATATCGGTGATCGTCCCGGACCCGACGGTGACGACGCAGCCGGCCCTCGCGACCGCGGCGGCCGCCGCCGCGACGGTGCGGGCATCGGCGTGCAGCGGCTCGTCCCCGGCCGGGGGCCCGACCACGACCCACTCGACCGGAAAACGACCGCGCAGCGCGTCCTGCACCACCGACCGCAGATCCCAGGCCGCCACCGACATCGGTGTCGCGGCGGCCAGCACGACCACCGTGTCGCTGGCCCGGGGCAGCTCGGCCACCGCGTCGGCCAGCCCGGCCAGGGCGCCCTCCCCGTCGATGACGCGGCGCAGCCCGAGCGGCCGCAGCCGCCCGGCGCCCGGCGCAGCGGCCAGCTCGCGCCGCACCGCGGCCAGGTCGAACGACCCGGCCAGGTCGAACGGCCCGGCCAGGTCAGGCGGCACAGGCAGGTCAGGCGGCACAGGGCGGCCCGCGGTCACGCGAGGGCTCCTTCCGCGCCGTCATAGAGCGCCCGGTACTGGGCGTACCGCTCCTGGTAGACCGCGCCGACCCGAGGATCCGGCTCGTAGGCACGCGGCGCCAGGGTCACCGTCCTGTCCACGGCGTCGGCGGCGTCGGCGAAAACCCCGGCCGCCAGGCCGGCTAGCACCGCGGCCCCGAGGGCCGTCGGCTCCTGCGCCGTGACCTGCCGGACGATCCGCCCGGTCACGTCGGCCTTGATCTGCAGCCACAGCTCGCTGCGGCCACCGCCGCCGACGACCCGGATCTCCGGGCCGGCCAGGCCGAGCGCATCCAGGCGGCCCATGACGTCGCGCAGCGCGAACGTGCATCCCTCGATGACCGCGCGCGCCAGGTGACCGCGATCGTGGTTCATGCCCAGCCCCGCGAACACGCCGCGCATCCGGTCGTTCCATCTCGGCACGGTCGCCCCCGAAAGCGCCGGCACGAACAGCACGCCGTCCGACCCGGCAGGCGCGCGGGCCGCCAGCTCGAATAGCCCGGCCTGGTCGGTCCCGAGGATCGCCTCGGCACACCACAGCGTGCAGCCGCCGGACACGAAGCCGGGATTCTCGACGAGCAGCAGTCCGGTAATCGCGTGCGCGTGCGTCTCCACCACGAACTCGGGGTCGAACACCGCGTGCGGCGCGGTCACCGCCACGGGCTCCGCGGTACCGGACACGTCGGCGACCAGCCCCGCGACGGTGGCCCCGGCTCCGATGCAGGCGGCGTGCTCGTCGCCGGTCCCGATCACCGCCACGCAGTCGCGGCTCAGCCCGAGCGCCTCGGCGGCCTGTGCCGTCAAGGCCCCGGCGACCTCCGCGGACGGGCGGATAGCCGCCAGCAGCCCGGGATCCAGGCCAGCGGCCTGCAGCATGCGCTCGTCCCAGGCGCCGGTCCGGACGTTATACAGCAGCGTGGAAGAGGCATTGGCATGGTCTTGCGCCAGGAGTCCCGTGAGCCAGCCCAGGAGATACCCGCCGACCGGCGGGAACGCCGTGGCGCGGGCGAAGGTGTCCGGCTCCCGCTCGCGCAGCCACATCAGCTTGGGGGCGACGTGCGACGCGTCGGCATTGAGCCCGGTGATGTCGAATATCGTCTCGGCCCCGAGCCGGCCGGCGAGGGCCGCCGCCTGGCCGGACGCCCGGCGGTCGAGCCAGATGATTCCCGGCCGCAGGGGCCGTAGCCGGTCATCGACCGCGACGACGCCATCGACCTGGGACGCCAGGCCGAGATGGGTCACCTCCGACGGCTTGACCTCGTGACTGCCCAGCAATTGGCGGACCGCGCCGGCGAGGCCGCTCGTCCAGTCGGCCGGGTCCTGCTCGGCCCAGCCGCTGGCGGGATGCGCCATCGTGCAGCCTCGCCCGGCCGTGCCCACGATCTGGCCGTCAGGATCCAGCAAGACGGCCTTCACGCTCTGCGAGCCGATATCCGCGCCGATCAGGTAGCCCATGCCTGGCGTTTCCCTCAGAGGCCCTCGTTGATGAGCCGCCCTGCCGATTCGTATTTCTCGCGGTTCCGGGATTTCAGGTAGAACGCTGCTCCGATGCCGATCAGCACCACCAGGAGGTCAATAGGCCCGAGCCAGACCGCGTAGTGATACCCGCTGCCGAGGAACAGGATGTTCTTGAACAGCAGGTAGATGACGAAGACCTGGGAGACGAACGAGATGGCCGGCGCCAGCCTGGTCTTCCACCAGTGCACCTCGTCCGGGTGCTGGCGCTCGAAGTACACCAGGATGCTGAGCGATACCAGCGCCTGCACCGCCAGGATCACGATGACACCCATGACGGCCATCAGCCCGTACAGCTGCAGGTAAGCCTGGGTGTTGGGGTCGTTCGACCCGACGAACACCGCGAACCCGATGACGATCAGCGCGGCGATCACCGACTGCGTGAAGGAGGCGACGTGCGGGCTCTTCCAGCGGTTGTGCGTCTCGCCCAGCGCCCTCGGGAGCAGGCCTTCACGGCCCAGCGAGTAGAAGTACCTCGACGTGGTGTTGTGGAACGCCATGCCGCAGGCGAAAGAGCCGGTGATGATGAGATAGCTCAGCAGGGACCCGACCCAGTGGCCGGCGATCGCGTTGGCCGGGCCGATGTAGTACTGCGCGGAGTTCGTCTGGGCCTGGGCGACGGCGGCGTGCACCGTCGAGTACCCGGAGAACGGCGCCCAGCTGGTGATCGTGTAGAAGACGCCGAGCCCGATGACCGAGATGTACAGGGCCCGCGGCACGATCCGTTTGGGGTCCTTGGACTCCTCGCCGTAGTTGGGAGCGCTCTCGAAGCCGACCCAGGACCAGAAGGCGAAGAACAGGCCGATGCCCACGGCCCCAGCCGCCAGCCCGTGCGAGGCGGGGAATCCCTTGAAGGCGTTGACCGGGTTGATGGCGGCGAAATTGACGTGCCCGTGCAGGAACATGGCGCCGTCGAAGATGATCAGGATCACTACCTCGGTGATCAGCCCGACTCCGAGCACCACGCTGGACAGGTGGATGTCGAAGTAGCTGAGGATCGAGATGAGGGCCACCATGAGCAGGGCCAGCCAGGGCCACGCGACGTGCACGCCGAACTCGGCGAGCTTGATGTCGGCGAAGTAAGCGAAGCCGCCGCACAGGGACGCCTCGAAGACGGAGTATGCCAGCAGCGCGCCGAACCCGGTGCCCATGCCGATCTCACGGCCCAGTCCGTGGCTGATGTAGGAGTAGAAGCCGCCCGCGGTCGTCTTCTTCCGGGCCATGGTGGTGTAGCCGACTGAGAAGATCACCAGGATGACCGCCGCGAACATGAAGCCGGCGGGGGTGCCCAGACCATTGCCGAAGCCGACCGAGATGGGCGTGTTGAAGAGCATCGCGGAGATCGGCGCCGCGCCGGTCACGGTCAGGAAGAGCACTCCGAACAGGCCGACGGCGTTCTTGCGGAGCTTCTGGACATCGCCCCGCTGGGAGATGTCCAGGCTCTCTGTCACGTGGGTCGTCTGCGGTGTGCCGTCGGCTGGAACGTCGCCGCCAGCTCCTGCTTGCTCTCGGGTATCCGACATGCAGCCAGCCTCCTCAGTGGGCCGGGCCTTGTGCCGCGCTCCGGGGAGCAGGGCACAACGTGGACAGTGGATGCCGGATCACCGGAGACTCTCCCGGGAGACGGCGAACGCACGACGGCGGGCGTGGGGGACGGACGAGAACCTGGGGCCGGTCTTTCCCGGCGCAGTCGCGGAGGGCCGCATTTCTGGTCGGACCATGACGACCGTCATGTGCGCTCCTCGGAATGCCGAGTTCGCCGGAAACCCAATTACGGCACCCTCGACATGCTCCCGTCGCTCGGCGGAACCCGACCGTAACATACCGATTAACCGCCTTCAAGAGTTTTTGGTCAGCTGAAACCCGGTATTAACGCCCCTTGACTATTAGGTCAGACCGATAGACGATTTGGTCTGATACAGGTCGCGCGAAGGCGGGGCGATGCACGACTACGAGGTCTTCACAGTGGGATCCAAGGCGGAGGTCCTGGAGCAGTCCCGCGAGTACTGGAATCCCGGCAAGACGGACTTCTGGGTTGAATCCGGCATCGACCTCGTCATCGACCGGCGGGAAAGCTACTTCATCTGGGACATGTCCGGCATCCGGCTCATCGATGTCCACCTGAACGGCGGGACCTACAATCTCGGGCACCGTAATCCGGAACTCGTCGAGGCCCTGACGACGGGCATGCGGTCCTTCGACATCGGCAACCATCACTTCCCCTCCAGCGCCCGGGCGGCCCTGGCCCAGGCCCTCATCCGGTCCGCCCCGCCCAGCCTGGCCAAGGTTGTCTACGGCAGCGGCGGCGGCGAGGCGATCGACATCGCCCTGAAGACCGCCCGGCACGCCACCAAGCGCCGCAAGATCGTCTCCATCGTCCGCGCCTACCACGGCCACACCGGCCTGGCGGTCGCGGCCGGCGACGACCGCTTCGCCAAACTGTTCCTCGCCGACCGGCCCGATGAGTTCGCGGCTGTCCCCTTCAACGACCTGGCGGCCATGGAGGCGGCGCTGCACGGCGGGGATGTGGCCGCGGTCATCATGGAGACCATCCCGGCGACGTACGGCTTCCCGCTGCCCGAGCCCGGTTACCTGGAGGCCGTCAAGGCGCTGTGCGAGCGTTACGGGTCCCTGTACATCGCCGACGAGGTGCAGACCGGCCTCATGCGCACCGGCGAGATGTGGGCCATCACCAAGCACGGCATCGAGCCGGACATCCTGGTCACCGGCAAGGGGCTGTCCGGCGGAATGTACCCGATCGCCGCTGTCCTGGTCAGCGAGAAATGCGGCAGGTGGCTCACCGAGGACGGCTTCGCGCACATGTCCACCTTCGGCGGCGCCGAGCTGGGCTGCATCGCGGCGCTGAAGACCCTGGAGATCTGCAGCCGGCCAGCGACCCGGTCGATGGTCCACTACATCGCTGACCTGATCGGCACCGGGCTGCGCGCCATCCAGTCCCGCTACCCGGACTGGTTCACCGGGATCCGGCAGAACGGCGTGGTCATGGGCCTGGAGTTCGACCACCCCGAGGGGGCAAAGTTCGTCATGCGGCACCTCTACCAGGCCGGCGTCTGGGCCATCTTCTCGACGCTGGATCCCCGTGTGCTGCAGTACAAGCCGGGCCTGCTGATGACCCCCGAGCTGTGCGAGGAGCTGCTGGAACGCACCGAGGCGGGGATCGCGGGCGCGCGGGCGGAAGCGCGGCGGCCGGGCGGGAGCAGGCGATGAGCGCCGCCCCCGCCGACCCGCCCACCATGCCGGCGAGTAGTACCGCTGCGACCTGGCGGGCGCGGCAGATGCTGGCGCGCGCGCACTGGGCCGCCGGCGCGTTCGCGACGTATGACCGGGCGTCGGTCCTGCGCATCGCTGAGGCCGCGGCTACCGCGGCGCACGGTGCGGCCCGCCGCTACGCGGAGTGGGCGGTTCAGGAGACCGGCTTCGGGGTGGCCGAGCACAAGGTCATCAAGAACGAGGCCTGCTCGCTCGGGATCCTCGAGCGCTACCGGGACGAGGACTACGTGAGCCCGCGGGTCGATGCGGCCGCCAAGATCATGTCCCTGCCGCGGCCGGCCGGGGTCGTCCTGGCCCTGACGCCATCCACGAACCCGGTCTGCAGCGTCTTCTTCAAGGTCATCATCGCGCTGCTGACGAGGAACGCGATCGTGGTGAGCCCGCATCCGATGGCGAAGGACTGCTGCACCGACGCGGCCCTGCTGCTCGCGTCGGCCGCTACGCAGGCGGGCGCGCCCGACGGGACGATCCAGGTCGTGACGGAGGCGACAGTTCCGCTGATCGAGGCGCTCATGTCCGACCCGGTCACCGACGTGATCGTCGCGACCGGGGGAACGGCGGTCGTCGCGGCGGCGCACCGGTCGGGGAACCCGGCTCTCGGCGTCGGCCCCGGCAACGTGCCCGTGCTGGTCGACGCCAGCGCCGACCTCCCGGCGGCGGCCCGGCGGATCGTCGACAGCAAGGCCTTCGACAATTCCGTGCTCTGCACCAACGAGTCGGTCCTGGTGGTCGAGGAAAGCGCCGCCGATCAGCTGCTCCGCGAGATGCAACGGCAGCACGCCGCCGTCCTCGACGTCGGGGCCACCGGCAAGCTGCGGGCCTACTTGTTCCCCGACGGGCGACTCAATGGCGAGGCGATCGGCAAGGGCGCGGCCTGGATAGCCGACCGGGCCGGGGTCCGGGTGCCGCCGCGGGCCCGCGTGCTGGTCACGCCGTTCGATCTGGTGGTGCCAGAGGAGCCGCTCGCCCGCGAGAAGCTCTCGCCGGTGCTCGGCCTGGTCCGAGCGCAGACGGCCGCGCGCGGCATCGAGGCCGCGCGGGCGGTGGTCCGGCTGGGCGGAGCCGGCCACTCGGCCGCTATCCACAGCCGTGATCCGCAGACGATCATGGCCTACGGCGGGCGGGTGCCGGTGCTGCGGATCGCGGTCAACGTGGGGAACAGCACCGGCAGTTCCGGACTGGACACGAACCTGGCCCCATCGATGACGCTGGGCACCGGCTTCGTCGGGCACAGCTCGATAGGTGAGAACCTCGAGCCCCGTCATCTGGTCAACTGGGCCCAGGTCGCCTACAACGCCGATGCCAGCGTGCCGTTCGACGACTTCACCGGCCTTGCAGTCGCCCGGCGGCCCGACGGCCCGGTGCCTGCCTATCCGCGCGCGTCCAACCTCGCGGCGACGCCGGGGCCGTCGGCCGGGCCGTCGGCCGGGCCGTCGGCCGGGGCGTCGGTCTCCGACGGGCTGCGCGAGCAGTTGCGGGCGCTGATCATCGAAGAGCTGCAGCAGCTGGTGCAGGGGTAGACATGGCCGAGCTGCGATCGTTTATCTTCCTGGACCAGCTGCAACCGCAGACCATGTGCTACCTGGGCACCTGGGTGCGGGGTCGGCCGCCCCGGCTGCGGATGGCCGCCCAGGTCATCGAGATCGCGCCCGGGCTGGACATCGAGCCGCTGACCGACATCGCGCTCAAGGAGGCCGACGTGCAGGCCGGCATCCTCGTCGTGGAGCGCCAGTTCGGCTACCTCGAGCTGCACGGCGCCGTGTCGGCCGTACAGGCGGCTAGCAGCGCGGTCCTGGCGGCACTGCAGGTCAGCGCCGATACCGCCACCCGGCCGCAGGTGCTGGCGTCGCGGATCATCACCCGGCTGGACGCCCAGCACGCGTTTCTCGTCAACCGGAACAAGCTCGGCTCGATGGTGCTGCCCGGCGAGTCGCTGTTCGTCCTCGAGCTCCAGCCCGCCTCCTACGCGATCCTGGCCGCCAACGAGGCCGAGAAGGCGGCGCAGATCAAGATCGTGGATTACCGGATGATGGGCGCCACCGGCCGGGTCTACCTCGCCGGCCTCGAGGACGACGTGCGCCAGGCTTCCGAGGCCGTCACCGGCCTGCTCGGGGCGCTGCGATGAGCGGCCTGGAGAGCCCAGCGGGGCCCGACGAGCTACGCGAACTGGTACGCGAGGTCCTGCGTGACGTCCTGCCCACCCTGGCAGGCGCCACCCCGCGACCTGAGCCAGTCCGGCTGGGCACCGACGAGGAGCTGCACGCGTTCGTCCTGCACCTCCTCCGCCTAGCCGACAATCCCGAGCGCCGCCGCGACATCCTGGACGGCAGGCTCCGGTTCACCCTCGGCTCGGCCGCTGCCCGGGCGACCCCGGCCACCACCCCGCCCGCCAGCCCGCCCGCCAGCCCGCCCATCATCAGGCGGGTCGACAAGGGCGCGGTGACCGAGCGCGCCGTGATCGCCGCGGCCGCGGCCGGGGCCCGGCTGGTGCTCGGCCCGCGAGCGATGCTCACTCCGCTGGCACGAGACAAGGCACGGGCTCTGGGAGTCCATGTCGAGAAGGAGCGGTGATGCTGCAAGGAGTGGTAGTGGGGAACGTCTGGTCGACCAAGCGGATCGCCGGGCTGCCCAGCGGAGCCTTCCTCGAGGTCGAGGTGACCGGGTCTGGCGAGCGGCTGGTGGCCTTCGACGTCCTCGGCAGCGGCCAGGGCGAGCGGGTGCTGGTGGCGCAGGGCTCGGTGGCCGCCGGATGGCTGCCCGACCGCCCGCCCGTGGACGCTCTCATCATCGGATCCATCGACGAGCCGACCACGACACCGGAAGCACCGGAGAGGACATGACATGGCACAGAACGCGCTGGGCATGATCGAGACCAAGGGCTACGTGGCCGCGCTCGCCGCCGCGGACGCCATGGTGAAGGCAGCCAACGTAGTGATCGTCGGACGGCAGGAAGTCGGTGACGGCCTCGTCGCCGTCATCATCAACGGCGACGTGGGCGCGGTGAAGGCCGCCACCGAGGCCGGCGCCGAGACGGCGTCGAGCGTGGGTGAGCTGGTCTCCGTGCACGTGATCCCGCGGCCGCACACCGAGCTGGGCAAGCATTTCGTGGTCTCGGAGTGACAGGCCGCTCCGGCGCGACCGCGGAGCCGTGATGACGGACGTGGCGACCCGCGTCGAGCTGCGGGTATACCTGCCCATCGCGGGCCTGCAGCCCCAGTTCGCGGCCTACCTGGGCACGCCAACCCGGGCTCGCGGCTACCCGCCCGTCGAGGGCGATCATGCCCTGATCGTCGAGGTTGCGCCGGGCCTGGCGGTCGAGCGCATCACCGACCTCGCGCTGCGGGCCGCGCCCGCGGTCGAGCCGGGGATCCTCTTCGTGGAGCGTCATTTCGGGGTGCTCGAGGTGCACGCCCGCGCCGCGGCCGACGTCGCCCGGGCAGGGCAGGCCATCCTCGCCGGCATCGGGCACGAGGCCAGCGATCAGCTACGGCCCAGGATGATGTACGCCGACGTGATCGAGGACATCACCGACCAGCAGGCGGTGGTGATCAACCGGTCGCGGCAGGCTTCCATGATCATGCCCGGACAGTCCCTGCTGGTCTGTGAGATAACGCCTGCCCTGTTCGCGGCCGTCGCCGCGAACGAGGCCGAGAAGGCGGCGCCGGAGAACACGCTGGTCGACGTGACCATGATCGGCGCGGCCGGCCGACTGTACCTGGCCGGCCGCACCGAGGGAGTGCGCCGCTCCCAGACCGCAATTGAGCGACTGCTCAGCAGCGTCGAGGGGCGCGACCAGTGAGTGGCGCCCCACCGGACTCGGGCGGGGTCTCACCGGAGACAGTCCTGCGCGGCTACGACCCCTTCGCCCGGGCGGCGCTGCGCCCCTTCGGCTTCTCCCCCGGCGCCCGGCTCTCGCTGCTCAGCCTGTCGGAGAATGCCACCTACCGGATCGACGATCCGGCCGACGGGCGCGCTGCCGTCCTCCGGGTGCACCGGACCGGCTACCACCCGCCGGGGGCGGTGGCGTCCGAGCTGGCCTGGCTGCAGGCGCTCCGGGTCGACGAGGGACTGCGGACGCCCGCGGTGTTCCCGGCGGCCGACGGCGCAGAGGTAGTCGACATCCAGATCGGGCCGGTGACGCGACAGGCCGTGCTCTTCGAGTGGCTGCCGGGAGCCGAGCCGCCGCAGGAGCAGCTAGCCGAGAAGTTCGAGCTGCTGGGCGAGATCTGCGGCCGCATGCACCGGCACTCCCTGACCTGGGCCCGGCCGGAATCGTTCGTGCGCTTCTCCTGGGACTTCGACTGCTGCATCGGCTCCCGGGCACGCTGGGGTCGCTGGCAGGACGGCGTCGGGATGGGCAGGCAGGAACTGGAGACGCTCGGCCGCGCCGCGGCGCTCCTGGAAGACAGGCTGCGCCGCTTCGGCACCGGGCCCGATCGCTTCGGCCTCATTCACGCGGACATGCGACTGGCCAACCTGCTGGTCAACGGGCCCGATATCCAGGTCATCGACTTCGATGACTGCGGCTTTGGCTGGTTCCTCTTCGATCTCGGCGCGTCGCTGAGCTTCTTCGAGCACGACCCGCAGGTCCCCGAGCTCTGTGCCGCGTGGCTGCGCGGCTACCGCCGTATCCGGCCGGTCCCGGCGCCGGACGCGGCGGAAATCCCCACGTTCGTCCTGTTGCGGCGGCTCCAGCTCGTCGCCTGGGTCGGCTCGCACCGGTTCGCTGACTCGGCCCTGGAGCTGGGCGCCGACTTCACCACGGGGGCCTGCGAGCTGGCCGAGCGTTACCTAGTTACTACGAAGTAAGACAATCCGTTCAGGGAGGCGCGATGTTCACCTCGATCAGCGGGCGCTCGGTCCTGGTGACCGGCGGCACCAAGGGCATCGGCAGAGGGCTCGCCGCCGGGTTCGCCGGCGAGGGCGCCCAGGTCGTCATCACCGGCCGGGACCGTGACGCGGGCGAACGGGCCGCCGCGGAACTGACAGCCGCGGCCGAGCACGCCGGGGCCGGCGGGCAGGTCTGCTTCCTGCCGGGCGACGTGAGCGACCCGACGAGCTGCGCCGCGGTCACCCAGGCCGCCCGCGACCGCAACGGCGGCCTGGATATCGTGTGCTGCAACGCGGGCATCTTCCCGGCTGCCTCGCTGGAGGAGATGACGCCGGGGCAGCTCGACGAGGTGCTCGGGATCAACCTGAAGGGCACCTTCTTCATCGTCCAGGCCGCGCTGCCCGCCCTGAAGCGCTCCGGCCACGGGCGCGTGATCGTTACCTCATCTATTACCGGTCCGCTGACCGGCTACGCCGGCTGGTCCCACTACGGCGCGAGCAAGGCGGGCCAGCTTGGCTTCATCCGCTCGGCGGCGCTCGAGCTCGCCCGCTCGGGCATCACGATCAACGCCATCATGCCGGGCAACATCGCGACTGAGGGCCTAGGCGATCTGGGCCCTGACTACCTGCGGTCGATGGAGGCGGCCATCCCGCTCGGCCACCTTGGCAGCATCGGGGACATCGCGAGCGCCGCGCTATTCTTCGCGAGCGACGAAGCCGGCTACATCACCGGGCAGACGCTCGTCGTAGATGGCGGCCAGACGATCCCCGAGTCTCTAGAGGCCATGGGCTGAGCGAGGTGAGCGCGGGGTGGGCGGGGTGAGCGACAGGCATGACCCACTCGCGCCGGGCCCGCAGCCCGACAGCCGACTGGTCGAAGAAGCCCGGCAAGGGCTGCTCGACATCGTCTCCGCGGGCAAGCTGCGGCCCGGTGACCGGCTGGGCACCGAGCGGGACCTGGCGGCCCAGCTGTCGGTCAGCCGGTCGACCCTGCGGCAGGCACTGATCGCGCTGGCCAGGGCGGGCACCATTCGCCGCGTCCCTGGCCGGGGAGGCGGGACATTCGTCACCCACACCAAGCTGGACCGCGACCTGTCGATAGTGGTGGGCCTGCCGGAATACCTGCGCCGCCAGGGCTTCGTCGCGGGAACCCAGGTCCTGTCCGCCACGATGGCGGGTGCCGACGATCTCGCCGCGGAGCATCTCGCCCTGCCGTCGGGGAGCCTCGTCCTCGATATTGTCCGGATCAGGCTGGCCGACGGCGTGCCGATCTCGCTGGAACGCGTCAGGCTCCCGGCCGAGATATTTCCCGGGCTGCTCGAGCTTCCCCTGGGCGGCTCGATCTACGAACTGCTCGACCAGCACTACGGGATCAGGCCCGAGGACGTGGTGGAGCATCTCGAGGTGGTCGATGCCAGCACCGAGGAGGCGAGCCTGCTGGGGATTACCGTCCGCACCCCGCTGCTGGCGATCACCCGCACGTCTCGCACCTCGGACGGGATCCCTTTCGAGTTCTCCCAGGATCTTTTCCGGGCGGACCGTACCCGCGTCACCTTCCGGACGAAGGCCGAGCGCGCGGAGATAGTACGGCTGGAGGCCGGCGACAGAGGACCCGACGGGCGGCATTCCACGGGAACCTGGTAGCGGCGACGTGTTCAGCGACCCTGCCGCGCTGCGCACCGAGCGCCTCGCAGGGCCTTGCGCTCAAGGTCGGCACGGCGCAACCATTCCGGCAGCGGCGTGGCACTTGCGGCTGGCGTAAACAGACCTTCCGGCTCGCCAGAACCCGGCCGTTCATGATCACCTGGATCTGCCAGTCACGGCGAGGCTGTCGCGTTACTGGTGATCGCCCCGGCTGGCCCCGGCTGGCCCGGCTGGCCCCGGCTGGCCCGGCCGCCGGAGCGAGCCGGCCGGGTCTTCATGATCACCACCGCTTTTTAGCACATAAGAGGCTGTCGCATAACTCGTGATCTTGTTCTGTCAAGGTGGCGGCGGTCGGCGTGTCGGCGGGACTGCGGGGCGCTGAGCTGGGAAAATGCTCATATGGGGCATAACTTCGTGGTGGGCG
>Ga0066790_10000232_pt1 | contig 19294 bp, 18 predicted proteins | sample OrgsoiDNA2013050_FD_70963 | JGI IMG/M metagenome (GOLD analysis project Ga0066790, IMG submission 70963) | Permafrost soil microbial communities from the Arctic, to analyse light accelerated degradation of dissolved organic matter (DOM) -... | ecosystem: Environmental > Terrestrial > Soil >...
TCCGCCGCCCGCTCCTCCGCCAGAAACGCCTCCTCATCACCAGCATCCCCCGCCTGCACCGCGCCGATCGCCGCCAGCATCCCCGCCAGATCCACCTCATAAGTCCAGAACAGCCCCTCCGGCGGCCCCGCCGCCCCCGGCCCCGCCGCCCCCGGCGCACCCGGCTCCCCGGGCTGCGCCTCCGGCTTCCCGGACTGCACTGCCCCTGGCTCCCCGGAAGGCGCGGCGCCCGGCGCGCCGCCTGGCTGCGCTGGCCCCTCAGCACCTGGACCGCCCGGCTCACGCCCGGCATCTAGCCCGCCTGCCTCTGGCACCTGCTCACCTCCCCAGCGCGGCGACCGCCCGGCTGACATGGCCCGGACGATCGGCCTAACGTCTGTCTTCGACAATACTATCTATAGCTACCGACATTTCGGATTAGTATTCGAACTCGGAGGCGATTTATATTATTTGCTGACGGCGATCATCCGATGGCGAGACAGCTCACGGGCGAGCTGGAAGGTCCGCCTCGCCTAGCCGACTGGCTGTCGGCCGGTCAGCCGACCTGGTCGCTTGGCCCCGAGAGCCGGGCGGCGGTTGCCAGCACGGCCGCGTGCACACCCGGCTATGGGCCGTCGGCCTCCTCGTCGGGCGGCTCGTCCGGAGTGGACCGGCTGCTGCGGTTCTGCTGGGTCGCGCCGGCGGCTGATGACTCTTCATTCGTTACGACGGCCGCCTGCCGGGGCGGCTCGTGGTGGCTGGCCGGGATTGGCTCCTCCCGCACCTGGTTAGCGCTGCGTGACGGTGGCACCTCCTGACCGCCTGGCGCCGCCTGCCGGCGTGGTCGCGCTCTGCTGACTGGTCCGCACCCATGTCCTCGTTATCTCCCCGGTAGTTTTGAAGTTGAGCGCCGACACTGCCCGGGGGCACGAAGATGACCCGTAACCGCCTGTACTTCATCCTGATGGGCGGCTGCATCGCGGCCGTCATCCTCGCGTGGACGGTCGTGCGGATCTTCTCGGTCACGGCGGCCATCGTGATATCGGTGGCCGTGGGCATCGTCCCGCCGATCGCCGCGATCATCGCGAACGCAGGAGACGAGTCCAGCAGGCATCAGTAGGCAGCACTGGCGGCTACGTACCGTATCTGCCGTAATCTTTGCGGTGACCGCTGCGATGCGTGAATACTGGCCTGACCTCGGCGAGCATCGCGATGAGCGGCGCCAACGTATCCGGTCAAACTATGCTGACTCGACCTACGCTGGCTCGACCCGCGACGGAGGGGCGAGCACTGGCCGCCTGGGCGAGCACTGGCCGCTTAGGTAACGCCGGGGTAGGTAACACCGAGGTTTAGGTAACTCTGAGGTAGAGAGCGAATTAGGGGCCCATGTTCACCCGGGATGTCACGCCGACCGAGGCGCCCGCTGCTGCCGCATCTGGCCACATCCAGGTGCTGCTCATCGAGGACGACGATGGCGACGCGCTGCTGGTCGAGGAGCTCTTGCTGGAGGCCGGGGCCCCGGTGACGCCGCACCGGGTGCGGTCGCTGGCCGAGGTCATCCCGCTGCCGCCCGGTGTCAGCTGCGTGCTACTGGACCTGGGCCTGCCGGACGCCCGCGGGCTAGATGGTGTGCAATGGCTGCACGAACAGCTGCCGACCGTTGCCGTCGTGGTCCTCACCGGCCTGGCCGACGAGCACCTGGGCGTCGCCGCGGTCGGCGCCGGGGCGCAGGACTACCTCCTGAAAGGCCAGGTAGACGGGCTGCTCCTGCACCGGGTCATCCGCTACGCGGTGGAACGCCGGCACCTGGAGGAAACCCAGCGCGAGCTGCGCGAGGCGCGGATCCTGGCCCAGGAGAACTCCCGCCTGGAGCGCGGGCTGCTGCCCTCGCCGCTGCTGTCCGATCCGCGGATGACCATGGCGAGCCGCTACCGGCCCGGCGGCGGCCAGAGCCTGCTCGGCGGCGACTTCTACGACCTGATCGAGGCGGCGGACGGCTGGGTGCACGCGCTGGTCGGCGATGTCTGCGGGCGCGGCCCAGACGAGGCGGCGCTCGGTGTCTGCTTGCGGGTCGCCTGGCGGACGATGGTGCTGGCGGGCAGGCCGATGGACGAGACGCTGACCGCCGTGCAGCGGGTCCTGGAGTACGAACGCCAGAACGACCGGATGTTCACGACCGCGTGCGTCCTGTCGGTCGCGCCGGACCGCGCCCACGGGCGCCTCTACCTGGCCGGCCACCCGCCGCCCTTGCTGCTCACGGTCGGCGGGGTGGCGGAGCTCAGCGCGCCGACGTGCCTGCCGCTCGGCATCGGCCCGACGGCGGAGTGGCGCAGCAGCGAGGTGCGCCTCGGGACGGACTGGTCCGTGCTGATCTACACCGACGGGCTCATCGAGGGCCGGACCGGAGCCGGGTCCGACCGGCTGGGCGGCGACGGGCTGATCGAGAGTGTGCAGACCCTGCTGCGCGCCATGCCGTCGGCGTGGTCACAGCCGCGCCAGCCGCGGGACGAGCGACTCCTGGATCAGCTGGTCCACCGCGTTCGTGAGCTCAACGGGGGTGACCTGGACGACGACCTGGCGACGCTGGCGGTGGGCTACTCGGCCGCGGGACGGCGATGACGCTCTCGACCCAGCAGACGCAGCAGGCGCGGGCGCAGCGGCTGCGGCAGGCACCGCGGCCCGGCACCGGCTGGCCCGTGTCGCGGCTCGTCGGGACGGTCATCACGATCATGGCGACGTTCTCGCTGCTGGCGATCGTCGGCGGCGCGGTGGCGCTGACCGACCTCGCCAGCGCCCGCGGCCGGGTCGTGCGGCAACTTGACCCCGCCGCCTACCAAGGCTCGCAGCTATACGCGTCGCTGCTCAACCAGGAGACCGGGGTCCGCGGCTACGCCCTCAGCGCGCAGCGGTCCTTCCTGCAGCCCTACACCCTCGGCCTGGCGGGTGAGCGCGAGGCCTTGCGGCAGCTGCGTCCGCTGCTGGACGGCCTGCCGACCGCCACCCGCGACGTGGCGCAGGCGCTGCGCAAGGTCGCGGACTGGCGAACCAGCTACGCGAATCCGACGATCAAGCAGGTGCAGGCCAGCGGCAAGCCGCTGTCCGGCCCCGACGTCCAGCAGGGCAAGGCGGACTTCGACAGCCTGCGGCTCACCATGAGCAGCCTGCAGAGCTACCTCGCCGCGCAGCGGCGGCAGGCGCTCACCAGCCTGAACCGCGCCGCCGCCACGTTGGATGCCGCGTGCATCGGCATCGCAGTCGGGCTGCTGCTCGTCGTGATCCTGCTCACACTGGGCGTGCGGAATGCCGCGATCCGGCCGCTGTCCCGGCTGGCCGACGACGCTCGCCAGATTGCCGACGGCGATTTCGACCACGAGCTGACCCAGAGCGGGCCCCGCGAGGTGCGTGACCTCGGCGCGGACGTGGGCAGGATGCGTGAGCGCATCGTGCGTGAGCTGGCCGCGCTGCGCACGGTCAACTCGGAGCTGCAGACGCGGACGCAGGACCTGCAGCGGTCGAACTCAGAGCTGGAGCAGTTCGCCTATGTGGCATCGCACGACCTGCAGGAACCGCTGCGCAAAGTGGCCAGCTTCTGCCAGCTGCTGCAGCGTCGCTACGGCGGCCAGCTAGACGAGAAGGCTGACCAGTACATCGAGTACGCCGTCGACGGCGCCAAGCGCATGCAGCTGCTGATCAATGACCTGCTCGCGTTCAGCCGCGTCGGCCGGGTCCAGCAGCAGCGGGTGCCGATCGCGGCCGCCGAGCTGCTGACGCAGGCGCAGGCGAACCTGGCCACCGTGATCCGCAAGAGCCGCGCGCGCATCGACGCCGCCGACCTGCCGACGGTGCTCGCCGAGCCGACCCTGCTCACCGCCGTCTTCCAGAACCTGCTCAGCAACGCGGTCAAGTTCCACGGCGAGCAGCCGCCGCACGTCACGGTCTCGGCCCGGCGGGACGGCGAGTTCTGGCTCTTCTCGTTCGCCGACAACGGCATCGGGATCGAGGCCGATTACGCCGAGCGCATCTTCGTGATCTTCCAGCGCCTGCACCACAAGGCGACCTATCCCGGCACCGGCATCGGCCTGGCCATGTCCCGGAAGATCATCGAGTACCACGGCGGCCGGATCTGGCTCGACACGACGGTCACGTCCGGATCCCGCTTCCTGTTCACGCTGCCCGCGCTCCCCGACGAGACCCCCGTGGCCGAGGAGCACGATCAGGCCGACGCCCTGCTAGGCCAGTCCGACCCCAGCGACACCCCCGAGGATGATGACGGCGATGACTGACGATGCCGATTTCCAGATCGTGGACGTGCTGCTCGTCGAGGACGACGAGGGCGACGTGCTGATGACCCGCGAGGCATTCGAGCACTACAAGATCCGCAACACCTTGCACGTCGCGTCCGACGGCGAGCAGGCGCTGCAGTTCGTCCGCCGGACCGGCGAGTACGTGGACGCGCCGCGGCCTGGCCTCATCATGCTCGATCTCAACCTGCCCAGGCGCGACGGGCTAGCGGTGCTGGCCGAACTCAAGGCCGACCCGGAGCTGCGGGTCATTCCCGTGGTGATCCTGACCACCTCGCAGGCCGAGGAGGACATCGTGCGCAGCTACTCGCTGCACGCTAACGCCTACGTCACCAAGCCGGTGGACTTCGAGCGCTTCATCGAAGTGATCCGCCAGATCGACAGCTTCTTCATCACCGTCGTGAAACTGCCGCACTAGTCCACGGCCGCGCGTGTAACCGCCCCGGTCAGGGGTAGCGGCTGCATGGCGGCCCGACGATGGCCGCCGCTGGAGGTGCCAACATGACCGCAGACCATGACCGGACCTGGCCTGACCGCGGCTTTCACCAAGGGGATGGCTGATCCTTTTAATGAAGGTGGCATTTCGGCCGTCTTCTCCTCGCGGGAGCTCTACGCTTGCGTTGCTGTCGGCCTAGTATCGGCCTGGTTGCTACAGAATGCTTACGTGAGGCCGGTCCGCTGACAGCCTCCCCGCCGGCGAATTACGCTGGTGGACCTAACCATCTCAACTCTTGGGAGTTGTCGTTTTCGGCGAATGCGTCACCCAGGGCGCCCTGCTAGCCCGCACTCCGCTGCCGCTGATCGCGGTCGCTGCGGGGGCGGGCTCATGAACATCGCGATAGCCCTCGTGGCCGCAGCGCTCGTGGGGGCCGGGCTGGTCCTGCAGCAGCAATCCGCCGAGCAGGCGCCTAAGTCCTACTTCCTGCACCTGCGGCTGATCGCTGAACTGCTGCACAAGCGCAGGTGGCTGGCGGGCATCGGGATCATGGCGGCGGGCCAGGCCCTGTCAGTCTGGGCGATTGGCCACCTGGAGCTGAGCGTGGCCGAGCCGCTGCTGGCCACGAGCCTGATATTCGCCCTGCTCCTGGCCGTGCCGCTGACCGGTCAGCGGCTGCAGCGGTCGGAACTGCTGGGCGCCGTGCTGCTCAGCGGCGGCGTGGCCGCGCTATCGGTCTCGCGGTCGGTGAACTCCGAGGGCTTGCGGTTCGGGTCTGCGGCCGACTGGCCGGCGGCGGCGGCGATCGCGGTCATCGCGTTCTGCTTCCTGCGCGCGGGATGGCGGCGATCCGGCCAGCTAAGGGCCACCCTGACCGGCATCGCCAGCGGCCTGATCTTCGGGATATCCGACGCCCTGACCCGCCAGACCGTCGAGACCGCCGGCGGCCATCCGTTCGTCACCGTGCTGACCAGCTGGCCCGTGTACTGCCTGGTCGCGGCGAGCGTGCTCGGCCTGTGGCTGATGGAGAGCTCCTTTAACGCCGCCCCGCTGAACGCGTCGCTGCCGGCCATCACGGCCGCCGAGCCGGTGGCGGGCATCGCCCTCGGCGTGGTGGTCTTCGGCGACGTGATCCACGTCTCGCCTGCCATGCTCGCGCTGCAGTCGGCCGGGATCGCCGCGCTGATCATCGGCGTGATCCTGGTGGCACGAGCGCCGGTGCTGAGCAGCCTCCGGGCGGCGCATCCGACGCTGCCGCACCCGACGCTGCCGCACCCGACGATCCCGCACCCGACGATCCCGACGATCCCGCACCCGACCCTCAACCATCTCGTCCTGACTCGCCCGATTCTTCCCCGGCCCACCCGGCAGAACCTGGCGCGGCTGACCGCCGCCACGCCGCCGCAGGCCGTCCCGCAGTCGCCCAAGGTGTAACGGCGCGGAGGCCGGGTAACGGCTCGGAAAGGCTCGGGAAGCAGCGCGGCGGCTGGCGGAGTGGCGCGCAGCAGGACGGCGAGAAGGACCTGAGCGTCACCTACCGCACCAGCGCGCCGCGGCAACGTTAAGGGAGATCTTGATGCCTTCCGCCGCCGCCCAGCCCGCCTGGCTGGAGCCCGAACTGGCCACGCTCACCCGCGACAGGTTCAGCGATCCGGCATGGCTGTACGAGCGCAAGTTCGACGGGGAGCGATGCCTGGCCTACCGCAGTGTGGGCAACCACGGGGTGAGCCAGTTGCGGCTCATGACCCGCAACCAGAAGCAGGTCAACGGCACCTACCCCGAGCTCACCGCGGCCCTGCAGTCGCAGGACTGCGCTGACTTCGTCGTCGACGGCGAGGTGATCGCCTTCGAGGGCGAGGAGACGAGCTTCAGCCGGCTCCAGCAGCGGCTCGGGGTACGCAACCCCAGCGCGGACCTGCTGGCGGCCGTGCCGGTGTATTTCTACCTGTTCGACGTGCTGTGGGCGGCGGGCCGCGACCTGCGGCCGCTGCCGCTGCTCGAGCGCAAGCAGGTGCTGGCACGGCTGCTGACCTTCGACGGGCCGATCCGGCAGGCGACGCACCGCACCCACGACGGCGAGGCCTATTACGCCCAGGCCTGCGCCAGCGGCTGGGAAGGGCTGGTCGTCAAGCGCGGGGACTCGCCCTACCGATCCGGCCGGTCGCGGGACTGGCTGAAATTCAAGTGCCAGAACAATCAGGAGTTCGTGATCGCCGGCTACACCGACCCCAAGGGCGAGCGCACCGGCTTTGGCGCCCTGCTGCTCGGCTACTACGACGGCGACGGCAAGCTGGCGTATGCGGGAAAGGTCGGCACCGGCTTCAGCGACGCCACCCTGGTCAGCCTGGCGGGAACCCTGGCCGGACTGGAGCGCCCGCAGCCGGCGTTCGACCGCGGCACGCTCCCGCGGTCGGGGGTGCACTGGGTCGAGCCGCGGCTGGTCGGCCAGGTCGCCTTCAGCGAGTGGACGAGCGCCGGGCAGTTGCGCCATCCGCGGTTCCAGGGCCTGCGCCGGGACAAGGACCCGGCCAGCGTGGTCCGGGAAATTCCCTAGGAGGAGAGACACCGTGGCTGCGCAGCGACTCCAGGTCGGCCGCATCACCGTTGAGCTGTCCAATACCGGCAAGGTGCTCTTTCCCGATGACGGCATCACCAAGGGCGACCTGGTGGAGTACTACCGGGGGATCGCCGGCCGGATGCTGCCGCTGCTGCGGGACCGGCCGGTGACCATGATCCGCTACCCCGATGGGATCACCGCCCACGCCATCCTGCAGAAAAACGTGCCGGACTACTTCCCGGACTGGGTGACCCGCGCGGCGGTGCGCAAGCAGGGCGGCTCGCTGCGGCACGTCATCTGCGACAAGCCGGCCACCCTGGTCTACCTGGCCAACCAGGCCTGCATCGAGCTGCACGTGTTTCTCAGCAAGCTGGCCGCCATCGACTATCCCGACCAGGTCATATTCGACCTCGACCCGCCCGATGACGAGCATTTCGGACAGGTGCGGCGGGCCGCGCGCCTGCTCCGGGGGCTGCTCGAGGACGAGCTCGGCCTGACCGCCTTCGTCAAGACCACCGGCGGCAAGGGCTTGCACGTGCACGTGCCGCTGAACGCCTCCGGCGATTTCGATGCCGCCCGGCACTTCGCCCGGCAGGTGTCGGAAGTGCTCGCGGCCCGGGAGCCAGACCTGCTGACCACCGAGCAGCGCAAGGACAAGCGCGGCCGCCGGATCTATGCCGACGTGATGCGCAACGCCTACGCGCAGACCGCCGTGGCGCCCTACGCGGTTCGCGCCCGCCCCGGCGCGCCCGTCGCCGCGCCGCTGTACTGGGAAGAACTGGACGACGACCAGCTCAGCCCACGGCGCTTCACCATCGCGACGCTGCCGGGCCGGGTGGCCGAGCTAGCTGGCCATAACGACCCATGGGCGCAACTGCCCCGGCACCGGTACGGCCTCGCCCAGGCCAGCGACAGGCTCCGCAAGCTGACCGCCTGACGCCCGGCCCGGCCGCCGTTCAGCCCGGCCGCCGCTCAGCCCGGCCGAGCCGCCACCACGGGCCGCCCTCGGCCAGCCAGCCCTGCCCGCTAGCACGCCGTGCACGTCGTCACCGCTGCGCGGATACTCCGGCACCCGGTGCCGCCAGTGCACCGCCGCCAGCGTGCCCCCGGTCGCAGCGCGCCGATCCCGAGGTCCAGGACCCGCTGCAGGTCATCGCCGCCGAAGTAATAGAGGACCTCGGAGAAGACGAGGAGGTCGAAGTCGCCACCCGGCCAGTCGCGGGGCAGCACCCGCTGCTCCACGCGAACGTTCCGGCAGGCTGCCGTCCGCCGGCTCGCGGCCTCGACCGCGGCGAGGACCACGTCGCAGGACAGCAGCCGATCACACCGCGGCGCTAGCTGCCCGGTCAGGACCCCGATGGAGCAGCCCGGCTCGAACGCGTCGCCGTAGCGCTCGCAGGGCAGCATGGCCAGGGTGATGGCGTACTTGCGCGCTCATACCAGCGGCTGGTAAACCCCCATGGGTCGGCCGAATCGGCATATATCTGGTCAAAGTAGTCGGAGCCCAGGGTGGTCACGGGCGGGTCACCGGCAGCAGGACCTCATAGCCGCGGGTGAAATGGCTCACAAAATCCGCGGACAGCACCGGGCCCAACACGGGATCCGTGATCTCCAGCTGGCTGCGGAAGCAGCTGATCGCCGCCTCCTTCCGGCTGGCCACCGCGGGCGGCAGCGGCACCCGCACAGCCTGGCGCCACGGCACCCGTGAGTCGGCCGGGGCGGCCCAGTGCCACATCCACACCGGATAGAAGAACGCCCGCCCGCTTGCCTGCCTGGCCGCGCGGCCGACGGCCTCGTGGTCGGCGTGCGCGTCCTTCTCCCAGGGAGCCAGGCACACGTCAAAGCCGGTTACCAGTTCCCCGATGCGTTTCGCGATGTCCCGCTCCCGGCCCGCCAGCCCGGAATCGGGCAGCCCCAGCCGCACCACCTCGGCCTCGCCCGCACCCAGCGCCCGCAGCGCGGCGGATCTCTCCTGCGCCCGGCGCTGCGCAAGATCCGTCTCGTCGGGATATGCGGCCTCGCCGTCGGTCACCGCGATCACGCGGAGCCGGGCACCCGCCGCGGCCAGCTGGCAGATGATGCCGCCGGCGCCGAGCACCTCATCGTCGGGGTGGGGCGCGACGATGACCGCGCTGGTCCAGCTCGCGATGTCCGCGACCGGCAGCCGGGCCAGCTCCGCCCAGGCACGCCAGGCGGTCTCGCTGGTTCCCGCCGCATCGATCGGACTGGCCGCGGACGGCCGGGCTATTACCCGGCGCGCGGCGCGGCCGACGCCGGCGATCCGGCCAGGGCGCAGCCGCCTGGACAGCACTCCGCTGGGCAGCACTCCGCTGGGCAGCACGGGGCGCGCGCGGCCGGTGGAAACCTGGCGTGGCTGCACGGACGGGGACATGGCGACTCCCTCTCCGGACCCGAAGGCGATTGTCTTCGCCCGATCGTCATTTTAGACACCCTGCAAGGCAGCGGCGGTCACCGGCGTGCTGGTATGCCGCAGACTGAGGACAGGGAGGTGGCTCACCAGTGGCCACAGAGCCTCAAAGATCCACAGAACCCCAGATCACCACGGGGCCCGAGATAACCACGGGACCTCCGATAACCACCGAGTCTCGGATGATCTCCGACCCGCTGGAGGATCTTGATCCCGCCTCGTGGTCCACCCTGGATCGCATCGGCCGGATCATGCACGTCAAGGAAGCCGACCTGCAGGGCACGCTGAACGCGATCGTGGCGACCGCCGTCAGCACCATCGATAACGCCGAGTACGCGGGCGTGAACCTCCTGGATCACGGCCGTTTCGTCCCCCAGGCGGTGGCCGGCCAGCCGCCGCTGACCCTCGACGCCCTACAGCAGAAGACCGGGACCGGGCCGTGCATTGACTCCTCCCGTGACCAGCAGACGCTGCGGGTCGACGACGTGGCCACCGACCCGCGGTGGCCGGTCTACGCGGCGACGGCCGTGTCCCTGGGCGTCGCCAGCATGTTGTGCGTCCCGCTGTGGGTCGATGAGCAACGGCTGGGCTCGGTGAGCCTGTACGGGCGAGAGCCCTACGGGTTTGCCGGCCATCACGAGCAGCTCGCCAACCTGTTCGCCACGCATGCCGCGCTCGTACTCGCCGACGCGCGGCGCACCGAGCAGCTGCGCGTGGCTCTGACCCACCGCGACGTCATCGGCCAGGCCAAGGGCATCCTGATGGAACGGCACCGGGTCACCGCGCAGGCCGCATTCGACATGCTGGCCCAGCACTCCCAGCGGACCAACCGCAAGCTGACCGTCGTGTGCCAGCAGCTGACCGAGACCGGGCAGCTCACCTGACCCGGGCAGCTCACCTGACCCGGGCAGCTCAGCGCACCGCGCAGGATGTCATCCGCTTCCGCCCCCGAGTTGTCACACAGCCCTCAGCCGCCACTTGACTCACTGCGACCAGCTCGGCCGCCCATGCCCAGTGTCGTGGTTGGGCACCTGCTGTCGTCCTAGCGACGACAGGTGCCCAACCACGTCGTTCCAGGCGCGGGCGCGCGAGTCACCGGGTGCCGGCGGGGTAGCTGGGACAGCAGGAGCGAGCCTGTCGTGGCTGCGCTGTTCGATGTGGACGGCGCCTGGGTCTAGGCGAGCCCCGCGGAGATCCTGGCTGCCTTTCCCGGCAGCCTCCTGACGGCGGGCGGGTGAGCGGCCGGGTGAGCGGGCCGCCACCTGCCGCCGACTGGGGTACGGGATAAGCCGTGCCCGCCGCTCGAATAGCCGACCGTGCCCAGCGCCCGCAGGTAACTGGAGAAGCTGCGTGGCGCCCGGCCGGTTCGCCGGACACTGGTCACTACCGGGATGGAGGCCGTGCGGGAGATCCACAGATGACCGGTCCGGGCGGCGGCGGCGCCCCGTTCCAGCTCGGCATTGAACTCGGCGCCCATCAGGATGGCGACATTGGAGATCCACATCCAGATCATGAAGATGATCACGCCGGCAAGACTCCCGTACACCTTGTTGTAGTGCCCACTGACTGCGGCTGGGTGGCCGGCTTGCCCAGGGTACCGAGCAGGGACACCAGGACCAGCAGGCCCGGGAAGATCGACTCAATGCCGTAGTAGGTGCGAGCCGCCGGGGGTATTCCTTCCGCTGGTTCGCTTTCTCCTCGCGCGACTAGTCTCAGACGACGACGAGCTGAGCCGGGTCAGCCGGAGCGGGGTCGGCCTGGTCCGGGTCGGCTGCCGGCGGGGGGACCTGCAGGCTCTCGCGGACGGCGGCGCGGGCGCGGTGCAGCCGCGACATCACTGTCCCGATCGGCGTGCCCATGGCCTCCGCGGTCTCGCGGCAGCTCAGGCCCTGCATGTCCGTCAGCAGCAAGGCACGCCGGAAGTCCGCGGGCAGGCTGTCCAGCGCCGCCAGCACTTCCGGGGTGGGTATCCGCTCCAGTACCAGCGTTTCGGCCGAGCGTGACTCGCGCGGGGTCGCGTCGGGCTGCTGGCCGGCCGGCAGCTGATCGGGGCCGCCGACCAGCATGATCAGCGGATCCCGCTGGCGCTTGCGGTAGGCGTTGATGAAGGCATTGGTCATGATCCGGTGCAGCCATGCCTTCGCGTGCTCGCCGCTGAACCGGTGAAATGCGCCGCAGGCGCGGACCAGCGTCTCCTGGACGAGGTCCTCGGCGTCCTCCCGGTTATGCGTCATGCGCAACGCCCGGGCGTACAGCTGGCCCCGGTATTGGGCGGTCTCGCGGTCGAACCTGAGCGCGAGCTCCGCGCTCATCCGGCTTTGCTGTCTCATCAGCCCTCCATCAGGCAACTGTGCGTCAGCCTCGGCGCACCATCACTTCCCCGGAAGGCCCGATGTATGGCTCGGACGGGCCAGGAACTGCGGCGCCTCCGCCGCGCGGTTACCCGATTGCCGCTGGAGTTGCGGGCCGCGCCGGCCGGCGGCCGGGATTCCCGCTCATCGGGCGCCCGCTCGCGGCGGGCCGCTGCGGCGAGCGGGCGTTACTACCTATCGAAGGCCCATAGCGTGGTCGTCGTTCCCGGCAGCCGAAGCTGCCGCGTGGTCGTGATCTTCAGGCGTTCCGGGATCGCGTCGCCCGGAAGCTCGGGCGCGAGCAGCACGACGCGGCCACCCGGCCGGGTGATCCTTTCCATCTCGGCGAGGACCTCTGCGAGCCAGACCGCCAGGTCGCCCTGCGCCCCGGACCGCCGACCGGAAGGTAGGCCGGAAGGTAGGCCGGAAGGTAGGCCGGAAGGTAGGCCGGAAGGTAGGCCGGAAGGTAGGCCGGAAGGTAGGTTGGACACGACGGCCGCGACGGAGCCCGCGGGCAGGGTCAGCTCCCGGGCGTCGCCCCGCCAGACGGTCGCGCCCGGCACGTTACGCCCGGCGGCCACCACCGCCTCCGGGTCGATGTCGATGCCCCGCACGGTGGACCAGCCCGCGGCGAGCGCCTCGCCCAGGATCGTGCCGGAGCCACAGCAGGGGTCCAGCAGATTGCGCCGCGGCTGCCCCGCGAGGCCGACCATCATCGCCGCGACCGTCGGCCGCAGTGCGCCCCGCCGCTCGACCTGCCGCCCGTCGCGGCCCCGCCCGTCGTCCTGCCGCCCGTCGTTCTGCCCGTCGTTCTGCCGCCCGTCGTCCTGCCGCGCAGTCCCGTCGGCCAGCCGGAGGCCGGCGACCAGGTGGCCGGGCCGGTACTCGCCGATCCAGACCTCGATCTGGGCCGGATCGGCGACCTTCCACCTCGACTTACCGGCGGAGATCGACCGGCTCAGCCCGTCCCGCAAGTCGGTTCGCCGGAACGAGCGCTCCTGCCGGACTCGCGCGATCACCCGGTAGGTCATCGTCCCGGCCAGCGGGCGCACTGCCTGTGACCAGGCGGACAGAGCCTTCTCGACCTGCTCCGGGCGCCACACCCGCTGGGCGATCTGGTTCGGATTGTCGCCGCTCGACCGCGTCGTCCGGCCCACCTCCACGAAGAGGTCCTCGATGGTGCGCAGTTCCGACAGACCCTCCCGGCAGCCCCGGTCCACCTCGAAGAGGATCAGGTCGACGCGGCCGTCGAAGCCGACCTCGGTCACCTGCACGCCCGGCAGGCGCTTCAGCTCGCGGGTGACTATCGGCGTCGCTCCCGGCACCACGCTCGCGAACATCCGGGTGACGCCGGGACGGAGCTTGTCCGCCGCCCTGTCCTCCGGGCGCCCGCTGGCGGGACGGGAGCCGCCGGCCACGCCCCGGCCGGACCCGGGCCTGCCACGATGCATCCCTCAAGGTTAGATGCGGCAACCCGGGGCGGCGGCCGCGCGCAGCCCGCGGTCCGCGGTCCGTGGTGCTCAGCCGACGGTGAGCAGACTCGCGAGCTCGGGCAGCAGTTCCTGCGCCGCGGCGAGATCGGCATCGAGCGGCCGGTCGCCAATGTCACGGGGCAGCGCCGCGTCAGCCAGCCCGAACCCGTCCGTCAGGGGGCCGACGGGCGGGCGGACACCGCGCATCCGGAGCGCGCGAACCGACGCGACTAGCTCGCAGGCCAGCACCAACTGGTAGGCATCGGCCACGTCCGTCGTGGCCCGCGCCGACTGGGTGGAGAATCCGGCATGCTCCTCGACGCCGCGCGATAGGACGGCGCTGCCCAGCGCCGCCGGGGCGGCCAGCCGGCGGATATCGGCGATCGCCGCGTGCGCCACGTACTCCAGGATCATGATGCCCGAGCTGGGCCGCGGATCGGCGGCCAGGAACGGGGGCAGCCCCGTGAAACCGGGCTCGACCAGCGTGCCCAGCCGCGCCGCCGACAGCGCCGCCGTCTGGAACAGCGCCGCGCGCACGGCGTCGAGCGCGAGGCCGGTGTAGGCGGTATGGAAGTTCCCGTTGTGCCAGACCGTCTGCCCGGCCACGTCGACCAGCGGGTTCTCGGCCGCGGCGTTTATGTCGCTGGTCACCGTCTGCTCCGCCTGCCAGACCGAGTCCATCGCCGCGCCGTGCACCTGGGGCAGCGCCCGGTAGCCGTACGGATCCTGGATCCGGGCGGCCGGGCGCCGCTCACCATCCAGCAGCGCGCGCAGCAGCGCCGCCACCGCCCGCTGGCCAGGGTGATGCCGGCCCCGGTGGACGGGCTCGGCGTACGGTTCCATCGAGGCGTCCACCGCCACATGCGAGAACGCGGCGATGACCGTGCTCGCCGACAGCAGGCTCGTCAGGTCGTGACAGGCGACCGCGGCCTCGCCGAGCGTGGCCGCGTTGCTGGAGATGAACGCCAGCGCGTCCACCGGGGCGAGGGCGAACCGCGGCTGGAACGCCGCCGGCGGCAGCCAGTCCCGCTCGCCGAGCAGGCACAGCGCGGTCACGGCCAGCGCGGTCAGGTCGCCGGTGCCGATCGCCCCGTAGGTGGGAACGGGCACCGCCAGCCCGCGGTTGACGGCGTCGGCCAGCACGTCCAGCACGTCAGGATCGACGCCCGACCCGCCGGCCGCGACCTGGTTGACGCGGACCACCAGCATGGCCCGGCTGAGCTCGGCCGCGATCAGCGGGCCGCCGCCGCCCGCGTGGCTGCGCAGGAGCCGCAGGCCGTTCCCGGCGGCGTCCTCGCCCAGCACGAGCTGGTCCCGGTTGGCGCCCACTCCCGTGGTCCGCCCGTACACCGGACGCCGGGCGGACACCGCCGCCGCGACCCGCGCCGCCGCGCTGGCCCGGTCTCGCCCGGCGGGGCTGATCGCTACCTGGACCCGGCTCCGCGCGACGGCGGCGACCTGGCCGCACGTCAGCGACTCACCGTCGAGCAGGACAGGGGCTGTGCTCATCGAATGTGATCTCCTCTGGCTGGCGGCGGCCAGCCTGGCCGGCGGTCCTGAGAATCTAGCTAGTGCCGCGTCAACCAACCTTGCCCTGTCCTCGATCGGGACTATGCGGGATGCCCTCCTGGTTATTGGCTTTACACCGGTTGGACATCCGGGTACGCTGCGGCCGTGCCAGCGTGGAAGGCGGTCGAGCAGGCGGAACCAGAGTTCGCCGGGCGGGTGCGGCGGCTCTTCGACGCCGGCCGCCATAAGACAATCGCGACGCTGCGCGCCGACGGCTCGCCACGTGTCTCGGGCCTTGAGTGCGAGTTCACGGACGGCGATCTCCGCTTCGGCTCGATGACCGGCGCGCGCAAGGGGGCGGACCTCAAGCGGGATCCCCGCTTCGCCCTGCACGGCCCGGCCTTCCACCCTGAGGAGGGCAGGGAGCGCGACTGGCCGGGCGAGGCGAAGATCGCCGGACGAGCGATCCCCGCTGGCCCGGTGGCCGCGGACGAGGCGGACGGGCAGCCGGACGGGCAGCTGTTCGTCGCCGACATCACCGAGGTCGTCATCACCGGACTCAACGCCGAAGCCACCAGGCTCGTCGTTGAGTCCTGGACGCCTGAGCGAGGACTGCGAAGGATCGAGCGGGACTAGCCGACGTTGCCCGGGCCACGGACGCTCGCACGTCCGCCACCAGCGCCGCGAGAGCGTTGTCGTCGAGGGGCTCCGCCAGCCGGTGGAGGAGGTGCGGGCCGCCCTCGTGGTGGATCGGCGCCGTCGGCACTAGTTTGCAGGCGGGCTGCCCGGGGACATAGCGGCGATGGCCAGTCAGGAACCGGATGCTCGCGACGAGTCCCCGGAGCAGCGCGACGACCGCAACCTGGCCGAGTTGCTGCAGGAACTGCGCGTCGCGGGCCTCGGCGTCCAGGTCCTGTTCGGTTTCCTGCTGTCGATCCCGTTCACGACGAAGTTCTCGCGGCTGAGCGGGGCCCAGCGCGATCTGTACATCACCACGCTGCTGCTCGCCGCGCTGGCCACCGCGCTGCTGCTCGCCCCGGTCGCCTATCACCGGCTGGTCTTCCGGCGCCAGGAGAAGGAGAACCTCGTCCGGGCCGCTAACGTGCTGGCGATCCTCGGCCTGGCCGCGGTGGGCCTGGCCGTCTCCTCGGCTGTCGCACTGATCCTCAGCTACGTGGCGGCGGGCCTGCCGACGGTGCTCATCACCATCGTCGTCGTCTGCATGTTCGCCGGGCTCTGGTTCGCGTTCCCGCTCGCCCGCCGCCGCTAGCCGGCCGTAGCCGGCCGTGCCCGGCGTCAGCCTCCCGCCGACGCCGCAGCGCGACGGCGGTCGGCCCTGATGGTCTCGATCACCAGGACAACGGCCAGCAGGAACTCGGGATCTTCGCCGTCCTCGACCTCCACCGCGAACCGGTCCCGGAGTGATTGCTGCTGCGAGACCGCGGCCACCGGCACGCCCGCGCGAGTGACCGCGTACTGCCGGCCGGAGAAGTTGCCGCGCGCCTCCAGCTGATCCGCGCCCGCCTCGATCTCGAATCGCTGGCCGAGGAAGCCGCGCGGCCGGACCGTGGCGCGCCGGCCGCCCGCCTGGATCTCAAAGCCCCGCGACAGCGCCCCCTTGGTCAGGACCGCGACCTCCCGCCCCGTGGTATCGCGAATGGTCAGCGTGCGCGAGAAGCCGAACCTCCCCTGCACGTCGAATTGCGGCGCCCCGCTGTCATCGGCAATCGTGAAGCGGTCGGTCAGGGACCATTTGCGAGACATCAGATAGTGTTTCGCCATTTTCGGAGCCTAATGTGCGGCCGCCGGGGCTGTCATCCATGATCACGGGCTTTCCCAGTCACAGGAGGCTGTCGCGTAGCTCGTGATCGCCTTGGCTGGCCCGGCTGGCCCGGCTGGCCCGGCTGCCGGGGCGGCCCGGCCGGGTTTTCATGATCACCACCGCTTTTTCGCACATAATGCTGAAAAACGGTGGTGATCACCGGCGATCTGGCTCCGGCGCAGCCCTAAGCCATGCCCGGAGCGACCGCAAGTCCCGGCGGATGCCCCGGAGCAGGCGGGAAACCGCAGACTCCGGCCGCAGCGCCGCCCGCCAACCCCGCCAGCATCACCCGTAACGCAACAGCCTCCTGTGACTGGGAAAGCCCCGTGATCATGGAACTGCTCTGGCCGGAGGGGTGGCATGGTAGGGAGTTGTGGGCACACCTAGTCCGGCTGCCGGGCGGGTGCCGGCCTGTGTCGAGGCGATCGCCGACGGCCGCCCGATCCGGGCGCTCTGGCACAACGAGCTCGGCGGCCTGGCCTTCCTGGTCGGAACGGGCTCGGGGAGCCGCTTCGTGAAGTGGGCGCCCGCCGACTCGGGACTTGATCTCCCGGCGGAGGCCGCTCGCCTCGCCTGGGCCGCCGCCTTCACCCCGGTGGCGCGCCCGCTCGGCGGGGGCGCCGACGACAGCGGCTCCTGGCTGATTACCACCGTCCTGCCGGGCCAGAACGCGGTATCGCCGCGCTGGCTCGCCGATCCGCGCACCGCCGTGACCGCTATCGGCCGGGGCCTGCGCGCCCTGCACGAGAACCTGCCGGTGGACGGCTGCCCGTTCTCGTGGGCCGCCCAGGACCGGGTGGCTGACGCCCGCCGCCGCGCGGCCGAGGGCCGCCTCGACCCGGCTGGATGGCATGAGGCTTACCAGCCGCTCGGAGTCGGCGGCGCCCTGGCGCGGCTCGCCGACGTCCCCGCCGTCGACAAGCTGGTCGTCTGTCACGGCGATGCCTGCGCGCCGAACACCATGCTCGATGAGGGCGGTCAGTGGTCCGCGCACGTGGATCTCGGCGCTCTCGGCGTGGCGGACAGGTGGGCCGACCTCGCGGTCGCTACCTGGAGTAACGAGTGGAACTACGGACCGGGCTGGGCCGCCGTGCTGCTCGATGCTTACGGCATCGGGCCCGACCCGGGCCGCACCGACTTCTACCGCCTGCTCTGGGATCTCGGCCCCTGAACCAGGAGGCCCGTTACCGACCAGGCTCTTGAAACGCCCGCTCAGGGACCCGCGACCGAGTCGAGCAAGTCCCCGCGGGCCTGGTCGACCGCCGCGAGGATCGCGCCGCGCAGCACGGGGGCGCCAGCGACTCCGGTAGGCACCACCCGGGGGTGAGCCGGGCAGATCCGGCCCACCTCGGCGGCGACCCGGTCCGCCAGCTCGGTCCCGCCCGCCCGGCCGACGTCGCCGCCGAGGACCACGAGGCCAGGGTCGAGCACCACCGAGATGGCGGCCACGCCCGTGGCCACGCGGCCCGCTAGCTCGGCGATGAAATCGCGGCCTTGCTCGTCACCGGAACCGGCCGCCGCGACCGCCGCCTGCACGGCGGCGGCCGCGGTCGGCGCGGTGAACCCGTACCGCGCGGCCAGCGGCAGGACCGCCTGCGCGCCGACCAGCGACTGGAACGCCCCGGTCGCCGGGTGGGTCACGTCCTGCGGCAGCGGCACCCCGGGCACCGGCAGGTAGCCGATCTCCCCCGCCGCCCCGCCGACGCCCCGGTGCACCCGGCCGCCCAGGACGGTGGCCAGGCCGAGGCCGACCCCGATCCAGACCAGCACGAAGTCTGTCTCGCCGGCCGCGGCGCCGACCGCTCGCTCGGCCATGGCCGCCAGGTTGACGTCGTTCTCGATCGTGACCGACTTGCCCAGCTCGTTGCGGAGCGCGTCCAGGACGCCCTCATGCCAGGCCGGCAGGTTGACCGCCAGCCGCGGGTCACCGGTCCGGGGGTCCATCACGCCCGGCGTGCCGATCACGAGTGCGCGCAGTGCCTCCGGCGAGACCCCGGCCGACTCGCAGGCGGTCACGACGGCCCCGCGGACCAGCTCGACCGGGTCCTGCGCCCCGCTGGGGCTTACCGACACCTCGGCCACGACGTTCCCGGTGACATCGGCGACGCCGGCGCTGACCTCGTCTTGCTCAACGTGCAGCCCGGCCACGTACGCGCTGGATGGCACGACCGCGTAGAGGGCAGCATTCGGGCCCCGGCCGCCGGCCAGCTCGCCGGCCACGGTGACCAGGCCGCGCTCCTCCAGCCGAGACAGCAGCTGCGACGCCGTCACCTTGGACAGCCCGGTGTACTCCCCTAGCTGTGCCCGCGTTAGCGGGCCGCCGGTCAGCAGCAGCTCGAGAGCAGCCCGGTCGTTCAGCTCCCGCAGCAGGCTCGGCGTCCCCGGCCGTCGCTCCATGCCCACCCCTTTACCCGCGCTGGTCCGGCCGCTCCGCTGTCG
>Ga0066790_10000233_pt1 | contig 19248 bp, 19 predicted proteins | sample OrgsoiDNA2013050_FD_70963 | JGI IMG/M metagenome (GOLD analysis project Ga0066790, IMG submission 70963) | Permafrost soil microbial communities from the Arctic, to analyse light accelerated degradation of dissolved organic matter (DOM) -... | ecosystem: Environmental > Terrestrial > Soil >...
TGCAGTTCGGCCCTTTCTAGCCGGTAAAAATCTTCCGCGCAAATGTGATCGTCACCATCAGTTCGCCCTGTGCAAAACCGTCCAAATTTTTCTATCTCTCATGCTCAAAAGCAGTTATAGTGTTTTTGCTCAGCGATTCCCACGACAATTGACCTGAGTTGATGGCGCGGAAATCCGGCCCCACCATCTCGCAGGAGGAGTTGTACCCACTGGCCGACGAGCCAGGGCGCGAAGAAACTCAGAATGCGCGCCTGCTCGACTTGGACGTGGAACAGGAACCTTCATTCCTGCGTGTACAGAAGCGCGTCTCCGTCCGCCGTGGTTCGCTCCCGAAAAAAACTGTTACTCGCCTGACTTGGGCCGCGGTTGCCCTTGGAATTGTATTCATCTGCGGCATGACGGTGGCCGCGCTGTATCACTATGGCGAGCGCTCCTGGCGCTTCCGGGTTGAATCCAGCGATGACATTGACATCAGCGGGCTGCAGAACGTTTCCCGCGCACAGGTCATGGAAGTGATGGGCGGAGACATTGGCCGCAACATTTTCTTCGTCCCGCTGGCGCAGCGGAAAACCCAGCTGGAACAGATTCCTTGGGTCGAATCGGCCAGCGTGATGCGCTTCGCCCCCAACCGGCTGAAGGTTGAAATTCACGAGCGCACTCCGGTGGCGTTCGCGCGCGTTGGCTCGAAGATCATGCTCACCGACGCTGCCGGCACACTGATGGACTTGCCGGGCCGAAAGAAATATTCGTTTCCCGTGATCGTCGGGATGAATAGCGGCGAGCCGCCTTCCACTCGCGCCGCCCGCATGAAAATTTACAACGACGTGGTCAGCCAGCTTGATGCCGGCGGCGCGCGCTACTCCCAGGAGCTCAGCGAAGTCGATCTCTCGGATCCCGACGACGTGAAAGTGATGGCCAACAATCATGCCGGCGAAGTGCTGGTTCATCTGGGATCTTCCAACTACCTTGAGCGCTACAAGATCTACGTGACCCACCTGCAGGAGTGGCAGCAGCAGTTCGACAAACTGGAGTCGGTGGACTTGCGTTACGACCGGCAGATCATCGTCAATCCGGATTTGCAAGGGCCGATGAAGCAACCTCCGCTTTCCACCGAGGCAGCCAGGAAAGCCATGGCGGCCGGGGTCAAGCCGGCCGCGCTGATTACTCGCATCCCATCCGCTCCCAGGCCATCTCAGGCCTTGGCCGTCAAAACAGTTGGGCCAGCCCCCGCGAAGCCGACTCCAGCCAAGCCGGCAGCAAGCATAAAGACCGCGAAGGCCGCCCACCACAAACCACATGTCCGCCACGCCAAGGCTTCGATCAAAGCCAAAGCAAAAGCGAAGTCTGGCGCGGTCTTAACGGCAAAGACGCAACCACCGGCAAAGCCTGCGCTGAAATCAGTCGCCGCAGTCAAGCCGACAGCGAAACCGAGCCCGGCAATTGCCAGGGGAGAAACACAATAGGAATGGCAAACCAGCACGAGCACCTTCTGACCGCAATCGACGTAGGGAGTGCCAAGACCTGCGCGCTGGTCGCGGAGATTACCGACAACGGTTTACGCTATCGCGGGCACGGCGTGGCGGAATCGCGCGGCTCGCGCAAGGGCGTCATTGTCGATCTGGATAAAGCTGTAACCTCGATTCAGAAGGCGGTGGAGCAGGCCGAAGATGTAGCCGGTGCGCCCATCGAGCACGCTTTGCTGGGCATGGCCGGCGCGCACGCCCGCGGTATCAACAGTCACGGCGGATTGAGCTTCGGCGCCCGGGCGCGTGAAATTGGCCGCGAGGAGCTGCGAGCCGCGGTGGACAAGGCCCGCGCCATCCCTCTGCCCGACGATCGCGAGATCCTTCACCTGCTGCCGCAAGAATTCATTCTCGATGACCAGACGGGCGTCAACGATCCGCTGGGCATGATGGCCGCCAGACTCGAAGTGCGTGTCCACATTGTCACAGTCGCATCCAGCGCTCTGCAGAATGTGGTCACGGCGGTGAATCGCGCCGGCGTCCACGTGGACGACACGGTGTTCGAACCTCTGGCCTGCGCCGATGCTGTCCTCCGCGCCGACGAGCGTGAACTCGGAGTATGCCTCGCCGATCTGGGCGCCGGATCCACCAGCATCATCGTTTTCCAGGAAGGCGCGGTGGCTCACACAGGAGTGATTCCGATTGGCGGCGATCACTTCACCAGCGACCTCTCGGTCGGACTCTGCACTCCGGTAGCTGAGGCCGAGAAAATCAAGCGACTCTACGGCAACGCCATTGTGACCCTGATCCCGGAGGGAAATGAAGTCGAGGTTCCCTCGGTCGGGGACCGCCCGTCCCGGCTGATTTCGCAGCGCATGGTGGGAGAAATCCTGGAGCCTCGCGCCCGCGAATTGTTTGAAATGCTGCGTGACAACCTGCGGCAAGCGGGAATGTTCGAGCTCTGCGTCGGCGGCATTGTGCTGACTGGCGGGGGATGCAGGCTGCCCGGCATTCTCGAAATTGCGGAATCGGTGCTGCACCGTCCGCTGCGTCTGGCGTGGCCCGCGCCGTTGGCCAAAATGCCATCCACGCTGGCCGAACCGGAGTTTGCCACCGTTCTGGGCATGGTGTTCTACGGACACCGCGCCCGCATCGCCCGCGGCATTCAGAACGGGCGTTGGAGCAGCAAGCTGAAGGCCATGTTTGTGGGAAAGGGAGCGTAGGTTTTTGTATGCCGGCACAGCTTGTCCCGAGCTTGTCGAGGGAACAGTCGCCGGGTCGGCGGCGCTACTGATTTAGCAGGCACGAGATTTCGGAGACAGGAAACAGAACGAAAAATTCACTGAAGGCGGCGTACATGAAAAAAGAAAGCGACATTCGCATCAGCTTCAACGAAGACACCCGCAACGACGCCAAGATCAAAGTCATCGGTGTAGGCGGAGGCGGGAACAACGCGGTCAACCGCATGATTGATTCCGGCATGGAAGGAATCGAATTCGTGGTCGCCAACACCGACCTGCAAGCATTGCGCATGTCGCGCGCTCCCATGAAGATCCAGCTTGGGGTGAAGCTCACCAACGGCCTGGGAGCTGGCGCCAACCCGGAAGTGGGACGCAAAGCGGCGCTCGAGGATTCCGACAAGATCATCGAGGCACTGGAAGGCGCTGACATGGTGTTTGTCACTGCCGGACTCGGCGGCGGCACGGGTACGGGAGCCGCGCCGATCATCGCCTCGCTGGCCAGCGAAATGGGAGCACTGACTGTGGCAGTGGTCACCAAGCCATTCGCGTTCGAAGGCAAGCGCCGCATGCAGCAGGCCGAGCGTGGCATCTCGGAGCTGATGGATTCGGTGGACACCACCATCGTCATCCCCAACGAAAAGCTGCTGGCGGTTGCCCAGGACGCGGGCTTCTTCGAGTCATTCCGGGTGGCCGATGACATCCTGCGGCAAGGCGTACAAGGCATTTCGGACATCATCACCATCCCCGGGATCATCAATCGTGACTTCGCCGACGTGAAAGCCATCATGGCGGGCATGGGCTACGCCGTCATGGGCACGGCCACGGCCAGCGGTGCGCGACGGGCCGTCGATGCCGCACAAAAGGCGATTGCATCTCCTCTGCTCGAAGCGGGCGCGATCGATGGTGCGCGCGGCATTCTCATCAACATTACGGGCTCCACATCGCTCAAACTGGCGGAAGTGCAGGAGGCTTGCAGCATCATCCAGGGCGCCGCGCACGAAGATGCCAACATCATCTTTGGCGCGGTGCTCGACGAGAAGGCCAAGGATGATGTCAAGATCACGGTGATCGCAACCGGCTTCAAGGACTCAGACATCCGGCGCCGTCAGGCGGAAATGCAGAGCGGGTATGTCGTTTCTTCGTTTGCCGAGGAGCCGGAGCCCGAGTATCGACCCGAGCCTGTGCGTCCTCCGATCGTGATGGAGGAGGCGCAGCCACGCCAGATGGCGGCGTCCCACACGGAAGGCGTGGCCGTAGACACTTTGCGAGACGCCATGATCGCCAACTTCGAGAAAGAAGATCTAGACGTCCCGGCTTTCCTGCGTAAGCGCACTGAAATAAGCTAGGAATTTTGTAGCGTCGGCATCTCGTCGGCTGTCCCGAGGGCGTCTCGCCCTCGGCTCTTGGGCGCTCCGCAGTGCGGGCGGGGCGCCCCCACAACCTACCCCGAGCTTGTCGAGGGAACAGCGGCCGGGGACGGCGGCGCTACTCGAAATCTCTCTGCTGTCCTTTTGCGTCCGCCTCGCGTCTAATGGCAAGCTGACGGAGAAACGACGATGAAACGACTTCTGCTGGCGTGCTTAACAATTGTTATGTGTCTAGGTTTCATACAAGCTGCGGCTCCGGAATCCTATTCCGGCAAGCCGGAGTACACCAGCGACAATCAGCTGCTTCCGCCGAAGAACTTCCGCGAATGGATTTTTCTGTCTTCCGGCCTGGGTATGAGCTATAGCCCTGGTAGCGCTGACCACGTGATGTTCACCAACGTATTTGTGCCGCAGTGGGCCTACTCTGAATTCGTCAAGAGCGGGAAGTGGCCGGATAAGACTGTGTTCGTGGTCGAAGAGCGAGGTTCGGAGACCAAAGGTTCGATCAACAAAGTTGGACACTTCCAAACCGATCTGATGGGATATGGTGTGGAAGTAAAGGACGAAACCCGCTTTCCGGACAAGTGGGCCTACTTCAACTTCGACGAGACTTCGAAATCGGCGCAGGCCAATCCCAAGAATGCGTGCTGGCAGTGTCATGAAGACCATGCCGCCGTCGAACATTCCTTCGTGCAGTTTTATCCCACTCTGAAGCCGGTGGCGAAGAAGTTCGGGACGTACAAGGAAGCAGTGGAGAATCCGTAGCCTGTGTGGGGGCCGCTTTTGACTCTGTTTTGCCGGTTAAAAAGCCCCTCTACTCCCTGTGGCCAGGGAGCAATCTGAAAAAAGAAGCAACTTCAACAGCGGCGGACAATAGTGTCCGCCCCACACGCGCTTTCAATCCAGCCTGACCAGAAATACTTTGCCTTCAGACGTCTGCGTGTCGCGGGTGATTTCCTCTGCCCGCTTGCGGTCGTCCTGCAGTACGCGGACCCGCACCCACCAGTCGCCTACCGGGCTGCCGAAGCTCAACACTTTGGCGGTCTTGTAGCGCCGGGAAAGACGGCTGGCTAAGGCACGCGCGGCGTCTTCGCCCGAGAAGGAGCCGATTTGCACCGCCCAACGCCCGCCCTGGTCGAACGGCACCGGCGTCCGCAATACCTCGAGCCGGACCTTGGCTACGCCTGCCTGCCATATATCTGCTTGTTTTGCAGCAGCCAGCGAGAGATCCACAATTCTTCCTTCCACAAAGGGTCCGCGATCGGTGATTCGCACCACGGTGAAATGACCGGTCTTGAGGTTCGTGACCCGCACCGTGGACCCGAGGGGAAGAGTGCGGTGCGCCGCGGTGAGCTGATGCATGTCATAAATTTCGCCATTCGAGCTGCGGCGATTGTGATACGGCGCCCCGTACCAGCTGGCGTTGCCGGTTTCAACGGAAATGGGTTTGGTTCCTTCGGGGACGGAAAGTTCGCGGGCGATCTCGTCCGCTTTTTCCTGTTTCTTGCCTGCATCGGATTGCGGGCTCGACTCGGCTCGTTTCGGCGTAGAAGAGTTCGGCGCTGGTACGGTCGCTGCCGACGGTGCAGCCGTGGGCGGCGGTTGCGGCGTATTGACTCGAGCCTGCTTTTTTCCGCCGCAGCCGCTCAGCATTGCTGCCGTCAGCGCGAGGGCCGCGATGCAGGCGGACGGAGACCATCTCACCCGCGGTTGGACTTGACCTCGTCCAGATAGTCCGCCAGCTTGGCCATCTTCCCGGCGGCGACCCGCAACGCCTTGGTGGAGTGTTGACGGACGGCGGGAACAACCTCGTCGTTCAGATAGGTAATGAATTCCGCCGTCTCCTTCTCTATGCGGTCAGCGGCCTCGGCCACCGATTTGTTGACACGTGCCGAGGCGTCCTCTACCTTGCGATTGAAGTCCTTCATGCTGACAGTGTAGCTGTCGCGGCGCAAAAATGCGCACCCGTCGCGTGCGGATGGCAGGTCTGGTCATTATTCCCCCCCAGTCGCCTCATGGTCAACGGGGGAACATAGGAAGTAAAGGCCTGCTGGTCCTTGGTCGTTGGCCCTCGGTCGTTGGCAGACCCGGATGACCAAAGGTCGTGGCTGAAGTCCGAGGTCCGATGTCCGACGGCTGCTGTTAGAATTCTGCAATGAAGAATCGCCTCGCGATCTTTGCGCTTTTGGCCGCGGCCCTGCTGCTGCAAGCTTGTACTCTGTGGCGCGAGCACCCCGCCAGCAGCCAGTGGACCGATGCGACCGGCGGCGAAGGTCTGGAGCGGAGTTTCTGGAAAGAAGTAAAAGACAAGAAGTGGGGCGAACTGGAACACCACATCGCCAGCAACTATGTCGCGGTTTCTCCGCAAGGAGGCCGGCTCGATAAAGCCGCAGCTCTGGCCCAGATCCAGCAGTTGGAACTGAACGACTACACGCTTGGCGAGGTCCAGGGCGAAATGAACTCTGACACTTTTGTCGTGACCTACACGGTCGCCATGCGCGGCACATTTGGCGGCCAGCCTTTGCCTTCGGAGCCTCTGCGCATGATGACGGTCTGGCAGAAGCAAAGCGCCGGCTGGATGGCGATTGCCCATTCTGTTATTGGGCCGTAGGAAAACAGGCTACCCCTTTCGAACGCGCATCACGATCGGCGAATTTCCGTGTCAGGGGCTATCCCACAATGAAGTCAGATCGGATACGGAAATTCGACGCTTCTTCAACCCGTCGCTGGCGGCAGCGCTTACTGTCATGGTATGACCACAACCGCCGGGACCTTCCGTGGCGCCGGGATCGCGATCCCTACCGGGTATGGCTCTCGGAAATCATGCTGCAGCAGACTCGCGTCTCTGCCGTTCTGGAGCACTATCGCCGTTTCCTGCTGCGCTTTCCTACCGTGCAGAAACTCGCCGCGGCGCGTGAATCGTCGGTGCTGGCGGCCTGGAGCGGCCTTGGGTACTACCGGCGTGCGCGCATGATGCATGCCGCTGCGCAGGCAATCGTCAAACAGCACGGGGGAAAATTTCCCGACGGGATGACAGAGTTACGCGCTTTGCCCGGCATCGGACGCTACACGGCGGCGGCCATATCGAGTATCGTGTTCGATGCGCCCACGTCCGTCGTGGATGGAAATGTTGAGCGTGTGCTGGGACGTGTGTTCGGCGCCGAACTCGCAGGCGAGCCTCTGTGGCAGACTGCTGACGCACTGCTCAGCCCTAAGCGCCCGGGCGATTTCAATCAGGCCATGATGGAATTAGGCGCGGTCGTATGCCTGCCCCGCCAGCCGCGATGCTCCATCTGCCCGGTGTTCAGCCTGTGCGCCACGCGCGGGGTAGGCGAGTCGCCACGAAAACTGACCCGCCAGAAGCGGCGCGACATCTGGTACGCGCTCGATCATCGCGACAGTTCAGTTTTTCTGGTGCAGCGGCCGAAACGCGCGTCATTGATGCCCGGCATGTGGGAATTGCCGGAAATTCCGGGGTCGAGTGCAACCAGCCAGGTCAGCCTGACCATGCGGCACTCAATCACGGTTACGGATTACACCGTCCGCGTGATGCGGGGTTCTGTGCCGATCCAAAGCGGAGGGCGATGGGTGACGAAAGCGCGCATTCCCCAATTGCCGCTCACCGGATTGGCGCGGAAAATCCTGCGGCAGGCGCAGGTCATCTAACTAAGGGGCCGAAGCCGGCCCCGTGAGTAGCTTCGGTATTTTCGGAGGACGTACGATGTCGGCTTTGGCCCCGGGAACACAGGCTCCAGACTTCACCTTGTCGGCGATGGACGACAAGCCGTTCTCGTTGCGCGCGGTACTAGCGCGGGGACCGGTCGTGGCTGCATTTTTCAAAATCTCCTGTCCCACCTGCCAGTATGCTTTTCCTTTTCTGCAACGGATCTATCAGGCGCACGGGAACAAGGGCGTCACCATCGTAGGTATTTCGCAGAACACGAAAAAGGACACCGCGCTTTTCATAAAAGAATACGGAATAACTTTTCCGGTCCTCCTGGACGACATCAGTTCCTACCCCGTTTCCAATGCCTATGGGCTCACAAACGTTCCCACCATTTTCTGGATCGCGCAGGACAGTGAAATCGAGATCTCCAGCGTGGGCTGGATAAGAAAAGATATGGAAGAACTCAACCAGCGCGCTGCCCAGGCGTCGTCTGAGGCCGCTAAACCGCTGTTTCTCCGGGATGAGCAGATAGCGGACTTCCGCGCTGGTTGAGGATCGAAAAACTAGCCCGCGGTCGCGGGCCCAACCTATCCCTACCTCCTGTTATCCTGAGCGGAGTAAGAAGCCCGCTTCGCGGGCTTCACGCGGAGTCGAAGAATCCCTATAAGCTCAACCAACTTCGTCGGGTGGGAATTTTCTTAGGCGCGATCCGTGCCAGGCGTGGAGATAGAGGCATCCGAGAAGCTCATAGGGGTCCTTCGACTGCGCGCCTGCTTCGCGAAGCGAAGCAGGCACTCCGCTCAGGATGACAAATCTCGTACAATACAGAGTTCTCAAGAGCCCACTCGGAGCCTCGAAGCATGCGCAAGAACCTGGTTGTGCTGTCCGTGGTACTTCTGATCTGCGGTGTACTGGCACAGAACTCACCTCGGCCGTTGACGATCCATTTCCCACCCGCCGCGATTACTGCATTTCAAAAGATCGATGCCGAGCGCATCCGCGCTCATGTGCGCTTCCTGTCTCACGACCTGCTCGAAGGTCGCGGCACAGGACAACGCGGCGGTGATATCGCGGCAGAATACATTGCCACGCAATTCGCGCTCGACGGCCTGAAGCCCGCCGGTGACAACGGCACCTACATGCAGAAGGTGCCCATGGTAGGTACTACGCTGGCCCCGGAAACCACGTTTTCGTTCGTCCCAGCCAAGGGTTCGCCTCGCGACCTAAAATTCCTTTCCGAGTACACCGCCTACGACGAAACCCAACAGACCGAGTCAAACGTGAACGCCGACATTGTTTATGTGGGCTACGGCATCCAGGCACCGGAGTATCAGTGGGACGACTACAAAGGAGTGGACGTGAAAGGCAAGGTGCTGCTCATGTTGGTGAACGAGCCTCCTTCCGACGATGTCAAATTTTTCAAGGGAAAGGCCCTGACCTACTACGGGCGCTGGGTTTACAAATATGAACAAGCCGCCCGCAAGGGTGCGGTGGGCGCCATTTTAATTCATAAGACTGATATGGCGAGCTATCCCTGGGACGTCGTGCGCAATTCAGATTCGGGAGAGAAGTCCTATCTCAAGCTGGACGGTTCTCCGAGGTTGCAAGTGGCCTCGTGGATTCACCTGGATGCCGCCAAGGCCCTGGCTACTTTGGCGGGGCTCGACCTGGATAAGATGATGGCCGACGCCCGCTCGCGAGACTTCCGTCCGGTGCCGCTTCCCGTGAAACTCCAGGCCCACATGGTGAGCAAGGTTCGACCGTTTGAATCAAACAATGTCATCGCCATGCTGCCGGGCTCCGATGCAAAACTGAAAAGCGAAGCCGTCATGTACACGGCGCACTACGATCATCTGGGCATTCGCCCCGAAATGCCGGGAGACAACATCTACAACGGCGCCGACGACAACGCCAGCGGTTGCGGCATCCTGATGGAACTGGCGCATGCCTACGGGACAGCAGCGCAGCAGCCACGACGGTCCGTCCTGTTTGCCTCTGTGACGGCGGAGGAACAGGGTCTGCTCGGCTCCGAATATTTGGGCAAGCATCCTCCGGTGCCCGCGGGGAAAATCGCGTTGGACCTGAACTATGACGACATTCCACCGCTCGGATCACCCGAAGAAGTAGAAATATCCGGCAGTGAACGCACGACTTTCTATCCCACGGTGCAGGCGCTGGCCCAGGAATTCCGCCTGGCGATTCGCCCCGATTCCCATCCGGAAGCAGGACACTATTACCGCTCCGATCATTTCAGTCTGGCTCGTGTGGGCATTCCCGCGTTCTCGATCAATGAAGGCGTCAAGTACAAGGGTCACGATGCAGCGTGGGGTTTAGAGAAGGCCAACGAATACACAGAGAAGCACTATCATCAGCCCAGCGATGAGTACCATCCTGAGATGGATTTCACCGGCCCTGCCGTGATGGCTCGCTTCGGCTTTGCCCTGGGCTGGGAAGCAGCCAGCGCGCCCAAGGTGGTCGAGTGGGAGAAGGGCGATGAGTTCGAGGCAGCAAGGCTGAAGAGCGGAACAAACTGAAATAGATTCCATGTGGTCGCGGGCGACTCGCCCGCGTTTGGTTGGGACGGGCGGGACGCCCGTCCTCCATCATGCAGTTCAACCTTCCATGACTTTAATGGTCGGGCTGAGAATCAGCGTTGGTCCTGTCATTTGCTGCACATCATCCGCAGTCAATCCGGGCGCCACTTCTTCGAGCACCAATCCGGTCGGCGTGACCTGGATCACAGCCATTTCAGTCACGATCGTATTCACCACCTTCACTCCGGTCAGAGGCAGAGTGCATTTCTTCAGGATCTTGGGCTGACCGTCCCTGGTGCTGTGCTCCATCGCGACGATCACATGGCGTGCGCTAGCCACCAGATCCATCGCGCCGCCCATGCCTTTGACCATCTTGCCGGGGATCATCCAATTTGCCAGGCTGCCTTCCTCATCCACCTCCATGGCCCCGAGCACGCTCAGGTCGATGTGGCCGCCGCGAATCATCGCAAATGAATCCGCGCTGGAAAAATACGCCGTGCCTTTCATCTCGCTGACCGTTTCTTTGCCGGCGTTGATGAGATCGCAATCCTCCTCACCTTCGGTCGGATACGGACCAATGCCCAGCATGCCATTCTCGGATTGCAGAATCACGTCCATGCCTGCTGGCACATGGTTGGCCACCAGGGTCGGCATGCCGATGCCCAGATTGACGTAGAAACCGTCGCGCAGTTCGCGGGCAATACGCTTCACGATGCGCTCACGTTTGTCGTCATCTTTCATAAATACAGTCGTTGGTCCTTGGTCGTCGGTCGTTGGCCCGGAGCCCAAGATCGAAGGGTTTTGGCCAACGACCAACGACCAACGGCCAACGACTATTTCTTTCTCACCGTTCTCCGCTCAATCTTCTTCTCGTACACTTCGCCTTGGAAAATCCGCTTCACATAAATACTAGGCGTATGAATCAGATCGGGTTCCAGTTCGCCGACCTCGACTAGGTGCTCAACTTCCGCAATCGTTACCTTGGCGGCGGTTGCCATCATAGGATTAAAATTCCGCGCCGTCTTGCGATACACCAGGTTGCCCCACTTGTCGCCCTTCCACGCTTTGACCAATGCAAAGTCCGCTTTCAGAGCGCGCTCCATCAGGTACGGACGTCCCTCAAACTCACGGGTTTCCTTGTTCTCGCCGACAACTGTGCCCACTCCTGCGGGTGTGAAAAACGCAGGGATACCGGCGCCGCCAGCGCGAATTCGCTCGGAAAAAGTGCCTTGCGGAATCAGGTCCAGTTCCAGTTTGCGCTGCAAGATCAGTTGCTCGAGCAGTTTGTTTTCCCCGACGTAAGTGCCGATGTGCTTGATGATCTGACCCGCGGCCAGTAGCAGACCATTGCCCAATCCATCCACCCCGACGTTGTTGCTGATGGTGGTAAGGTTCTTCGTTCCCTTGCGGACCAGGGCGCGAACCAGATTTTCCGGGATTCCACACAGCCCGAATCCACCAATCATAATGGTGGCGCCATCGAAGATGTCGCGGATGGCTTCGTCGGCGTTGGCTACGACTTTGTTCATTGGAGAAGAATTCTAAATGAAAACGAAGCCGTCGGCTCTCAGCTGTCAGCGATCAGCGTGTCTTTGGAGACTGACGGCTGATAGCTGATGGCTGAGAGCTGTCCCTAGTTTTCTTTGTGCTTCTGTGGTGAGGCTTTTCTCAAATGATGCGCCCGTTCGAACTCCAGCGCCAACTCCCGCGTATCCAGGTTCTCCCGGATATGGGCCAGCCGCTGTTCCAGTTTCGACAGCGCGTGCGCGATGTTTTGTTTGTTGGTAAGCGCGACGTCGCGCCACATGGAATAAGGGCTGGCCGAAATGCGCGTCATCTCACGCAGGGCGCGCCCTCCAGTCTCGAGCAGCGGAGCGTCCTCGCCGTACTCGTCGACCAGCGTCGCCGCCAGGGCGGTGGAGATTAGTTGCGGCAAATGACTAATCCAGGCACAGAGTTGGTCATGCGCATCAGCATCCATGCTGGCCACACCCGCGCCGATGCTTTCCACCCACTCCAGAAATTCGCCGCTGGCGCCTTCAAATATTTTCTGTCGCGGGGCAGGCGTCACAAACCACACCGCATCCTGGAATAGATCAGGGTCGGCGCCTTCGACGCCCGACTGTTCCTTCCCAGCCATGGGATGACCGGCGAGATAACGGCGCCCAACATCCTTGCCGAAGGTCGCAGTAGCGCGAGCAAGGACCTCGGCTTTGGTGCTGCCGACATCGGTCAGCAGAGTTTTGGGCGGAAGCACTGGCCCCAGGCGTCCGATCAGTTCAATGATCGCGCCGACCGGCGTTGCCAGCAGAACCACCTGGCTGCCTCGCACCGCGGCCACTGGATCTGTGTGCCCCTCATCAATCGCACCCTTGCTTCGGGCCAGCTTCAGCACTGGAGCACGGTCACAGCCGACGATCCGGCCGGGGAAACGCCGCTTCTTCAGGGCCAGCCCGAAGGAGCCACCGATGAGACCCGTGCCGATAATAGTGATTTGGCGAATTGCCATTGACCTTAACCACAAAGACACCCAGTCACAGAGTAAGAAGCGGAACGGCTAGTCTCGTGCCGTAGCAACCAATATTGCCCACCCTGCTCCTCAGAAGATACGAAAGTATAAATGGCATTCCTCCGTGTCTCTGTGCCGCTGTGGTGAGAATGGTCAAGCCACTTTGCGTCCCACGGCCGGCGCGATCATGCGCAGCTCGTCCATCAGTTTGGCGAACTGTTCGGGAAAGAGTGACTGGGCGCCGTCGGAAAATGCCTTGTCGGGATCGTGGTGTACTTCGATCAGAAGGGCGTCCGCCCCCGCGGCCAGCGAAGCCCGGGCCATGGGCGCCACTTTGTCGCGCAATCCTGTACCGTGTGACGGATCGGACGTCATGGGCAGGTGCGAAAGCTTCTTGATGATCGGAATGGCCGATACGTCCAGCGTGTTGCGGGTATACGTTTCAAAAGTGCGGATGCCGCGCTCACACAGAATCACTTCGTAGTTCCCACCCGCCATGATGTATTCGGCGGAGAGCAACAGTTCTTCCAGAGTGGCTGCGATGCCGCGCTTGAGCAGAACGGGCTTCTTGACTTTGCCCAGTTCGCGCAGCAGATTGAAGTTCTGCATATTGCGCGCGCCCACCTGAAAGATGTCAATGTAAGGCAGCATCAGCCCGATCTGCGAGATTTCCATGACCTCGCTGATCACCAGCATATTGAAATGGTCGCCGGCCTGGCGCAGCAGTTTCAGTCCCTCCTCGCCCATGCCCTGGAATGAATAAGGAGACGATCGGGGCTTGAAGGCGCCGCCGCGCAGTACACGCGCTCCAGCCTTTGCGACTTGCTCAGCCACGGTAAAAAGCTGTTCCTTCGATTCGACCGAGCAGGGCCCAGCCATGACCACCACTTGATCGCCGCCGATCTGCACTCCGTTGGCAAATTGGACGATAGTCCCCTGCGGACGAAAACTGCGTCCCGCCAGCTTGTAAGGCGCGCTGATGCGGTGGACGTGCTCTACGCCGGAGAGAACTTCAAGATTGCGAGTGTCAAAGTCCACCCGGGCCCCGACCGCCGCCAGCACGGTCTGCCGCTCGCCCGTAGTGCGGTGAACGGAGAAACCCATCCGGACCAGGTGTTCTACCACCTGCTGGATCTGCTCATCGGTCGCTGATTCCTGCATGGCAACGATCATAGTTAGTCAGTAGTCGTCAGTCGTCGGTCTTCAGTCGTAAGCAAAGTCGCAGATGCGAATTGTGTTTTGCTGACGACTGAGGACCGACGACTGACGACTTGCCCTCAGTCGTTCACATCATTATCCAATTCCGTATCGCCTCCGCCATCCCCGGCTGCCTGCGGCGCGATCTCCTGTTGCTGGATCCCGCGCATGATATCCATGATCCGTTCAAAGATGCGCAGCAAATCGCGGTCCGGCAAGGGGCCAGGATTGATACTCCGCACATTGTCGAATACTTTGCGCTCCCGGTCGGGCTCGTAGATCGGCATGCCCGCCCCACGCTTCAACTTTCCAATCTCATGGGCAGCCTGCGCCCGCTGGCTCAACAAGTCCACCAGCTTGCGGTCCAGTTCGTCGATCTTCTTGCGCCAGTCGGAAATGTCCATGAAAGCAGTCGTTGGTCGTTGGCCGTCGGTCGTTGGCTTTAGTCCTCTAATACAGATTACGTTTTGGAATGATCAGCAAAATTACGGCTGATCGTGTTTGACCAACGACGAACGACCAACGACCCTACAAATTGTGCCACACTCTCCGCTTCTTTGCCCGGATTGCGTTCGATGGTCTCGACAATCGCGCTGCCCACCACCGCAGCATCGGCAAACTTTCCCACTGCCGCAAACTGCGCCGAGGTGGAAATGCCGAAGCCGACCGCAACCGGCAGGTCAGTATACCTGCGCAGGCGAGCGACCAGCTGGGGCGCATCTTCCGGCATCTGCTGCCGGGCTCCGGTCACCCCGGTTCGCGAAACCGCGTACACAAATCCGCTGGAGGCCAGAGCAATTTGCTTCAGTCGCGCGTCCGTGCTGGTGGGTGCGGCAAGAAACACAGTGGCGAGGCTCCTCTTTCGCATCTGTGCCAGGTATTCGTGCGATTCTTCCACCGGCAAGTCGGTGATCAACGCGCCGTCAACCCCGGCATCCTGGGCCGCGGCGCTGAATCTTGCCATCCCCAGACGCAGAATCGGGTTCAGATAAGTAAAGATGATGAGCCCCGCCGGCGAACGCTGCCGGATTTCTTTGGCCAGCGCCAGCACCTGCAGTAGGGAAGTTCCGTGGCGCAGAGCGCGTTCGCTGGCGCGCTGAATAACGGGTCCGTCGGCCACCGGATCGCTGAATGGGACGCCGAGTTCAATTACATCCGCGCCGGCTTCGATCGCGGCAAAAGCGATTTCCCGCGAAGTCGCGAGATCGGGATCGCCGCACGTGAGATAGGCGACTAAGGATGGCTTGTGGTCGAAAGAAAGAGGCATGGAATTTCTGGCACGGCCCGTACTTCGCTCAACCCAACTTCAGGTTCTCTCGCAAAATCCCAATGTCCTTGTCGCCGCGTCCGGAAATGTTCACGATCACTATGTCCGATTTCTTCATCCTGGGCGCGCGCTTGATCACTTCCGCGACGGCGTGAGCGGATTCGAGCGCGGGAATGATGCCCTCGGTTCGCGCCAGCACGGTACAGGCCTCGAGGGCTTCCTTGTCGGACGCCGAAATGTACTCAGCGCGGCCCGTGTCCTTGAGCCAGGCATGTTCCGGGCCAATCGAAGGATAATCAAGACCGGCCGAGACGGAGTGAGTAGCGGAAATCTGTCCGGCTTCATCCTGGAGCACATACGAATAAGTCCCCTGCAGCACGCCCGGCGATCCTCCGCTGAAACGCGCGGCATGTTCGCCCAGTCGTGCGCCACGTCCACCCGCCTCCACGCCGACGAGTTGTACTTTCTTGTCTTTAATAAACTCGTGGAAAATTCCAATGGAATTCGATCCGCCGCCGACACAGGCGATGATTGTCTTGGGAAGCTTGCCTTCGGCCTTAAGAATCTGCGCCCGGGCCTCGCGCCCGATGACTTTGTGAAAATCGCGCACCATGGTCGGATAAGGATGCGCGCCGAGCACGCTGCCCAATAGGTAATGCGTGGTACGCACATTGGTGACCCAGTCGCGCATGGCCTCGTTGATTGCGTCTTTTAACGTGCGGGAGCCTGAATCCACGCCGCGCACTTCCGCGCCCAGTAGCCGCATGCGAAACACATTCAACTCTTGCCGACGCATGTCTTCCGTACCCATGTAGACGACGCATTCGAAACCCAGCAGCGCGCACACGGTTGCGGTGGCCACGCCATGCTGCCCGGCGCCGGTCTCGGCGATAACGCGATCCTTGCCCATGCGCTCGACCAGCAGCGCCTGTCCCAGGCAGTTGTTGATCTTGTGCGCTCCTGTATGGAGCAGGTCTTCGCGCTTGAGATAGATTTTCGCCCCGCCGAGATTTTTCGTGAGCCGCTGGGCGAAGAACAGAGGCGTGGGGCGCCCGGCATAGGTGTGCAATAGAACGTCCAGCCGGCGCTGAAAGCTGCGGTCTTTCTTTGCCTTGTCGTAGTGCCGCTCCAGTTCGTCGAGGGCAGCCATCAGAGTCTCGGGAACATAGCGCCCGCCATAGACGCCGAAGCGTCCCACCGCACCATCTCGTGGTGACGAAACAATCGCGAGGGACCGCGAACGTCCGGTACGTGCCACGGTGCGGGGTCGGACTTTTGCTGTTGCCATTTCAGTTTTTCTTTTCTATCTTTCGGACCGCGTCGATAAAGGCGCGAACTTTCTCTGGATCCTTTTTCCCCGGCCTGGCTTCAACTCCCGAAGCGACGTCAACTCCCCAGGGTTTCAGTATACGGATTGCATCCGCGACGTTGGTCGAATTCAAGCCTCCGGCCACGACCACATTCAGTTTTTCGCCGATCGCCTGAATCCCGGAAGCGGCCGCCCGCCAATCAAATATTCTTCCCGTACCACCTGGCAGTTGAGGCGTCGCAGAGTCGAAGAAAACTCCGCTGATGCCGGCCTCTGCATCTTTACTCCATTCGAAGCCCATGCTGATGTCGGTGGCCGGCAGCACCAGGAAAATCTTCAGGTCCCGGCCGGTTTTCAGCGCCCGTACGAACTCTGGCTTACGGGATTCAACGCCGTGCAATTGTGCCGCGGTCAGACCCGTCTGTGCGGCAGTGTCCAGGACTGTTTCAACGGATTCGTTTACAAACACACCAACTTTTTCGATCTTTGACGGCAGGTTCTTTACGATCTCCCGCGCCGATTCCGGATCAATCTTCCGCAGACTTTTCTCGTAGAACACGAACCCCAACGCATCCGCGCCCGCTTCGACGGCGGCCAGCGCGTCGTCCAGATTCGTAGTGCCGCAAATCTTGATCCAAGTCATGAACTCCGTCATGAACCCCAGTTCTCGGTTGCCAGTTGGGAGTTCTCAGAGGACGAGCTTCCGGTCTTTCGTGCTGAGCGCGAATTCCTCGCGTTCCGCTTCTGCTATCAGAGATTTCAAGGCTTGCCCGGGCGATTCCGCCTTCATCAGGGATTCACCGATCAGGAATGCCTGATATCCGGCGGCGCGTAGTCGCGCAATGTCCACGCCGTTGTCGATTCCACTCTCTGCCACCGAGATTACATCCTGCGGAATGATCTCTGCCAGCCGGAGGGCGGTATTCACGTCCACCTGGAAGGTCCGCAAATCGCGGTTGTTCACTCCAATCACGTCGGAACCCGCGTCCACCGCTCGATGCAACTCTTCTTCATTATGGGCCTCGCACAAGACATCGAGTCCCAGCGCGCGGCCCTTTTTGCTCAGGGCAATCAACTCTGCCTGTGAAAGAACTGCCACAATGAGCAGGATCGCGTCGGCGCAGCACGCCCGTGCCTGCAACAGTTGGAACTCCTCCACGATGAAGTCCTTCTGCAAACAGGGAAGCTTGGCGCTGGCGGAGGCGCGTTGCAGGTTATCGAGCGATCCCTGAAAAAATTCTTCGTCGGTAAGCACGGACAGTGCCGTCGCCCCCGCCGCCGCCAATTCCCTCGCCAGACTTTCGGGCTCGAAGTTCGTGCGAATCAATCCGCGGGAAGGCGAAGCCTTCTTCAGTTCGGCGATGACGGCGGGTCCAGTTTGGTTCTTGGTTGCCAGCGCCCGCCGGAAGCCGCGCGGGAGGTGCTGTTCAGCCTGCTGCTCCAATCGGGGCAGATCGGCGGAGCGTTTCGCCTCCGCGACTCGACGGCGCGTGGCAGCGACGATCTGGTCCAGGCTGGTGGCCATAAGGAATCAGAAGATTATACGGGAACAAACGCGGACGCCGCCGCAGGAGCGGGTTCATTCCCTTCGTATACTTTTGGAGGCAGGGCGTCCCCGCCCGGCCAGACGGGCGAGACGCCCGTCCTCCATGAACAGTGGACACTTCTTCAGTCGGTAGAAAACTTGAACACGGTCTGCGAGTGGAATGTCTGACCCGGGCTCAAGATGGTCGACGGAAAATCCGGATGGTTGGGCGAGTCCGGAAAATGCTGCGTCTCCAGGCAAAAGCCGTAACGCAATTTGTAAACGTGCCCCTGTTTCCCGGTGATGGTTCCATCCAGGAAATTGCCGGTGTAAAACTGCACCCCCGGCTGCGTGGTAAACACTTCCAGTACGCGTCCGCTGGTCGGTTCATGGACTCGGGCGGCCAGCGTCAGGCTGTCATCCTTACGGTTGATCACCCAGTTGTGATCGTATCCGCGTCCCACCACCAACTGTTCATAGTTGTCGTTGATGCGAGCGCCGATCGCGGTGGGCTTGGTGAAATCCATCGGCGTGCCCTGGACTGGGAGCAGTTCGCCCGTCGGGATCAGGGTCTTGTCCACGGGCGTAAAGCGGTCAGCATTGAGCATTACATGGTGCCCAAGAATATCGCCATTGCCTTCGCCGGCCAGATTGAAATAACTGTGTTGAGAAAGATTCAACGGCGTGGCTTTATCGGTGGTCGCTTCGTAATCCAGAATCAACTGGTTTTCGTCCGTCAGCGTGTAGCTGACTTTGACTTTAAGGTTGCCGGGATAGCCTTCCTCGCCGTCCTTGCTCAGGTAGCTGAACGCAACTCCAACTCCCTTGGCGTTCTTGAACTCCTTGGCCTCCCAGACCTGCTTGTTGAACCCATTCACTCCGCCATGCAGCGAGTTGGGGCCGTCATTCTTGGCCAGGGTATATTTCACGCCGTCGAGGGTGAACGTCGCATTGGCGATCCGGTTGGCATAGCGTCCGACAATGACGCCAAAGTAGGGAGGGTTGACCAGATATCCGTCAAGGTTGTCGTGTCCGAGGACGATGTCACCCAGTTTGCCGCTCTTGTCCGGCACGCGCAGGGACACAATGATGCCCCCGTAGGTCATGGCCCGGACTTCGACGCCCTGTGAGTTGGTTAGGGTATACAGATCGACCGGCCTCCCGTCCCC
>Ga0066790_10000234_pt1 | contig 19157 bp, 12 predicted proteins | sample OrgsoiDNA2013050_FD_70963 | JGI IMG/M metagenome (GOLD analysis project Ga0066790, IMG submission 70963) | Permafrost soil microbial communities from the Arctic, to analyse light accelerated degradation of dissolved organic matter (DOM) -... | ecosystem: Environmental > Terrestrial > Soil >...
CAACCAAGGACCTGCGCGAGAAGATTCAGACACTGGAGAAAACCGCGGCCGACCTCGATGTCCGCCTGCGCGACATTCTCGCGGGCATTCCCAACCTGCCGCACGCGAGCGTCCCTGTGGGGCACAGCGCCGAATCGAATGTCGAAGTCCGTCGCTGGGGCACACCGCCGAAATTCGACTTCGCTCCCAAGGCGCACTGGGACCTGGGTTCCGAACTGGGCATCCTCGATCAGGAACGTGCAGTGAAGCTCACGGGCGCGCGCTTCGCCGTCTACTGGGATCTGGGCGCGAAGCTCGAGCGGGCGCTGATGAATTTCATGCTCGATTTGCACACGCGCCAGCACGGGTATACCGAAGTGCTGCCGCCGTATCTGGTGAATTCCGAGTCGATGTACGGGACCGGACAGCTACCGAAGTTCGCGGCCGATCTTTTCCGCGTGCCGCACGGCGACAAGGATCTCTGGCTGATTCCCACGGCAGAGGTTCCCGTTACGAATCTTTATCGTGACGAAGTGCTCGACCAGGCGCGGCTGCCGATCTCGCTCACCGCCTACACGCCGTGCTTCCGCAGCGAAGCGGGATCGTATGGAAAAGACGTGCGTGGCATCATCCGGCAGCATCAGTTTCAGAAAGTGGAACTGGTGAAGTTCACGCGGCCGGAGCAGTCGTATGAAGAGCACGAGAAACTCACGCACGACGCCGAGGAAGTTCTGCAGAAACTAGGGCTGCACTACCGCACCATGGCGCTGTGCACGGGCGACATGGGACCGGCGTCTGCGAAGACATACGACATTGAAGTCTGGCTGCCGGGACAGCAGCTGTATCGCGAGATTTCGTCGTGCTCGAATTTCGAGTCGTATCAGGCACGGCGCGCCAACATTCGCTACCGTCCTGAAGGCAAGAACAAGACTGAGTTTGTACACACGCTGAACGGCAGCGGACTGGCCGTGGGCCGCACCTGGGTTGCGATTGTGGAAAATTATCAGCAGGCCGACGGGAGCGTGATTATCCCTGAGGTGCTGCGGCCTTACATCGGCGCGGAGAAGATCACGCCGAAGAAGTTTTAGGGCGGTCGCTTGGGTGCCGCCTTCGGACAGCAGGTTCCTCACCGGGCTTTCAGCCCGGTTCGGAATGACAAGGCTGGAAGCGGGAGGTTCCTCATCGGGCTTTCGGCGCGGTTCGGAATGACAAGGCGGTAGTGGCTCAGTTTGGAACTGAGCCTCTACCGACAAGGCTGGAAGCTAGGAGCTAGTAGCCAGGAGCTAGTACACTTGCAAAGAGCAGAACTGACGACGACCGCGCCCAGTGCGCCCCTGCCCATGAACGCCATCTGGCGAACAATCCGCGGATACATTCTGTGGCAATACGAGCGTGGCACGCTGCACTACGACATCATGGTCACGCTGATTATCCTGTTTGTGCTGTTCTCGCCGCGCGTGATCAACTTCAACGACAAACCCATCGCGCGGAATCCGCATCCCACGGAAGTAGTAGTCACGGCCGATGCCGAAGGCCATCTTTTCTATCAGGTCGCAGCCAGCGCCATTGCAGCGGGCGACGACCAGTCGGTGCGCGAGCAACTGTTGCACATTATCGAACCAATTTCGGGTGCGGTTTCGATTGTGAGTTATGAAACCGTTCCCGACGGCAAGGGACACGTGCAGAGCTACAAAGTGCTGGCCAAGCGGGACTAACAATGATCAAGATCGCGGCTGGAACCGGGTTACAGAAATGAACAATTTCATGCTCGTTCTGCCCATCGCACTCGTATGGAGTCTTCTTCACCTCTCGCCCAGACCTCCGCAAGCGCCCGTCGAATCAAGCCCACTGAACACGGTCCTGAAGAAAATGGATGCCGTCTCAACCAGTTTCCGTACCACACAGGTGGAGTTCGAGTGGGACACCTACGAAAAAGTCATCGATGAAGTCGACGAAGTGCAAACCGGCACGATCTATTACCGCCGCAGCGGCAAAGAAATCGAGATGATGGCTGAGGTCAAAAAGGCGGGAAGCGATCTCACCAAATTAAAACTCGAGCCGAAGTATGTGCTGTTCAGCAAAGGCAAAGTCCGCATGTATCAGCCCAAGCCCGACCAGGTGACCGAATTCGATATGGGCAAGAACCGATCCGATTACGAGAGCTACATCCTTCTCGGCTTTGGCGGCAGCGGGCAAGATTTGCTCAAGGCGTTCGAGGTGACGTACGTCGCACCGGAGACCATCAATGGCGTTGCCACTGCGAAACTGCAACTGATTCCCAAGTCAGACAAGGTGCGCAATACCTACAAGCAAATTTTTCTTTGGATCGATCTCGATCGGGGCATCTCAGTGCAGCAGCAATTCTTTCAACCTCAGGGAGACTACCGTCTGGCGAAATACTCTTCCATTCGGATGAACGAAAAGGTGGGGGACGAGGTTTTCAAGCTAAAGACCACCAGCAAGACGCAGACGATTTCGCCGCGCGGTTAAGTTGTTGAATCGAAAGGGAAAGAAGGTGTGCTGAGAATTGCGTACGGGGGGCTATACTGACCCCACCTTCAGTTGGGTTTATTCATGGCCAAGGTTTTTACGATTACTGTCCCTCCTAAGCTGGGCAATAAGCGCAGGGAGCGTACCTCGGATCCTCGTTACGTGGACGGGCAGCGTCTGCTGGTCGAAGCCATGAAATATCTGGCGCAAGCCGACCCGGTGCACAACCGTCCCGCGATCGAACTCATCTCGGAGCACGTGCGCACCCGGTTTCGCATGAGCGACTCGCCGCTGGCGTAGGTTGGCAGCGCGACCCTCCTTGACGTTGGCATTCCAATAGCGCAAAAAGATAGGGACGGCTTTCGCCGTCCCTGAAACCACTTGCTTTCCGCGCTCTAGAACGCGAAGCGCAACGCGAATTGCATGACGCGCGGGCTGGTGAGGCTGGTGTTGAACTTGCCGAAGCCGGTGATGTCGACCAGATCCTGATTGATCAGCGATCCGGCGGCATCGAAGCGCACCGAGTTCGTCACGTTGAATACTTCCCAGGAGAACCTCAGCAGCCGGGCTTCGCTGAAGTTCCACGTCTTGGCCAAGCCGGCATCGACGCCGAAATAGCCTGGTCCACGGAAGATGTTGCGCTGCCCCGCCTCGCCGGGCATGGTCGCGCGGAAGTTAGCGCCAGCAAGGGTGCCGGGGCCACAGGCGCAGACCAGGTTCGTGGGATTCTGGAAGACGGTGGGATCGCCGCTTGCATCCCGGAACACGCCCGTCTTGGGTTTAGCCCCAATCACGACGGAGGAGCCTTCCAATTCGAAGTTGGTCGCCCAGCCAGCTCCGGCTCCGACCGTAAACGGGAAGCCGCTCGTCCAACGATACAGACCGTTCACGCCCCACCCGCCGAAGATGGCGTTGACGATGCTATTCGAGCCAGCGCCCCAGTGGCGCCCTTTGCCAAAGGGCACGTCCCACACCCAGTTAGAGTTGATCTGGTGAGTGGTATCGAAGTCGGAAGGAGCTCGCCACAGATTAGGCGAAAAGGCGTTGATCACCTGGCTGTTGAAGGCAAGGCCACCGGATTCGAATCCGTTCACCCGTTCGGCATTTGATCCTGCGTCGATCGATTTTGAGTAGGTGTAGTTCAGATCGAACTGCAGCCCCGCCGACATGGCGTGCCGCAGGCTGACCTGCAGGCCGTTGTAGTTACTGTTGCCGCGGCTCTGCCAGCCATAGAGCGAAGAGAACTGAGGCTGGTAGAACGAAAATGGAGTGCCAGCGGATCCAACAAATCCGCCAAGCGAATTGGAACCGGTGCCGGCACACGCCGGGAAACAGAATGCATCCAGGAGTTCAAGGGAGAGAGTCTCATTGCCCAGGTTGCAGTTGTACATGTCATAAATGTTCTGGGTCGCTGTAGGGTTCGCCGGTACCGGCCCCCCCGAGCATGGATTCCCGTTGGAACCGGACAGCAGTCCCTGTCCTGCGGCCTGTGGGAACAGGTTCTCCCAGTACGAAATCGGCTGAACGTCGGCAGTCTGCACCCCGGCATAAGCCTGCTTTGAAAGCGCCTGGGCCGCCGTAAAATAGTCCGTTTTGCTGGCTGGATCAACCAGGTCGAGAGGCTGGGACAAGTCGATTTCCTGGAGCAGGTGATGCGCAAACCGTCCGGTGTAGGTGGCCTCCAGTACGAAGTTGTGGCCCAAGTCACGCGAAATCGAGAAGTCCACGACGTGGGAATACGGAGTCTTCAGATTGTCATCGATCCCCCAGGCAATCGCCAGTCCGTATGTGTTGGGGTCCGTAGAAGGACTGTAGGGGAACCCGTGAGGACTGGGAACTCCCGGACTCGGCGGGAGATTAGCAGCGCCCAGCAAGCCGGTATAGCGAGGCGCTGTATCGACGCCGAGTACGCCGGCGGGGTTGCTGATCGTGGTGGTTAAACCCCAGGAACCCTGCCGGTCGAAAGTATTGACCACGCCTTCTCCGAAGTGGTCGAAGTAGAAGCCATAGCCCGCGCGGACCGAACTCTTCCCTGGGTCACCGAAGACTTTGTGCCAGAAGCCGCTGGCAGCGTGCGGAGAATAAGCCACGGCGAAGCGCGGCGCGAAGTTTTTGTAATCCCATGCCCAATAGGGCTTCTTCCCGTTGGCTTGCCCGGAGAGGTCAAAGCTCAGATCAGGCTGGACTACGTTGCCCTGCAACTGACCTTTCCAGCGATTGGTGAACCACTGGTTCATGTTGACTGTGGGCGAGACCTGGTTGCCGCCGCTCTCATAGGGTGGCTGCAGCATTGAGTAGCGCACCCCATATGTGAAAACCAGATTCGGCGTGGCGTTCCACTTATCCTGCAAGTACATTTCGCCTTCGAAGTTCCGGAAATGCCGCTGCACCAGCGCGCCGCTAGGGACAAGGTTCGCATTCTTGTCCTGGTTTGTAACCGTGTAGACCTGGCTCATGATGCCCGCGAGTTGCACCGCCGCGAAGTCGTAGGAGGTGCCGAAAGAGCCGTCGACAAGAGGAAAGCCCGCACCCAGCGCAGGATCCAGACTTGCGCCGGTACCGGAAATAAATGACGGACTCATCCAGTAGAGGTTCGCATAGCCTTCGGAGAGGTTCTGGGCATTGGATTGCCGGTTGTTGTGGATCAGCCGCCAGTTCGTGCCGAACTGAATCGTGTGCCGGCCCCTGATCCAGGAAACATCGTCAATAAAGTTATTCACGGGAACGTTGGTCAGAACGGTGGAAGTGAGTCCCTGTGAGTCGTCGAGGCCGCGAAGCCGGTTAAAGGGCTGATTATTGAGTCCGGAATTCCCCAAGCCTTGCCGGATAAAGGCATAGCGGAAGTTGTTGATCAGATTGTTGCGGATGATGTACGTATAGCCGCCCGCAATTCCCTTGCTGTTGTTGGTGAGGACGCTATTGGGCGGAAGACCTGGAAACTGAGGCGGCGATGATTCGTGGTCGTTCTGCAGGTTGCCGCGAATGAATAACGAGTGGTTGCCGTTCGCTGAAATCTTGTAATCGAGTTTGAAAATATAGGTGTTGTGACTCGTCGGATTGTTGCCGGGGAAGGTGTACGCCGCGGTATTCAGTCCGTCCCCGCCTCCGCTGGTGGAGTTCGGCAGGGAATATTTTGTGAACAGCGCGCTCGGATTCCCGCCATTGATATTGGCAATCAGCGGATTCGGTCCCGCACCCAACGGGCAAGTCAGGTTGCCTGCACAGCCTTGATCCAGCGTAGCGATCTGCCCTGGGGTTAGCGTGGCTACGTCAAACCCAGCGAAGGTAGTTCCCCCGTCCACTACGGAGACGGTGGAATTTGTGGTCAAGCAATTTGGATCGGGGCTCTGAACGGTCTGATCCGGGTTGCATAGGTATTTCAGTTGGCCCGCGGTCATACTCGCGGTCGGCACGACGCGCGTCGTCTGCAACTGGTCTGCAGTGCGTTGGCCCTCGTAGGCCGCAAAGAAGAACAACCGGTCTTTCTTGAGTGGTCCGCCGATGGTTCCGCCGAAAGTGTTGCGAAGAACGAACCCGGGGACATTGGGCAATCCGGCGTTAAGCTCCGCTTGCTTGTTGAACCAGTCATTGGCCACGGTGAAGTTGGGCCGATAGTATTCGTAGCCCGAACCATGGAAAGCGTTGGTGCCGCTTTTGGTGACAAGATTGACTTGTGCTCCGGACGACCGCCCGGCAGACGCGTCGTAGTTGCTTGTGGTCACGCGAAATTCCTGCAGGGAATCCAAGGTGGCGCGCATTGCGCCTTCAAAGGCATAGCCCTTGAGCTGGTCGTTGTCGTCCAGGCCGTCGAGGGTGATGTTGGTCTGGTCGCTGCGCGCACCATTGACCGAGCCTCCCCGGCTGTCATCGTCTTGCTGCGAATCCGTCATCTTGCCGACATACACCACGCCGGGCTGCAGACTCAAAATGGACGCCGGATCGCGGCCTTCCGAAGGAAGATCCGTCAACTGCCGCGCGCCGAAGTTGTTGCCCAGCGTCGCATCCTGGGTGTTGACCATAGGCGTTTCGGCGGTGACGTCCACGACTACGGATCCGCCTTGGACCTGCAGCACCATGTTCACAGTTGCGGGACTGCTGACCTGCAGCACGACACTTTCCCGCTTCGTGGTGGCAAATCCGGGCGCAGTCACGGTCATGATGTAGGTGGAAGGAGGCATCTCCAGGAATTGATATGACCCCTGGTCATCGCTCTTGAGGGTTCGCGAGAATCCCGTCGCGGGATTGTTGAGGGTCACCGTGGCGCCAGCCACCATCGCACCCTTCGCGTCTGAAATCGTTCCGTGGAGAGAGGTCGTCGCAGATTGCGCACCGGCTAACGTGCCGAGCGCGAGGAAAGAAGTAATCACGACTGCCACTAGCCATGAGCTAGAACGCATAGAAAGCTCCTTCACCCAAAAGAGGCGTCGAATTTCTGATTACGTCGGCCCAGGAACTGAGAGACCGCGGGAGACCCTGAGGCCCTGATGGGGCGCTATTGTGCAACTTCACCGCCACAAAGTTCAAGCTGAATTTGCAGGGTTTAGGGATTTCTTAAAACGATTGAATACGCCATATCACATATGACACCTCCCACAAATGGAAGTTTATGCACGCCGGTGGAAGAGCGCAGAGGCAAGAACTATGACTGCGGGATAGCATTCCAGCGTGTAACGGGGCTCGGGATTCTCCAGACTGCCGAGAAAGGCGGAGCGCAGCAGCAGAAAGAAAACAAATAGCCCGATGCCAAAATATTCGCGGGTGCGCCACAGGCCAGCAACCGCCAGCGCGACGTACAAGAGATTCAGCAGGCCGAATACGAGACTGACGGCGAGCCATCGCGCGTCGTCGTTGAACTCCCACCAGCGGGGGTCGGCCGAAGACAATTCGGTTCGCGGACGCAGCCACATGTCGGCGATGCGCACGGCCGGAAGCCACACGTAATACCGCAGGGGCGCGGAGTGAACGCGCTCGGCTGCCAGGGCTGCGAAGCGGGCATCGAGTTCCGGAGTCATATCGTGGTCGTGGTTGAAGTCAGCGAATAGCTGGCTGGTTCGTTCGCGCTGCTGCTCGGAATCGAATGCCCGCCGCGGCAGCCGGGTTACATCAATATCTTCGCCGGGGACATTCCAATAGATTTCCTGCACGGAAACGTAGTCGGCGGTCCAGGTCTTGACCCAGCGATTAAAACCCGTCATCACCAGTTCGTCGGAATCGTTTGCGTAGCGGGGCGCCAAGGGCTCGAAGCGATGCAGGGTGTGGAGATTGCGGAGGGTCCAGGGGACTAGCGGAGCGGTGGCTCCGACGGCGACCAGGACTCCGGCCCAGAAGATCGCTCGTGTGGAGATATGCAGCCGGTTGCGAGCCGCGGTTCGCAAGCTGCGAAAAAGTAGCCAGATCAGGTATCCGCCGATCGCGGCGAGTAAGATTCCTCCGTCGGGGCGGAGCAGAATCGCGGCCCCGATCGAAAATCCGCAGCCGAGCCAGAACAAGCTTTGGCGATCCCGTGGCGGCGCCGTTTGAGTTCCAGTCTCGCCTGCTCGCAGCCCGCGGAAGGCTAAATCCAGAGCAAGAGCGGTGAAGAAGATCTCGAGCGTCTCCGTCAGAGCCGCCGCCGCATAGTTGGCAAGGAACGGGCAGAGTGCCGCGAGAAGAAACGCTGCTTGCGCCGCCCGCTGGGAAAAAAGGCGCCGCGCCATGTCGGCAATGAGAAAGCAGGTCCCCAGGTCGAACAGCACCTGCACCAGCAGGACCGCACGATAGTTTTCATCTCCGAAAAGCGCGAAGATTGCCGCCAGAAATGCTGGATATCCCGGCAGCCGGGAGAGCGTCGGCATGATCACGCCGGAGTTTGTCACGCCGTAGATGCCGTGCTGCAGCCAGTTTTCCGCGATGTTGGCGTAAAGGCGGGAGTCGTCCACCACGCCGGGAAAACGCCAAACCAACAGCAGGCGCAGGCCCAGCCCCGCCAGGCTTGCGCCCCCAAAGAACCGCATCTTCTTCCACATCAGTTCGCGCATCTGTCGCCGCACTCGTCCCCGGTCGCGCGAATGATAGCGCGTTTGCGGCAATCCCGGAGCCAGGAAATTGCATCTTAGGAACCAGAGCAGCTAAACTCACCCTGCCTCGCCGAGAATTGACCGTGTGCTGTCCGCGGCATACGATAAATACTTACTCCTCCATGGCTCAGCCAGTCTTTTATGATCCTCGACGCGCCCGGTGGAAACGCCTGCGGCGGCTGGTCGATATAACGGCCGTATTCGTTTCCGCATTGATCATTTTCTTCGTGTACACGGCGTTGCGGGACGAACCCCTGCCAGAGCTGCTTTTCTCTCCCCAGAAGCGCGCCTTCAAGGCGTTGAAGGAGAGTGAAAAGGAAAAGGCCCGCGACCGTCAAAAGAAACTGGCTGCGCGCTCTCATCGCAAGTCCAAGCTGGCGGCGTCGCAGGTCACGCTGAATCAAAGCGAAGGGATTCGCGCCGCCTTCTATGTGCCCTGGGATGCCGCCAGCTTCTCGTCGCTGCGCGCTTCCGCCCACCAGATCGACATTCTTTATCCCGACTGGTTACACGTGTTCACGGCCGATGGGCGCCTCCAAGGCGTCGACGATCAAACCAATAAATATTTTGACGTGGTGCAGGGCAGCACTATCCTGCCAGTCGACGACCGTGTGATGCCCTTCCTGAAGACGGAAGTCCCCGGCATGGAAGTCTTCCCCATGGTGAACAACTCCGATGGCGCGAACTGGGTGGGCGACATCGTTGGATTCCTGAATAGCCCTGATGCCCGGGCGCTCTTCCGCACCCAAGCCTCGCAGTTTCTCTCGTCGGGCCATTACCGGGGCCTGATGGTCGACTTCGAGGCTTTCGCTCCCAGCGGCCAGGCTGGCTACGTTGCCCTGTTAAAGGAATTGTCAGGCGATCTGCACGCTCGGGGGATGAAGCTTTACGTCGCGGTGCCGCCACATAGCAACGAATACGACTATCCCGCGATCGCCGCCGCAGCGGACGGGGTCGTGCTCATGAACTACGACGAGCACTATCCCGGAGCCGCATCGGGACCCGTGGCTTCCCAGGACTGGTTCGTCCAGAACCTGACCTTTGCCAAGAGCGTCATCCCGCAGGAAAAGATTATCTGTGCGATCGCGAACTACGGCTACGACTGGGTTCTGAAGCCCCAGAAGGGCAAACTGCCTCCCGATGTTCACGACGGCACGGTCAGCGTGCAGGATGCATGGCTGGCCGCGCGCGATTCCGAGGAAGACGTCAACTTCGACGATGACGCCATGAACCCCCACTTCAGCTATCTCGATGAACACAGTTTGCGGCACGACATCTGGTTCCTCGATGCGGTGACGGCGCTGAATCACATGCGATCGGCACAGAATCTTGGCATCCAGACGTTCGCGTTGTGGAGACTCGGGAGTGAGGACCGATCCCTGTGGCGAGTGTGGGATATGCCCGGCGATGCGGGCGCCACCGACAAGTTGAAAGATGTGCCCCCCGGAGCCGAAGTGGACATGGAGGGTCAAGGCGAAATCCTCCGTATCGAGAGCAAGCCTGCTCACGGCACCCGCGATCTGACCATCGATGCGGGAAGCAAGATGATCACCGACGAGGTCTTTCAGAACCTGCCTGAGCCCTACCGCGTCGGCCGCTACGGTTACAGCCCCAACAAGGTTGTTCTGACCTTTGACGACGGCCCCGACCCGCAATGGACTCCGAAGATTCTCGACGTGCTCAAGGAAAAGCACGCCACAGCTACATTTTTTTTGATCGGCATTCAGACCGACAAATTTTCGGGCATCGCGAAACGGATTTACAACGAGGGCAACACGATCGGGAACCACACTTTTACGCATCCCGACATCACCAACATGTCGACGCCGCTATTTAGGGCGGAGTTGAACCTGACCGAGCGGCTCTTCGCCAGCCTCATCGGAATCCGCGCCACGCTGATGCGCCCGCCTTATGCCATTGACGAGGAGCCCGACACCGCCGACCAGGTACGTCCACTCGAGATTCCGCAGGAGATGGGGTATATCACGGTCGGCAACCGGATCGATCCTGATGATTGGAGCGGAGATCCGTCGGCGGAGAAGATTTCATCCTATGTGCTGTCTCATTTGCCGCCGTGCCGTCAGGAGAATCTGCGCTGCGGCAACATCGTGCTGATGCACGATGGCGGGGGAAATCGCGCCGAGACCGTGCGTGCCTTGCCTATGATCATTGACGGCATTCGGGCCCGAGGCTATGAGATTGCCCCGGTCTACGAACTGTTGGGCAAGACCCGGGCCGACGTGATGGCCCCGCTGCCCGCCGGCGAACTTTGGGCCGCCCGGCTCGACCGCTTCGGTTTTTGGCTGTTCGACGCAGGCATCATCGGCATCACCTGGATCTTTCTGATCGGCGACCTGCTGATGACGGGGCGCCTCATCTTTATTGGGGCGGCGGCAGTCTATGATCGCGTGCACGAGAAGATTTTCGGCAAACCCGCGGAAGTGGCGTCCTACAAGCCGAAGGTTGCGGTGCTAATTCCCGCTTACAACGAAGAGAAAGTAATCGAGCGCACCATCAGAGCCGCACTGAACTCAAATTATCCAAATTTACGCGTGATCGTGATTGACGACGGCTCCAAGGACCGGACGCTCGAAGTCGCACGCAATGCGTTCGCTGCCGAGGCAGCCGCGGGAAAAGTTCTGATTCTTGGGAAGCCGAATTCCGGCAAAGCTGAGGCCCTAAACTTCGGCATCGAGCACATTGGCGATGCGGAACTGTTCGTGGGCATCGACGCCGACACCATCATCGCCCAGGACGCCATTTCACGCCTAGTGCCGCATTTCATCAATCCCAAGGTAGGCGCCATCGCGGGCAATGCCAAGGTCGGGAACCGCGTCAATTTGTGGACGCGATGGCAGGCTCTCGAATACATCACCAGCCAGAATTTCGAACGGCGTGCCCTGGACGTTCTCGGAGCCGTCAGCGTAGTACCCGGAGCCATCGGTGCATGGCGAGTCTCCGCGGTGCGCGAGGCGGGCGGCTACCATATTGATACCGTCGCTGAAGACGCGGATCTCACCATGGCTTTGCTGCGCCTGGGGTATCGTGTCGAATACGAAGACATGGCCCTCGCTTATACCGAGGCTCCGACCAACGCGAACGCCTTGATGCGCCAGCGCTTCCGCTGGTCTTTCGGAATCCTGCAGGCCGTGTATAAACATCGTAAAGTTGTTGGTCGCGAGGGCCCACTGGGATGGGTGGCGCTGCCCAACATTGTCATCTTCCAAATCTTGCTGCCACTGGTATCGCCGCTCATCGACATCATGTTCGTCGTGGGTACACTCTGGTACTACGTCCAGAAACATTTCCATCCGGACTCGACGGACCCGGCTGACTTCCACAAGCTGGTGTTGTTTTTCTTTGCGTTCCTGGTGATCGACTTTATCGCTTCGGCGATTGCCTTCGCCCTGGAACGTGCGCACCCCGGCGACAAAGAAGATGTCTGGCTGCTCAGCCAGGTCTGGCTGCAACGCTTCGCCTACCGGCAGTTGTTTTCGATTGTGCTCTTCAAAACCCTGAAGCGCGCGCTGGAAGGCCGCAAGTTCGCGTGGGACAAACTGGAGCGCACGGCGGCGGTGAACTATGTGCCAACGGAGAGTCGGGAGAAGGTCAACGTCCCCTAGTGAGCCAAGGCTCAAGCGTTGCGCCGGCGTCCCGCCGGCTGTCGCGGGGGCGTCCTCGCCCCCGCGCTCGGTTCGATGGGAATACCCCTAGTTCTGAGCCGCTTCAGGCGGTGGCGGCAGGATGCCGCCACGACAGCCGCCGAGACGGCGGCGCTACTTAGCGGAACAGCAGCCCCGCAAACTCCGCCAGATTCCGCCGCCAAACCATCCAGGTGTGCATTCCCGGCGTCTCGATATCGGTATGCTGCACGTTCTTGGTCTTTAGCCATTCACGTAGATTGCGGTTCACGGTGATCAAGCGATCTTCGGTGCCGCAGGCGATCCACAGCAGGTGAAGCTGCTGGTTCGCTTTGGCGTCGAGGCCTGGAAAATCCTTTTCAAAGTCGTCGGGGATGCCGCCCGCACTGAAGGCGCCGATCCAGGCAAACTTGTCGAGATTGTTCAGTCCGGTCAGCAAAGATTCCGAGCCGCCCATGGAAAGCCCGGCAATCGCACGCGAGTTGCGATCGCTCGTCACTCGATACTCGCTTTCAACTTTCGGCATGACCTCTGTCAGCAGCGCCTCGCGAAATTTCGAGAAGTTTTTGTCCCTAACGTCGGTATGGCTCCACGCACCCCATCCCAAGGTGATGATTTCCATGGTGCCGTAGCCCAGCGGCATCACGACGATCATGGGCTTGGCTTTGCCCTGCGCAATGAGGTTGTCGAGAATCACGTTCGCGCGTCCGACCGCCGTCCATCCACTGGCGTCGTCACTATATCCGTGCAGCAAATAGAGAACCGGATATGCCGTCTTCCCCGCGGGATCGTAACCTGGCGGTGTGTAGACATAGTAGTCCCGCGCATCGTTGACCACTGCGGACTGGTAGAAATGATGATGGACCTCGCCATGCGGCAAATCGTTCCACTCCCAAGGCAGCGACGGCGGACCCGCAACATGCACGAAATTTCCCGGCGAGATCAAGTTCGGCACCAGTCCGTGGTTGTAGGGATCGAGCGAGCGCACGCCGTCAACCGCGATGGAGTAACCGTAATAGTCCGGAGGCAGAGGCGGGGTATTGACGGTCCAGACGCCCTTGTCGTCTTTCTGCATGGCGACGGGCTCGGTGCCTTCCCGCGACAGCTTCACTTCCTGCGCGTTGGGAGCGAGGAAGCGGAAGGTCACACTGTTGTCGGAGTGGACTTCAGGAGTATTCAGAGACGGCGGCCGCTGAGGAGGAGGAGCCTGCGCGGGTTTGGGTTGCTGCGCCGTCGCAAGATTGGCAAGAAGTAGGGAAAGAATAAGAAAAGCTGACTGGAGTTTCATAGTGCCGTCTCCTCGAAAGAGTAAACGGCACAATTGTATAAGCCGCGGAAGGGCATATTTCCTGATTTTTCTGTTATTTCTTTGCAGCGACTTCGAGCCTGGTTTCGGCACGGTGCAGCGCGTCCAGCGCACGCTCGACGTCGACTGTCGTATCGCCGCTCGCCAACCGTTGTTCGGCGCGGTCTTTCGCTTTGCGGGCGCGGTCCACGTCAATCTCCGACGGACGCTCCGCCGTCTCCGCGAGAATTGTCACCTTGTCCGGCAGCACTTCCGCAAATCCCCAGGCCACGGCCAGTCGCAGCTCGATGGAATTTTCGCAGTAAGTAATCTCGCCCACCGCCAGCTCGGTGATGAGCGGCGCGTGCCCCGGCAGGACGCCAAGATACCCGTTCTTTCCGGGAATCTGGACTTCCTCGGCCGCCGTGTCGACGACTTTCTTTTCCGGCGTGACGATCTCGAGTTTGAAAGTTTCTGCCATAGCAAACCGGCTTCCGGCGTTCGGCTCTCGGCTTCCGGCCACTCTCGCCGGACGCCTGAAGCCGGAAGCCCGCTTTTACGCTGCCGCCTTCATCTTCTCTGCCGCTTCCAGTACTTCCTCGATCGGGCCCTTCATGTAGAACGCCTGCTCGGGGATGTCGTCGTACTTGCCTTCCACAATCGCCTTGAAACCTTTCACCGTGTCGGCGACTTTCACATAACGTCCCGCCGCGCCGGTGAACTGTTCGGCGACGTGGAACGGCTGCGACAGGAAGCGCTGAATTTTGCGGGCTCGCGCCACGGTCAGTTTCTGATCTTCGGTCAGCTCGTCGATACCGAGAATCGCGATGATGTCCTGCAGGTCTTTGTAAGTCTGCAGCGTGCGCTTCACGGTCTGGGCCACGTCGTAGTGCTCCTGGCCAACAATGCGCGGATCGAGAATGCGCGAAGTCGAAGCCAGCGGATCGACGGCGGGATAAATTCCGATCTCAGTCAACGCGCGCGAAAGCACCGTGGTCGCATCAAGATGAGCGAACGTGGTAGCCGGCGCCGGATCCGTCAAGTCGTCGGCAGGCACATAAATCGCCTGCACCGACGTGACCGAGCCTTTCTTGGTCGACGTGATGCGCTCCTGCAGTTCGCCCATTTCCGTGGCGAGGTTCGGTTGGTAGCCAACGGCGCTGGGCATGCGGCCCAGCAGCGCGGAAACTTCGGAGCCGGCCTGGGTGAATCGGAAAATGTTGTCGATGAAGAGCAGCGTGTCCGCGCCCTCGGCGTCACGGAAGTATTCGGCGACCGTCAGGCCGGTCAGCGCCACGCGCAAACGCGCCCCTGGAGGCTCCGTCATCTGCCCGTAGATCAGCGCGGCCTTGGACTCCGCCGGTTTGCCGGGCTTGATCACGCCCGACTCCGTCATTTCCAGCCACAGATCGTTGCCTTCGCGCGTCCGCTCGCCGACGCCGGCAAACACGGAGAAGCCGCCGTGGTTCTTGGCGACGTTGTTGATCAATTCCATGATGACGACGGTCTTGCCCACGCCCGCGCCGCCGAACAAACCGATCTTGCCGCCCTTCAGAAATGGCTGGATGAGGTCGACAACCTTCACCCCGGTCTCGAACATCTCGGCACTGGTCGCCTGCTCGTCGAACGCCGGCGCCAGACGGTGAATCGGCATTCTCTGTTTGTATTCGATTGGGCCCAGTTGATCGACCGGGTCGCCGATCACGTTCATCACGCGACCGAGCGTTCCCCGGCCCACCGGGACAGAGATGGGTCCACCCTGGTCAATGGCCTTCATGCCGCGCACCATACCGTCGGTGGGCTGCATGGCGATACAGCGTACGCGCCCCTCGCCGAGGTGCTGCTGCACCTCGAGAATCACGCCGATCGGGCTGGGCACGGTGAAGCCGTCGCTCACTACCTTCACGGCCTCATAGATTGGCGGCAGCTTCCCCTCGGGAAACTGCACGTCCACCGCTGGACCCGCGATTTGGATGACATGTCCTACGTTTTCTGGCATAAAACCCTCAGCTTTTAGCTATTAGCTCTTAGCTTTTAGCTCAATCTCACCGCTGTACGCGCCGTTGCCGGATGTTAGCGTTTCCTGCGAACGAGACCTCAAATAACCACATTGTCAATCTTTCCCGAGAAGCTACCAGCTAAAGGCTAAGAGCTAATAGCTTCTTCTCACATTGCCGCCGCGCCGCTGACGATCTCGATGATCTCTTTCGTGATCTTCGCCTGGCGCGCCCGGTTCATGACCAGGGTCAGCGAATCGATCATGTCGGTTGCATTGTTGGTTGCCGAATCCATCGCGGTCATGCGCGCGGCGTGTTCTGCCGCTACCGATTCCATCAGCGCCCGGAAAATCTGGATGCTCACATACTTTGGAAGCAGCGCGCGAAACAGTTCTTCCGGCGTCTGTTCGTAAATGTAGTCGACCTGTGCGGTGCCAAACTGCGAGGCAGTTTCTTCCACCTGATGATCAGGACCGCGCATGCCCACGCCCGCCCTCAGGGCAGCCTCTTTGGCCTTCTTCTTGTCTTCTTCCGACATCTCCTCGACCAGCCGCACGGTCTGCTCGCCGATCTGTTCGATAGGAAGCACCTGCTCCACGATGAGGCGCTGCGCGATCACCGACTTGAATTCGTTGAACACAATGTAGACTGCGTCGATCTCTTCCCGCTGGTAGCGCGCGATGACGCTCTGTGCCAAAGCGGAAGCCTGGGTGAACACCACTTTCCCAAGAATGCCCACGTGCTCACCGGTGATCTGCGTCGCTCCGGAGCGATCGGCCGCTACCGACTCGGCCTCGATCGACTCGGCCAGATCCGCCAGACTTTGTGTCTGCACCTTCGCAGCAGGATAGCGCCGGCGCAGAAAGTCGCGTCCTTTGCGGCCTACGGCTTCAATGTCGACGTTCTTTCCGGCCTTCGATTCCAGGAACCGTGAGGCGGCCTTCGTGATGTTCGCGTTGAACGCACCCGCCAACCCTTTGTCGCCGGTCACCACGATCAGCAGAATGTTCTTTTCTTCGCGCTGCGCCAGCAGAGGATGCTTCGGCTCACCCGTTTCGGGATCGTAGATTTCGGCCCGCGCCACCAGCGATTTCAGCACATTCGTCAGCATCTGCGCGTAGGGACGTGCGGCCAGGGCGCGTTCCTGGGCGCGGCGCAGTTTCGCCGCCGAGACCACCTTCATGGCCTTGGTGATCTGCCGCGTGTTAATCACGCTGCGAATACGGCGACGGATGTCGAGGATATTTGCCATTGAAAACCAGCTGTTAGCTATTAGCTCTTAGCCGTTAGCTCAAACTCCTGCTGCTCCGCTTCAAGCTTAAGAGCTAAAAGCCTATTTCGCTACCGCTTCCCTGCTCGCCACGAACTGCTGCTTCGCTTCTTTGATCACGGCCTGCAACTGGCCTTTCAACGTATCATCGAGAATCTTCTTCTCCATGATTGTGCGCAGAAGGCCGGGATTGGTCGAATCCACGTACTTATAAAGCGCCGCCTCGAAGTCGCGCACTTGCGCTACCGGCACGTCGTCGAGAAAGCCGCCCGTACCCGCCATGATGATCAGAATCTGCTTGGAGAATGGCAGCGGCGAGAACTGATTCTGTTTCAGCAACTCGACCAGCCGTTGACCGCGATTCAACTGCGACTGCGTGGCCTTGTCGAGATCGCTGCCGAAGGCCGCAAACGCTGCCAGTTCGCGATACTGCGCCAGCTCCAGCTTCAACGTGCCTGCTACCTGCCGCATGGCCTTGATCTGCGCGCTGCCGCCTACGCGACTCACAGACAAACCTACGTTCACAGCGGGCCGCACGCCCTGGTTAAACAAGTCCGTTTCCAGATAGATCTGGCCGTCGGTAATCGAAATCACGTTGGTTGGAATGTAGGCGGAAACGTCGCCCGCTTGCGTTTCGATGATCGGTAACGCGGTCAGCGATCCGCCGCCCATTTTGTCGCTCAGCTTCGACGAGCGCTCCAGCAGCCGAGAGTGAAGATAGAAAACGTCGCCGGGATATGCTTCGCGTCCCGGCGGACGGCGCAGCAGCAGGGAAATTTCACGATACGACGCCGCATGCTTCGAAAGATCGTCGTAGATGACCAGCGCATGCCGCTTGCTGTCGCGGAAATATTCGCCCATCGCGGTTGCCGCATAGGGCGAAATGTACTGCATCGGTGCGGGCTCCGACGCGGATGCCGCCACGACAATCGTGTATTCCATCGCTCCGGCGTCTTCAAGAATCTTCACCACCTGCGCAATCGAGGAACGCTTCTGACCGATCGCGTTGTAAATGCAGATCAGGTCGTTGCCTTTGCTGTTGATGATGGTGTCGAGCGCAACCGCGGTCTTACCGGTCTGGCGGTCGCCGATGATCAGTTCGCGCTGGCCGCGGCCGACGGGGATCATGCTGTCGATGGCCTTGAGTCCGGTCGCCATCGGCTCACGCACGGGCTGCCGATCAATGACGCCGGGCGCGATGCGCTCCAGAGCGATGAACTGATTGCTGGCGATCGGACCTTTATCGTCGATGGGTTCGCCGAGCGAATTAACGACGCGGCCGATCATACCCTCGCCCACGGGCACGCTCATGATGCGTCCGGTGCGCTTGACCTCGTCGCCTTCCTTGATCTCGGTGTATTCGCCGAGCAGCACGACGCCGACCTGGTCTTCTTCCAGGTTCATGGCGATGCCGGCCACACCATGCGGAAAGGCGAGCAACTCGCCGGCCATGACCTTGTCGAGTCCATAGACGCGCGCGATGCCGTCGCCTAAGGTGATGACGGTGCCCGTCTCGTCCACGGAGATCTTGGTTTCGTAGTTCTCGATCTGCTCGCGAATCAGTTTCGAAATTTCGTCTGCTTTGATCTGTGCCATAAAATCAGCTCTTAGCCTTTAGCTGTTAGCTCTTAGCTTCTATTTGCGTCTTCCGCAGGTGTGCTCCACTACATTCCCTGCTCTCATCCTTTGTCGCCACGCTCGAACCGCGCTGGGTTCAAGCTAAGAGCTAAAGGCTAAGAGCTGATCGCTTCTCGAATCTTCTCCAACTGCCCCTTCACCGAACCGTCGTAAATCGTGCTGCCGACGCGGACCACCGCGCCGCCCAGCAGGGATGCGTCGAGTCCAAACTGCGCGCGCACCTTCTTGCCCGTTGCTCTTTCGATCTGCGATTCGAGCGCCCGCTTTTCCGCGTCACCCAACTCGCGGGCGCTGGTGATGTGCGCCTCGGCGAATCCCATGCGGGCGTCGAGTTCTTTCTTCAGTTGCTCGACGATTCGGCCCAGGAACTGCACCCGGCGGTGATCGATCAGCACCGCAACCAGATTGCGCGCGTGACGTTCAATCCCCTCGCGTTGCACGATTGCGTCCAGCAACCTGCGCTTCTGCTCCGCGGGCACAGCGGGATTCTCCCAAACGCGCCTCAAGTCCGCGCTCTCGGCCAACAGGCCGGCGATCTCACGCAATCCACCCACAGCCCGGTCCGCATCGAGATGCGCACTCAGAACCACGTCCGCGAAAGCCCGGGCATAGGTGCTGGCGACAGAAGCCACGGTCTAGTTCCTGTCCTTTCCGGAATCGTCCGAGGACGTGCCCAACTGTCCGGCAAAATTGCGCACTAAAGCCTGATCGGTGGCGGCATCGACATGAATCTGCTTCCGGGCGATCCCAACCGCGAGATCGGCCGCATACGCAGTCAACTGCCGCCGCGCAGCCTTCGCT
>Ga0066790_10000236_pt1 | contig 19119 bp, 15 predicted proteins | sample OrgsoiDNA2013050_FD_70963 | JGI IMG/M metagenome (GOLD analysis project Ga0066790, IMG submission 70963) | Permafrost soil microbial communities from the Arctic, to analyse light accelerated degradation of dissolved organic matter (DOM) -... | ecosystem: Environmental > Terrestrial > Soil >...
TTCGACTTGAACGCGCTTCCCGCCTCACTCCTCATCATCGGCGGCGGACCGCTTGGAGTCGAAATGGCGCAGGCATTCACGCGCCTGGGAGCAAGCGTCACGCTCATCCAGGGGCCTGAGCGCATCCTGCCACGCGAGGACCCCCAGGTCTCAGCCACCATAGCCGAGACACTCCAGGCTGAAGGCGTCACCATTATCACCAGCGCTCGTCTCATCAAAGCATTCAGGCAAGGAGAGAAAAAAGGTATCACCGTGCAGCAAGCCGGGCAAGAGCTGACCTTCGAGGCCGACGAACTGCTGCTCGCGGCAGGACGCCGGGCGAACGTCGAGGGACTCGATCTGGCGGCGGCAGGCGTTGACTATAACGAGCAAGGCATCAAAGTCAACGCGTATCTTCAGACAAGCCGCCCCAACATCCTCGCCATTGGAGACGCAATCGGAGGATATCTTTTCACGCACGTCGCGGCCTATCAGGCAGGTATCGCCGTGCGCAACGCACTGTTACCTATCGGCAAGAAAAAGGTCGATTACCGCGTCGTGCCGTGGTGTACCTTCACCGATCCCGAGGCCGCGCATGTCGGGCTCACTCCGGCAGAAGCGCAGGAGCAGCATAAGCAGACGCGCGTCGTCACATTTCCCTGGGCCACCATTGATCGCGCACAGACTGAAAGCAAGACGGCGGGCTTCATCAAACTGGTGCTGGCCGGGAAGAAAGACACTCTCGTCGGAGCGCACATGGTCGGGGCGCACGCGGGCGAACTGTTGGGGGAGATAGCAATGGCGATGCAGCATCATCTGACCCTGAACAACATCTTCAACACCATCCACACTTACCCCACAATGAGCACCGGCCTACAGCAGGCAGCGTACGAGGCATACCTGACGAGTGCGTCGGCAGCCAGCAATCGGCGCATCGTGCGAACCATTCTGCGCCTGCGTCGTTAGCTTTTTAAGCCGCCTGGCAAGTGACCAGGCGTTTTTGCTCAGCCCTTGTCAACCTTTTTTTTGTGTGGCGCGCCGTGATACACCTCGCGTGCCCTGCTGAGCGGACCACTCAAGATGAGGGCCAGCACCGAGCAGATAATGATGGGAAGGAGCAGCAAGAAAGAGATCGACGCCGCCAGCTTCACATGCGCCACGTTCAGGAAGAGGAACTGTAGCGTCACCAGCAGGATAATCATCCCAATCGTCGTGGCGACCGTTCTCACCTTCCAGCGCGAGCGCAGGCGGGATTGGAGCGTTTTCTGGCGCAGCTCAGCCTGCTGACGAGCCGTACTCTGCATTCCCAGCAGGCGTTGGCGCTCCTCCTCTATCTGGGCACGCTCCCGCGCCAGGATATTAGCCATGCGCTGCACCTCGCGCTTCAAATACAGCGCCTCGACAAGGTGTTTATCTTCTTCCTGCCGGACCTGTAATTCGAGCGTCTTCATCGCATCTTGAAAAAATAGGGGCGCGCTAGAGGGAGACAGTTCAATCGTCCGGGCTGCCTCCGCCACTATTTTGTTCGCCTCCTCCTCCACTGCATCCTGGAACGAATGGTACAGGTCCTGGTAGCGATGTTCGAGCTCCGCCTGGGCCGCCTGCAGACGATCGCGCTCGCCCGTAAGCTCCTGCAGGTGACTCTGGTAGTGTTCGCGCTCCTGGTGATAGCCGCTATGCACGACGGCGACATCCTGTTCGAAGCGGGTCTGTAAAGAATTATACTCGCTGATAAGTTGCTGCATCTCCGCGTGCTGCTCCTCTAGTTCGAAGTGCAGACGCCTGTTCTCTTCGCGCAGGTAAATCACCTGACGCCAGGCCACCTTCGAATGAGGAGTTTCGACGGTCACTTGCGGCAACATATCCGTGTGTTTTTGCTGAAGTAACGACTGTCGACGCTCTACTGGATTGCGGCGCTCTAATGGACGAGGTAATCGTTCGATAGCCTCAGTCACCTGTGTTGTATGTGTTATATCATCTGATGTTGGCATAGATACTCCTTTAGCGTCCTTTTCTGTTGATGCAAAAGGATAGTTCCGTGAACATGCACATCGTGCAATTCACACAATAGCTTTCTGTTCCAATTATGCCTGCAAAAAGTCAAAGATGCAAGGCTTTTCTTAGTTATTTCGGAGTATTTTTTTGCACGCCCTTAAAAAATCATCAGGGAGATAGCGCGCCATAAAGTTCAAAAGCACTCGGACGTATGCTTCGGGATCGTAGCCATACGCGCCGCAGTGATCCATCTCCTCGATAAAATATGTCTCTACAGGAACATTATACAACTGTGCTTCAGCGGCGATTTGCCGCGCATGGGCGATCGGTACCAGCGTATCGCCAGACGAATGAATGAGCAACAAGGGGATCGTGCGCTGCTCTGCGGCGGCCTGTGAGCGCGCTCGCCAACGTTTGAAGCTGGTCGCCGGGTGAGCGATGACGTTGTAGCCAAAACGTGCGCGGAAAACAACGCTACTACACAGTACGGTTAGCCATGCCAGGGCGGGCCAGAGGCGCTGGAGCTTGCGCAGGGGCGCGCGCCAACCATTGCTCTCCTGCGTCAGTTGATACTGAACCAGGCGGCGCAAGATATCGCCAGAATGCGCGTAGGGGCTATCGGCGATAATGGCAATGACGCCGGGATGAGGCGGCGTGAGCAGGGCCACGGAGGCACCCATCGAAAAGCCATGAATAATCATCTTATTGGGTAGTGTCTCCGGCTGTCGGGTGGCAACCTCGAGTGCCGCTTCAAGATCGCGCACTTCCGCGTTGCCGCCGCTGGTCATCACACTATCGCTCTCACCGTGCCCGCGAAAATCGAAGAACAGGACATTATAGCCATGCGCGTACTCCAGCGCGGCGACGGTGCGCAGGTGTAAGCGCGACGTGCGATAGCCGTGGCATAACACAATTGTTGGAGCTGGATGGAGCTGTGCCCAAAACTCACCGCTCAGCAGCGTGCCGTCAGCCGTCTCGAAAAGGAGGGAACGCTGCTGTGCGAGAGGAGGATCGGCGTTTCCGAGAGGCATCTTCCAGGTAAAGACCGACTCATCTAAAAGGGTATGGGGGCGCGATAGTTCTTCGACGAAGCGATTGGCCAGCACAGCCAGGCCGCTGGTGAGCGTCAACCCGAAGATACCGACACCTCCAGCCAGCCCTATCAATAGGCGCTTCTGACCTGACATATTCTGCTCCTTTTTCATCTCTGTAGCAAGTGTACACTCAATTAAGAGCTTACAAATTTAGAGGTGAGGTACAAGGAAAAAGTGTCAGCAATCTTTCAGCTCGCATAATGATTCTCCGGGAATGCCTATTTGCCGGACTCACTTCGCAATGGCGAAACCGGGTTCCATTTTTCCAGCACGCTGGTAGCCAATCATGTCCGCGACGATCTTGCCCGAACTCATTACGCCGGGCAGGCCAGCGCCGGGATGCGTTCCCGCGCCTGCAAAGTAGAGATTGGAGATATCCTCGCTCAGGTTGTGAGGACGGAACCAGGCCGATTGCGTCAGGATGGGTTCGACGGAGAAGGCGCTGCCCAGGTAGCTGTTCAGCGTGTTCTGGAAATGCAACGGATCGATAGAGTGCTCTGAGATGATATGCTGCGATAAATCGGGCAGGTAGTGTTCTTCCAGGTACTCGATAATCGCATCGCGGTACGGTTTCGCCATCGTGGTCCAATCAGTGCCGCTGCCCAGGTGCGGGACGGGCGAGAGCACGTACCAGCTATCGCAACCTTCGGGAGCCAGCGAAGGATCGGTCGCGGTCGGACGATGCAGGTAGAGCGAGAAATCCTTCGCCAGTCGCTTGTGTTTGAAGATGTCGTCGAGCAGGCCACGATAGCGCGGACCCATCAATATTTCGTGGTGCGCGACATTTTCATATTTGCGGTCGGTCCCAAAGTAGATGACGAAGAGCGACATGGCATATTGCAAGCTCTTCATGTGGGCATCCGTATTTTTATGGCGAAAGCGCGCAGGTATCATATTCATGTACGTAAAAGCGACATCAGCATTACTAACGACGCTCTCCGCCGGGAAGAACTCCCCAGCCTGCACCTGCACACCCTTCGCGCGTCCAGTCCCCTCCTCGACCACGATCTCGGCAACCTCGTTATTTAGCAGCAGCGTGCCGCCAATATCCTGAAAGAGCTGCGCCAGGGCGCGCACCAGCGCACCGGTTCCCCCCATTGCGTACCAGACGCCGAATTTACGCTCCAGTGTATGAATCAGAGCGTAGATGGATGTGCTCTGAAACGGATTGCCGCCAATAAGCAAAGGATGGAAACTGAAGACCTGGCGCAGACGCTCGTCTTTAATATACTGATTCACAAATGCCGCCACGGACTTCTGCGACTGCAGGCGCACCAGGTCCGGCACGACCTTGACCATATCCGAGAAATTGGTGAATGGCTGATCGATCAGTTCGAAGCCCTTCTTGTAGATCTTCTCGCCAGCCTCCGCGAAGCGCAGATAGCCCTGCCCATCGTCGGGATTGAAGCGGCGCACTTCGCTCAAAATATGCTCGCGGTCGCCATTGTAGTTGAAGACCGAACCATCCTCGAAACGGATATTGTAGAACGGATCGATGGAGACAAGCTTTACATAATCCTCCGTCTTTTTGCCGCAGAGCGTAAAGAGGTCGTGAATGAGCCAGGGAGCGGTGATAATGGTCGGGCCGCCATCGAAGGTAAAGCCATCCTGTTCATAGACATATGCGCGCCCGCCGGGCTTGTCGCGTTTCTCCAGCAGTGTCACCTCGTGTCCCTGTGCCTGCAAGCGAATGGCCGCCGCGAGTCCGCCAAAGCCGCTGCCGATTACCACTATGTGCATACGAAAAAACTCCTATTTCTCTACGCCCTGTTTGATCTTCTGGAAATGTTCGCTCTCTGCCAGGGCATATACTTATTTTTGATAATGTTTTGCTATTATCAAAGACGAGATTATCGTTCAAAGAGGGTAGCTAATTTGCAAGTTTTCGATCTCTCTTGCGCCGAGCTTGCATTCGCCGAATCAATATCGTACACTCTACACTAACTCAGTTATGGCTAATGGAAGCGAGGGAAAACCGTCATGTATCGTCGTGCACCCGATTTTCACCCAGGATTGATGACAGATATGTACCACCCAGATTCGGCCTACATCTCCTGGCGCACCGGTCGCAATGGCCTTACAACCTTCGACCTGTATACGCGCACCGCTCCATTCGGCGGAGCTTATTTGCTTGTTGCGGGCCTGGAGGAGGCCCTGGAATTCGCGCAGTCGTTCCGCTACACCGAACAGGAATTGCGCTTTCTCGCGCACATTCGCGACTACGACTCCGCCTTTCTCGACGAGTTGGCGGAGCTGCGCTTTAGCGGAGAGATCCTGGCCTTTCCCGAAGGCTCGATCGCCTTTCCTAACGAGCCACTTCTGCGCGTCACGGCACCGTTTCGCGAGGCGATGCTGCTGGAAGCGGGACTGCTGCAGGCGATCGGTCTCTCTACGCTGATCGCAACCAAAGCATCGCGCATCGTCTACGCGGCGGCCTCAAAGGGCCATACGCGCCGCGTGGCGGAGTTCGCCTTCAGGCGCGCACAGGAGCCTATGACGGTCGCGCGGGCATCCTATATCGGCGGCTGTGCCAGTACGTCTCTGCTCAATGCAGCCTACGAGTATCGCCTGCCCGCGACGGGGACCGTACCGCACGCGCTCATCGAGTTGTTCGCGACCGAAGAGGAGGCGTTCGCGGCGGTCGCGGAAGCCTACAATCGTTACACGCTGCTCCTGGATACCTATGATCAGCGCGCCGCCATCCATACGGCGATCGCGGTGGCCCTGCGCTCCCAAGAGACGCAGGGCCATACGCTGGCCGCCGTGCGCATGGACAGCGGAGACCTGCTGGGAGACAGCCTCTATATCCGCGAGCAACTCGATAAAGCAGGTCTACAAGGAGTACGCATCCTGGCTAGCGGAGACCTGGACGAATGGAAGATTACGGAGCTACTGGAGGCCGGGGCCGCTATCGATTCGTTCGGCGTCGGTACCACGCTTGGCAGTGGCGCGGGTTCGCTCGAACACGGTACCTCCGGTGGAGCGCTTGGCACGGTCTATAAAGAGGTCTCGTATATGGATAATGCAGGCATGGAATTTCCGAAGATGAAGCTGGCCGGACCCAAGAGCACATGGCCCGGCAAGAAAGAGATCTATCGCCATCCGCGCTGGGAGGAGGATATTGTCCAACTGGCACAGGAGCCACGACCAGACGGCTATCAGCGCCAGTTGCGACCTGTCATGCGTAACGGCGTGGTCATTCCAGGCAGCCTCCCTCCGCTCTCTGAGATCCGTGAACTGGCACAGGAAAACCTGGCGCAGTTGCCTGCAAAGTACCGGGCGCTGACCGTTGAACGCCCCTACCCTGTACACTTCAGCGAGGGACTCCAATCGCTGCGCAAGCAGGCAACTCAATTGATTGGCATGGATGCTCCTCTTTAAAAAAGAAACGGCACGCCTGGGCGCGCCGAGGCGGCTTCTCGAGATGAATAAGGTATACTCTATATAGTGTATGCCTGTTCATCTGTCAGAAGGAGCAGCCTCAATGGTCGAAATTTTGAAACAGACGCGCAGCATCTGTTCTGTCTGCGGCGAGATCGTTCCGGCAACGTACGAGGTACGCGCTGACGAGCGAGTCTATTTCTCGCGTACCTGTCCCGAACATGGCGGCGTGGACACCGATCTAGGTCCCCACGCCGCGTATTATCGCAAGTCGTTCAATGTAGAGATGTTGATGATCGAGCGTTACGGCAACGGCGGCGATACAGATATCTCCAGGGGCCTCTCTCCGTTTCCCCTGCGCAAACCCGCTGGGCTGGCGATTCTCGAAGTCACTGAGCGCTGTAATCTGACCTGTCCAATGTGCTATGCCTATTCCAGTCCCTCAGAACGCGACTACACACTTGCAGAGATTGAGATGCGGCTCGATCAGTTGATTGAGGTTGAAGGCAAAGGCATCTCGCTACAGATCTCCGGCGGCGAACCCTCGGTACGCAAGGACCTGGACCAGATCGCCGCCATGGTCAGGCGCAAAGGCTTCGGACATTTAGAGATGGTCAGCAACGGCATCCGCCTGGCGCGCGAGGCCGATTTCGCCGCGAAGCTCGTCTCCTGGGGCTTTACCTCGGTCTATTTACAGTTCGATAGCACGCGAGCGGACGATATCGTGAAGCTGCGCGGCGAAGATCTGTGGGAGGTGCGCCAGAAGGCCGTGGCAGCCCTTGAGCACGTCAAACTGCCCTCAACGCTCGCCGTTTCGCTCTACGACGGACTCAATACCGACCAGATACAGCAGACCATTCACTTCGCCTGGCAGCATCCCGATACCGTCTGCGCGATCGCTTTTCAAGCCGCAACACCTTTTGGTCGCTTCGAGATCGCCGGGAAAGAGACGCCTGACAACGAGGAGCAGGCCAGCATTGCAAGCGTGCCACGCAAACTACGCATGCCCGAGATCCTCAAGCTTATCGAGGAGCAAGCGGGGATAGCGGAGGATCTCTTCTTCCCTGTTGGTGAAGGTTCGCCGCTCTGCAATGCCTTCACGCTGCTCAAACATACAAAAGACGGCTACAGGCCCATCGCGCCCAACTTCACGCTCAAAGAATTTATGGAGATCATAGGGCCTCGTCCGAATTTGACTCTGCGTATGCTGACGCATGGAAGGTCCGCCGTTCTGCCGCAGCTCGTCACTAATATCGGCGGCAGCCTCAAGCTTATGAAGACGCTCTGGCCGCATATCGGAACCGACCCGTCCTTCTGGACCAGCCGCAAGACCCTCACCCTCTTCGTCAAGCCCTTTATGGACGAGAGCGACATCGATATGAGCCGCATCGAGCGCTGCTGTTTCCATAATGCGTCGCCGCGCGGGGTGATGTCTTTCTGCGCGCTCAATGCGAGAATGCGGCCCGCGCAGCCACACGCGCAGGAGAGCGCCTTCATCCCGCTCCCCACCCGGCGTCCAAAGGTACAGCCAGTTCAGTCCATGTAAAAATGACGCTTGATCAGGAGGTAAGACGATTGCTAAAACCGTCTTACCTCCCATTTGGCCCGTTTTGGGCCCCTTTCGAGGGCTTCAACAGTGGAATTGAGCAGGAATGGCGTTTCTCTTTGCCCGTCTGTGTCACCTCTGCACGGTGCCGTTGGTGTCATTTCTGGTGTCAACTTTCGGCACCGTCAGCAGGGGATACAGGCCCATCTGCCGAATGGTTCCAGAGAACACTGTTCTTTACTGAGTTAAGGGATAACTTTCCCTGACATCTGCTGTCAGGTACGGCCTGGTTTTCCCTTTCTTGTGGCACAAGTCAAAGCTTCTATGCGCTCACTAAGCGCACTTACGCGGGTGTCAATGTTTGTCTCTGTCACCTCTGTACAGCGTTGTTACTGTCAAAAGAACTGTCAAATTTCACCTGTTCGCCACGCCCTACAAGCTCGCGTAAAGGGAACGAAGGAAGTATCTTCTTCTTCATTTTCTCAGTTCCACATGCAGTAACGTCTTTTCCAGCCGGGGGGTTCGGCAAAAACAGGCCTTGCCGTGTCGAGGCGTGTGATTGTACCTCCTCGTTACAATGGACTTTAGAGAGCCTCCCTCACCGCTCTCTTTCCTATCAGGCTTATTTGTGCATCTATTGAACGATTGAGAAGAAAAGACGATAGAACAATTTATGAAAAGGGATAAGTGAAGAAATCATTACTACTTATGCGCTTTCATAACGTAAAATCAACTGACGTGTTATACGTAATTTATCGACAATGGCCTATACTTCCTAAAAAAGGTGTAGATAAGGAGTAAATTATGCAATCTCCCCAACAACAGCGCAAAAGCTTCCGTCAAATCTGGCGAGATGCAGGCAAGGCAGGACGGTGTGGTCTGATTGTCGTAGGCCTGGTCATCGTGGGAAGTATGTGTCTCTGCGTCAACGTCATTGCGATGAACACGCCTTCTACGCCCTCATCGACACCAACAACCGCTCAAAGCAGCGAGGGAAAGGTAGCGACTCATGTTCCAGTGATTACTCCTACCCACACATCAACAGGAGTACGCCATCTCACTCCGACGGCCCTCCCAACGCAGGCTCCAAAGCCAGCGCCAACGCTTCTTCCGACGCCAAAGCCAACATCCGCTCCACAGCCAGCGCCAACGCAGCCTCCAGCCCAAACGGGCGTCAATGGCAATCCCTGGGGGTACAACTTTACGCCGCCCGGCAACGATATCTATAATCCTCCCGCGACCTTCTGCGACTACTTCGCCTGCATCGCAAGCTTCTGGACGAGCACGAACGGCTATGTTGATGAATGCGTGGATGGAACGTATTCACACTCAGGAGGAGTGCGTGGGGCCTGCTCTCATCACGGTGGAGAATTGAGGCCACTCTATAGCCACTAAGACAGAATGGAGTCGTCACAAAACGCCTTTTTCCACCAAATAGGCTTGAGTTTCTCCCACTGTGGTGATCTTCTCTGCATCCTCATCGGAGATCTCGATCTTGAATACCTCCTCCAAGGAGAGGATGTATTCTACCAGGTCAAGAGAGTCGGCATTCAGATCCTCGACGAGCGAGGCGGATGGAATTATCTCCTTTTTGTTCATCAACACGGCGAGAAGCCTTTTTGAAGAGGACAGGTACAATCACTGGTCTCGTTTGGGCAAGCCCGTTTTCCAGCCGAGCAGGTCAGCAAAAAGTGACCCCGCTAGTACTACTCTCTGCATTCCCGGAGCCGCTTCTCACCTTGCTTTATCCCTCTCATGCACTCTCAGGAAGGCGTGATTGACAGCTCATTGCATAGTTGTGCTATGATATGTCCACATGCAGTAGAACTACCACGTATGGAGAGGGATGGCAACCAGGATCTATGCACACGACAACAACGCAGAAAAGAGCGATCGATCACTACTATCAAGAACTTGCCGCTTATCACGAAAAAAAAGTCACCCACGAAACGGCAGTCCGAAGCGCCTTCCAGTCTCTCCTTTCCGCCTTTGCTCAGTCGGCGAACTGGGTGCTCATTCCAGAGCAAACCCTTGCCAATGGGAAACGCCCTGATGGCACGTTGCGCGACAGCTTCAATCTCCCGCGTGGCTATTGGGAGGCCAAGGATACCAAAGATGATCTGGTGACGGAGATCCGCAAGAAGATCACGATTGGCTATCCCACGATGAATACTATTTTTGAAGACACGCGGCGTGCTGTCCTCTACCAGAATAGTAAGCCAGTCCTTGAGGCGGACCTGACCAGGCCCAAAGAGTTAACCAGCGTTCTAGACTCCTTCTTCCACTATGCGGCTCCTGACATTGCCACATTTGAGCATGCTGTTGAAGATTTCAAAGAGAGCATTCCAGACCTTGCGCAGGGATTGCTAGAGCGCATTAAAGAGGAACACACGAAAAACAAGGTCTTTGTTACTGCTTTTAGGTCCTTCCTTGATCTGTGTCGGACCTCGCTTGATCCCAACATGAGCCGCGAGACGGTCGATGAAATGCTGGTACAACACCTGCTCACCGAACGGCTCTTCCGTACGATTTTTAACAATCCTGATTTCACCAGGCGCAACGTCATCGCTGCTGAGATAGAAAAGGTGATCCAGGTCCTTACCAGCCGCGCTTTTGATCGCAACGAGTTTGCGAGAAAACTTGATCGCTTTTATATAGCGATAGAGAATGCCGCCAAGAACCTGGACGACTGGTCCGAGAAACAACACTTCCTCAACACCGTCTATGAACGTTTCTTCCAGGGCTTTTCCACAAAACAGGCTGACACGCACGGCATCGTCTACACGCCGCAGGAGATCGTTGATTTCATGTGTGCCAGCGTCGATGTTATCCTCAAGCGCGAGTTCGGCTCCTCACTTTCTACCCCTGGTGTGCAGATCCTTGATCCTTGTGTTGGCACAGGTAACTTCATCGTCAATCTGATACAGAAACATATTAGTGGTGGCTCCCTGGCCTCCAAATATGAAAACGACCTCTTCTGCAATGAAATTATGCTCCTGCCCTACTATATCGCCTCGCTCAACATCGAACATGCCTACTACGAGCGTGTGGGCCAGTATAAGCCCTTTGAAGGCATCGCTTTTGCCGACACCCTCAACCTAGCTGAGGGAAAACAGCTATCATTTTTTGTCGAGGAAAACACTGAACGTATTGAGCATGAGAGACAAGCACAGATTATGGTGGTGATTGGGAACCCACCGTATAATGTGGGGCAAGTCAATGAGAATGATAACAACAAAAATCGTCGTTACCCCGTGATAGATGGTCGTATTCGAGAAACATACGTGAAGGATTCGAAAGCGACCCTCCACACCAAATTGTATGACGCCTATGTGAAATTCTTTCGGTGGGCAACAGACCGTCTTGGTAATCGAGATGGAATTATCTGCCTAGTTACAAACAATTCTTTTATAGATCAAATTGCCTTTGATGGAATGCGTAAACACCTTTTAAAAGATTTCAATCTCATTTACCATCTGGATATGCACGGCAACGTGCGCAAAAATCCGAAATTATCCGGTACAACACACAATGTTTTTGGTATACAGGTTGGTGTAGGTATTACAATAGCGGTACGAATTTCAAAAAATCCTGTAAAACAATTGTACTATTACCGGGTACCCGAAAACTGGCGCAAGACTGAGAAATTAGCCCTTCTTACAGAAAAGAGGAGCGTCACAGCAATTGATTGGCAAGAATTGCAACCAGATGAAAAATATAACTGGATTACAGAGGGTTTACAAACTGAGTTCGCAACATTTGTACCAATGGGTACAAAGGAGACTAAAGGTATAAAAGGTGTATTAGCCGATGCAATATTTAAAACATATTCATTAGGTGTCAATACAAGTAGAGACGCAATTGTTTACGACTTTGACTACCACAAGCTGAGGAAACGCGTTAATCAATTTATTGAGGATTATAATGCAGAGATTTCACGGTGGGCAATAGGAGGAAGGCCCCGAGATATTGATGGCTTTCTACGTTATGATAAGGTGAAGTGGAGCGAACATCTTAAAAATGAATTGAAGCGAGAGCGATACGGAAAGTTTGATAGTAATATTTTTCGTGTTTCTGCTTACCGTCCCTTTTGCAAAGAATGGCTTTATTATAGTCCTCTACTTATCGATCGTCCAGCCTCGTTTGATAAGATTTTTCCTACACTAACTACCGAGACAGAAAATGCTGTAATTTGGTTAAAAATAGGCTCAGAATGGCCAATGTTTACACTGGCAACGAACGTTATTCCCAATCTTCTGCCCCAAGGTGGCTCCCAATGCTTCCCCTACTACACCTACTCAGAGGATGGGAATAACCGACGGGAGAATATCACCGATTGGGCGTTAGCACAATTCCAGGTCAAATACAAGGCTGGCGTCAACAAGTGGGATATCTTTCATTATGTCTACTCGTTGCTGTACCATCCACAGTATAAGGAACGCTATGCCCAGAATTTGAAGCACGACCTACCCCGTATCCCTCTACTAGCAAGTCAGGAAGCGTTCATGACATGTATCGGTATTGGCAAGCAGTTGATGGACCTGCATCTACATTATGAAGAGGCGCAGGAATATCCTTTGACGTGGCAGGAGAATTCGGATGTACCGATCACGTGGCGCATAGAGAAGATGCGCCTCTCGCCAGACAAGAGCACGTTGAAGGTCAATGAATGGCTGACTCTTGCTCATATTCCACAGGAGTGTTACCAGTATCGCCTGGGGAATCGTTCAGCCCTGGAATGGGTCATCGACCAGTATCAGGTCAGCACTGATGCCAGGAGCGGGATTGTCAGTGACCCCAATCGGGAGGACGATGAGCAGTATATCGTGCACCTGGTCGGGAAAGTGGTGACTGTCAGTGTTGAGACGGTGAAGCTGGTAGAGGAGCTGGCGCAACAGGTCAAGCAAGAGGATTGGTTGAAGGATGCTCCAATGGAGGTATCGTAGATCCCCTCGGGATGCGCAACAAAATTATAGAACTGCATCTACCCACTCAAACTCGCTTTGTAGCGCGTCTCTGAAGGATGAAGAGCTGTAGAGCACAAGCAGCGTCTCTTACCCGTTTCTGTCCTGTTCTGTTTGCCCATACTGCTTCACGCCTTCATCCAGGCGCATGTGCTGGTATTCCAGTTCCTGGCCCCATTCATCCACAGCCGTCTCCACCTGAGCATAGGCAGTGTAGGCGTCTTCAAGTGTCCTGTTGTACATCTCAACACGTCCTGGCAAGAGCATTTCTGGCCCTTCCATCAAACGGAGCTTCTCAAGGACCGCGCAAAAGGTGCGTACATTTTCAATCAGCTGGTCAATCTGATCCATTGTGTAATACTCCTTGATCTGACATTGGCAATCTCCATTTTTCGTGATCCCTTTCGACTGAAAAGGGGCATTTGCGCAGCCGAATCAGCGATTGTACCTACGTTTTAGATTGCACTTTGTCGAGCAAGAGCACTCAATGCATCTAAAACGGCGCTCCATGGAACGATTTTAGGGGCTGGATAGAGCTCTGGATCGTACAAAATCTTCACTCCGCATTCTCGAAGCACGGCCATGCTTTGGGAAAATGCGGGGTGTCGTGAGTAAGGACCAGTGATACAAGGAGCCGCGACGATAGGAAGCCCCAAGCCCATCCCCTTGCACAACTGGCTTAGCGCCAAAGTGTCTGCATTGCCCTGCGCCCACTTTGTTAGTGTATTCAGGGTCATAGGAGCTACAGTCATTGCGTCCATTTTCGGCCACACATCAGGCATGCCAATGGCCTTGTATTCGCTACGGACAGGGTGCCCTGTCAGTTCTTCAAGAAAGGGAATATCAATAAACTTTGTTGCTTGAGGGGTCGCAATAACGCATACATCCCAATCTGCTTTTTGAGCTAACGCAATGAAGTCTTGCACCTGTTGTGCTGGGGGCGCGGCGCATATAACATGATAGAGAACCGTTCTAGTGCCATTCATTTCTTTCATAAGAACCTCAAGCAGGAAGAGCGCCTCGAAGAACTAACTGTTTGTCGAGTTCTTTCACGGCTGGTGAAGTTTGCCAGGGCTTCATATCATGTCTGACATCAAGAAGGCGCTGGATTACTAGAAGAGACTTCGTTTGATCTACCTTCGTTAGGGCCTGCGTTGCCAACTTACACGCCTCTTCAACCTCCCCTAACTGGCTATATGCTGCCGCCAGATCCGTCATCACAATAGAACTTTGACGTGAGGATATTGCACCTGATGGGCCAGCTATCCCAGAAAGGGCTGAAAGTGCCTCTGCTGGCTGCTGAAGACGCAAGTGGCAAACACCTTTATAGCCTAAAAACCTTGCGTAGTCAAACTTTATTCCATAAGGATCTTCTTTATTGCCTAATCGCTCCGCTATATGCTCTGCTTGCCCTAACGTTTGAAAGCAAGCACGCTCCTCATTGAGATTTGCATATGCTTCGGCCTCCATAGAGGCTATCCAAGCCAGTGTAGTTGGTGCGCCACTTGATTGTGCTAACTGCCTTGCTGCTTGGAGGAGGGGAAGAGCATTCTGAGGCTCCTTATCATAGATAGGCAAAGAGCTCATACGTACTAATCCAATTGCCCAAAGAGTATAATCTTCGGCTTCCCTAGCTGTTTCTATTGAGGCATTGTAATACTTTCGTGCAGTCTCATAGTTATTCATATCAAAGTATATTGCCCCCATACGCTGAGCTATCTCGCCAGCAAGGGCACAGAGGCGCTGCCTGGATGCTGGTGACTGTGAAGATTGAAGGAGTTGAATAACAGTTTCAAGGTGTCCAGAAAACCCATAAAGTAGATTCCGATAGCCAATATTTATACGAAGGTTCCAGTAATCTCTGATATTCTGCTCAAGACCGCTTATCCCTACTTCATCAATGCGAGAAGTTCTTTCAAGTACCTTAGAGAGGCGCTCCCATAGTGGCGGGTTCAGTACAACCTGGTTAGCAAGAAAAGCTCCTTCAACCATAGATACAATCTTCTTACCAGCTTCGCGCCTATTCACTCCTTTATCGCTTTCTGTCGCTGAGACGGCTTCTCCAGGTGTTATTGGATCAACAAATCCAAGCTCTAAAGCATCCTTACCAAACAGCTCACAAAGTTTTTCTTGGTAGAAAGGTTCTGTTCCTCTTGCACCGCGCTCCCACCGGGAGATCATAGTAGGATCAGCGCCAATTAGACTCGCTACCTTTTCTTGAGTCCATCCTCTCTTCTCACGTTCCCAGCGTAAAAGATCATTAGGTCGACTTGGTCTACTTGATTTCCTACCCATACCCTTATACCTCTTTACTTACCCGAATCACCTTGAATATCTTCTTTATGAGGTCTACCACGCTTACGCGGTTGAGTCATGAATGTTTTAAGTGAGTCCTCGTAGACAAACCAGTCTCTCCCCATTTTAATACCCTCTACGCGCTCATCACGTAAGAGGCGCTGGATATACGTGAGGCTAACTTCCGCCGCCTCACAGGCTTCAGCAGTAGAAAGTAGTACCCGATCGCCAACTTGCTGCGGCATCTCATTCTCTCCATACTTGTTTGCCCAGACGAACATTTTTCTCTTTTCTGAGTATACCATCAAAAATTGGCCCTTGCTACACTTGACAAAATGTTTTTCTAGACGTACATTATTATCAATAAATGTTTTTCTAGACGTACATTTAATATCTGGCATGAAACCGGCAAGTAGTCGTCAAGATTTGGCAAGTGAGCGTCATTCTATGCTACCCGATTTCATTCTACACTTTATAGCATAGATCCGCACAAGAAGCGGTGTGACAAGTAAAGGGAGGTGCTTATCGATTAGAGCACGATGGCGACAAAGCGGCGCATGCTGGTGATGGATGTCACGAAAGTAGAAACAATGCGACGTAACAGTGCAATGGCACGCACAACAAGCGCGGGTGAAAGGCCCGCAAGGCGGTTCAAGCCCGACCTCGCTGAACCTTTTCTTTTTCTCCTTCTTGGAAAAAGGCCCATGTGCTACCAACACACAGGCCCGTTGAGTATCAACTCACCTCCCATTTCGAAACAGCAAGGCTTTCTCAGATACCCTCTCGTAGAGTACAGAACCAGGAGCCTCGCTGTCAATCCTTGCCAGTAAAGGAGGGCAAGCGTATGAAACAGCAAGCATCTACTGAAGCGGTGTTTCCGACGCAGCTCGATGCAGAGCAGCAGTACCGAAGCCTTCTTCTCACCTTCCCACAGCTCACTGAAGAACAAGAGCACGCCCTGATTGAGCGCGCTCTTGCAGGGGAGCCTATCAGAAATGAGCTTATTCTTTCCCTACAACGACGCGTGTACAATCTCGCCTACCGCCTGGCTTCCAGGTACCTGCGCGGGAAAGAGCAGGCGACGGAGCGTATGGACTTTGTTCAAAAAGCGAATGAGGTCATGCTCAAGCGGTTTTCACGGGCTTTAACCAAAGAGAATCCCTGTTCCTACCTGATGAAAGTCGCTCGCCTCACTATGATTGACTGCATCAGGGAAATAGAGGCTTCACAAGAAAAAGGTGAAGAGCAGAGCTCTCTTCTCGGCTTAGACCTCTCGGACTATGAAGGCACTTCATCCCTCATTGATGCTCTCTCTGTAGAGATACATTTAGAAGCACCCCGTGAGGCTGATACCGCCTTTACCTTGCTCTATCAAGCCATTCAGACGCTGCCAGAGAAGCAACGGCTGGTGATGCTACGTCACTACGGGCTTGGATGCGCACCGGAGCCTCTGAACATCATAAGCCGCCACCTTTTTCCCAAGTCGCCGCGCAACGCCCATTATCATCATAAGCGCGCCCTGATCGTCCTGGAGCGCACCTTGGGGCCTGCATTCTTCACGCGTGCCGCCGCAGGAGGTGCCTAATGAAGAAACGCCAGAATGCGGTTATGATGCGCAAAGAGGCGCTGGCAGCCCTCCACAAGCTCTATGATGCGGTCAGTTGGCAGTGGTTTCTACCAGGAGCCTCTCAAGAGAGTACAGCCCTCAAAGAAGAGGTACAGGCTGCACTTCGTACTCTGGATATCGCCATTCACGGCAAGCAGGCCAGTTGTATCGGATTCGGGTTTGGTCTCTGCAAGATCTGCTACCTGCGCTACAGCGTCTATACGGTTCTTCTTAAAGAAGACCCTTCCAGTTATGCCTATCCCTGTTGCACGGCCTGTTTCAGAACCCTGAGCGTTGAGCGCCGCCTTGAGCGCGTTGAACACGTACTCCCTGGTGCAAGCAGTGTCGTGCTCGTTCCACCGCCTGCGTCTCCTTCAGCTAGAAAGGCGGTGCGTTCATGCTCGCACTAACTCAACACGATGCCGCGCCGCTCATCACCCTGCGGCCCTATCAAGAAACGTGTGTTGAGCGCGTCCTTGACGCCTATCAACGTACCCCGAAAGGAGGCCGAGCCTTGCTCGTGCTTCCCACGGGCGGCGGCAAAACCCTGGTCTTTGCCGAAACCGCCCGGCGTCTCGGATTGAATACGCTCATCATCGCGCACCGGCAAGAGCTGCTCCAACAGGCGGCGGATAAGTTCCGCATGATCGATCCTACCGCAATCATCGGGCAAGTGGGCGCGGGCAGGCACGAATGGGGCGCGCCGATCACCGTTGCCAGTGTGCAAACGATCAGCAGGCCCGAGCATCTCAAAGCGCTGGCGCGCTTCGGCTACGACCTGGTGATTATAGACGAATGCCATCACAGTGCTGCATCAGGGTATCAAGCCGTTCTTGATGCCCTCCCTGATGCATTCGTCTTAGGCGTAACGGCAACCCCTGACCGCCTGGATAAACAGAGTATTGAGCACATCTTTGGTGCGCCCATCTTCTCTGCTTCCATCATCGACATGATTGAGCAAGGCTACCTCTCCAATTTGCGGGCGATCGCCATTCCGACAACCACCTCATTAGACGATCTGCACACGCAAGATGGAGATTTCAAGCTCGATGAATTGGAAGTTGCGGTCGATACGCCCGATCGCAATGAGCGCATTGTCAATGCCTACCTGAAACACTGCAATGGGCGGCAGGCCCTCTGTTTCGCGGTCACAGTCGCTCATGCCGAGCATCTCGCTGAAACCTTCACGGCGTTTGGAGTGCCTGCCTCACTGGTGAGCGGGGAAACACCACCGGAGGAACGCAAGCACGTACTGCACGACTACGAGCGCGGGGCATTGCAGGTACTTTGTAACTGTGGCGTGCTTTTGGAGGGCTACGACGCGCCCCAAACGTCCTGTATCCTGATGGCGCGGCCTACGAAGTCGCGGGCGCTCTACACGCAAGCGATTGGACGGGGTACGCGCTTAGCCCCTGGGAAGACAGATTGCATCATTCTCGATATCACTGATAACAGTCTCAAACTGCGCCTGGAGCCGCTCACGCTGGGCAAGGTCGTTGAGATGCAGCTTGCCGATGGGGAAAGCATCATCGAGGCCAAAGAGCGCGAAAAGCAGGAGCGCGAGCTGACAGGGGAATTAATGGAGGCCAGAGAGCGCACAACCAGGGTCACGAAGCGGGTGCAGGATCTGGAAATAAACCTGCTTAACCGCTTCGATTGGAAGCGCAAGCCCAACGGCGGCTACCACCTGGAAGTGGGCGAAAATAAGCATAAGGTTATCCTGCTTCCCTCAGAACGTGTGACCGGGTACTACTCCGTCTGGGCCAGGCTTGCGCCCGATTTCAAAATGCAACAGTGGCTCCCAGATGCACCGCTGGAATGGGCGCAAACACACGCGGAGATGAAGGCGAAGCTTATTCAATCCAGTGAAAAGAAGCTGGTCCTGGTGGATAATAACGCGCCGTGGCGGTCGTTTCCGGTCAGCAATAAGCAGCTCTACATGCTCAGAAAGTTCGATATCCCCTTCACTGAAGCAATGACCAGTGGTGAGGCGTCGGACCTTATTGGCCGCGAGATTGCCAAACGGGAGAAAGAAAAAGCCGAGAAAGCTGCGCAGAAGGGCGCGAAGCAAGGCCGTAAGAGAGGGAGGGCAAGCGCGTGACTACTCACCCCTCCTCGACATTGCCTCCTACGGAAGCGATTCGCTTCTATTGTGGGATTGGAGAGAAGTCTTATAACCACCATCCCGTGGTCGCTGGCCCCTACGCATGCGTTTCACCAGTGAGTGGAAGCGATATCAAGAAAGTGAATTCCATCGCT
>Ga0066790_10000237_pt1 | contig 19111 bp, 19 predicted proteins | sample OrgsoiDNA2013050_FD_70963 | JGI IMG/M metagenome (GOLD analysis project Ga0066790, IMG submission 70963) | Permafrost soil microbial communities from the Arctic, to analyse light accelerated degradation of dissolved organic matter (DOM) -... | ecosystem: Environmental > Terrestrial > Soil >...
ACGCCCCTGGCCACCCGGATGCCGACCGCGCCGACCTTGCGGTCCGGCCTGCCGTCCGTACCGCGGACCCACGCGCCGCTGCGCCCCTCCACCCTGGTTGCCTGCACCCCGAACTCGGCGCAGGTCCGGATCATGATCTCCTCGGTGGCCCGCACGTAGGCGACCACGTCGATGGGCTCATCCAGGGCGATGATCGGGTAGCCGACCAGCTGGCCCGGCCCGTGCCAGGTGATCTTGCCGCCCCGGTCCACCTCGATCACCGGCGCGCCCGGATCGGCGGCGGGGCGGTCCAGCGGGCCCGTTCGCTTGCCGGCCGTGTAAACGGCCGGATGCTCCAGCAGCAGGCAGGTATCGGGGATCTCGCCCCGCACCCGCCGCTCGTGCAGGTCCCGCTGTATCTGCAGGGCATCCAGGTAGGGGACGGCGTCCGCGCCGAATCCCAGCCGGGCGATAACCAGATCACGATCCACTCTCTCAGCCTATGCCCAGCCTCTCGGGGAGGGGTGGGAGGCTGCGGTGTGGTAGCCGGGGCGAGAAGGGAGGCGGGGCGGCGATGGGAGGCGGCGGTGTGGTAGCCGGGGCGGCGATCGGGAGCGGCGGCATGAGACGGGAAGGCCGCCGCCGGTTAGCGGGCGGCGGCGCGGGAGAGATATCGGGGAAATCATCCGATGGGCCGGGAATGCGTAGCGCCTGCGGATGGCTACCGTTGGTCGGGAGGTGCCCAGGAGGTGAGCGGGTTGCTCAGTGAGGAAGAGTTGCGGCGCTTGAGCCGGGAAGAGCGGCTCGGCCTGCTGCGGACCCTCGTCGCGCTGGACAACTCCGACCAGGCGGACCTTCCGGTGGGCCCCCGGCGGCGGGCCACCGTGCTGATTGCCATCGTCATGTGCTGCGTCGTGCTGGCCGCCTGGATCGCCGTGCTGGCCCTGACGCTGCCGCGTTACTACCGGTCCGGCGGCTGGCGGGGCGCGTGGGTCGGCTTCGACGGCGCGCTGCTCGTGGCCTTCGCGGTGACCGGCTGGGCGGCCTGGCGGCGCCGGCAGGTCCTGGTTATCTGCCTGATTGTGCTCGCTACGCTGCTGTGCTGCGACGCGTGGTTCGACGTCGTGCTGGACGCGCATACGAAGGGCTTCGAGCTCAGCCTGCTGTCCGCGCTGGTGGTGGAGTTGCCGCTGGCCGTGCTCGCGATCACCGGCGCGCGCCGGCTGCTGCACAGGACCGTCGCCATCGTGCGCCGCTACGAGGGCCAGTCCGGGCCGCCGCCGCGGCTGCGGCAAGCCCGCCTGGTCGGCGGCGGTCCTGGCTCCGACATCAGGGACCTGTTCCGGGAGTCAGCCGAGTTCGCGGGCGAATCCTGCGACCTGCAGGTCGACGAGCCGTCCGGCCGGCCCGGCCCGGGAACCGCGGGGCGGAGAGAACGCTGACCATGCGATAGGGGCCGCGCCCAGCCGGTCCATGGTAGATGTGGGTCTAGACGCGGGAACCATGCTGGCGGGGCCGGGCGGCGTACCTGCTGACTGCAGCGGCGGTGCCGACCGTAGTGAGTGCGATGTCGTAGTAGCCCTGGTGGCAAGCGGTCACGGCGGTATCCGCGGACATCGCCCGCTCGCCCGCGCGGCACTCGTCTCGGTTCGGCCACACGCCGCGCAACCCGCGCACCACCTCAACGCGACGCTTTAGCCAGGTTCCCGCAGACCGTCCGGGAAACCGCTGATCAGCTGGCGCAGATGACCCGTCGGCGCCGCCGTGCAGGACACAATGCGAGCATTATGTCTGTATGCGGTTGCTAATACTTGGCGGCACCTGGTTTCTCGGCAGGACCCTTGCCGAGCAGGCGTTAGCTTCCGGCTGGCGGGTCACTACGTTCTCTCGTGGCCGCAGTGGCCGCGACGCTGAGGGGACCGAGCGAGTTCGCGGGGACCGAGCCCACGTCGCGGATGTCGCGGCACTTGCTGCATCGGGCTCCTGGGATGCCGTCGTGGATACTTCCGGGCATGTCCCAGGCGTAGTGTCCACAGCCGCCAGGATGCTGCGGCCGTCTGCTGGCCGGTACGTGTACATCTCCACCGTCAACGCTTACCGTGGCTGGCCGGGCGAGCCGCTGACTGATGATTCGCCCACCTATAACGCCGTGACCGAGACGGAGCCGGTAACCGCTGGCGCAGAGCGGGGCCTCGCCCCGGCTGCCGAGTACGGGCAGCTGAAGGCGGCCTGCGAGCAGGCCGCCTCCCGGGAGTTCCGCGATGGGACGTGCCTCGTGCTGCGCCCCGGCGTCGTCGTCGGCCCGTATGAGTATGTCGGTCGGCTGCCCTGGCTGCTGCGGCGCATGCAGGCCGGGGGCCCAGCCCTGGCTGCCGGGGACCCGTTCCGGCCCATCCAGCCCGTCGACGTGCGCGATCTTGCCGCGTTCATCCTCCGGGCCATATCGAGTCAGCTTGGCGGCGCCGCGAATGTCACTGCGCCCGCAGGGCATTCCACTTACGGCGAGCTGCTGGAAGCCTGCCGGGATGTGACGGGCGGCAAAGCTGAGCTCGTCTGGGTAGAAGATCAGTGGCTTGCGGGGCAGGACGTCGGGCAGTGGACGGAGATCCCGCTGTGGCGTACCGCTCCGGGTACCTGGGCGATCAGCTCGGCACGCGCTTTCGGAGCGGGGCTGACGTGCAGGCCGCTGCGGGAAACGGTCGCTGATACCTGGGACTGGATGGGCCGGGAGGATCCGGTGCCGCATGAGCGGGCCGCCGAGATTGGTATGGACGGCGGGAAGGAGCGAGAGCTACTCGCTGCCTGGGAGCGGCGCCGTATCCAGGCCAGGTGACGGGGGCAGCGAGCGCGGCGCGGAGTCGGCGGTGAACGCCTCGATGCGTCCGGCGAGCGTCACCGTGATCGGTGCGCTCGCGAAACGCGACTCGCCGAGGGCCGCTGCGACACCGCACAGGCGCTCCACCAGGGCGTGCCGCCGGTGCTCTGGCGCGACTTCCCAGACCGGCCTCAGTGCGTCATCCGCGGCATCCAGCCGGCCGTGTGCCAGCTCTGCGCAGGCCAGGTCTGCCCGCGCAGTCATGCTCACCAGGCTTCCGGTGCTGTCCTGCGGGCGGAGCCGGATCGCCTCGCGGGCGCGAGCGGCAGCGCGGCCCGGGTCGTCGATCTGGAGCAGCGCTGTGGCCGAGGACATCGCCTGCCGGGCCGGCCCCCAGCCGAATTCCCCGCCGATGGCATCGTGGAGCTCGTCATCGCCGGCCTCGCCGATCGCGTCGCGTGCCTCGTCAGCCAGGCCGAGGGCCGTCCGTGTCTGGTCCTCAGCGCCCACGTGCGACCACGCCCGCGCGGAAATGCTGTGCAGCCGGGCCCGCGCCGTCCCCGGCGGGGCCAGGGCCAGCCCGGCGTCTGCCAGGCCCACGGCATCGCTGGTGCGGCCGCACCAGTAGGCCGTCAGGGCCTGCATGCCAAGCGCCCATGCCTGGAGTGACCGGTGGCCGATCATCTCGGCATAAACCGATGCGGCGTGCGCCTGCTCGACCGTGGCATTCCATACGGCAAGATCGAATGACGCCACGGACATTAGCGCGCATACCTGTCCGGCTGCCAGGTACAGCTCGGCGAGCTGCGCGGGCCGACGTGGCGCTGGCCCAGCGGCAGCGCCTCCCACGCGGCAGCGACATCCTCGGCGCCGATGAGCGGGGCCAGCGGGGACACGATCGTCATGTGCTGCGTCGTGCTGGCCGCCTGGATCGCCGTGCTGGCCCTGACGCTGCCGCGTTACTACCGGTCCGGCGGCTGGCGGGGCGCGTGGCTCGGCTTCGACGGCGCGCTGCTCGTGGCCGTCGGCGGCGGTCCTGGCTCCGACATCAGGGACCTGTTCCGGGAGTCAGCCGAGTTCGCGGGCGACCCCTGCGACCTGCAGGTCGACGAGCCGTCCGGCCGGCCCGGCCCGGGAACCGCGGGGCGGAGAGAACGCTGACCATGCGATAGGGGCCGCGCCCAGCCGGTCCATGGTAGATGTGGGTCCAGACGCGGGAACCATGCTGGCGGGCCGGGGAGGCTGACGTTGCGAGGTGAAGAGGGCGCCTCGCTGGCCGTGGAGGTGCGGGGCCTGACGAAGTCCTACTCCGGCGCGCAGGCGGTGGCGGGCATCGACCTGGCGATCCGGCACGGCGAGATCTTCGCGCTGCTCGGCCCGAACGGGGCGGGCAAGACCACTACGGTGGAGATTCTCGAGGGCTACCGCTCCCGCGACCACGGCGAGGTCAGCGTCCTCGGCGAGGATCCCGGCCAGCACCGGTCCCGGCTGAAGAGCCGGATCGGGATCGTCCTGCAGTCCACGGGGGTCGAGCGGTACCTCACCGTGGCCGAGACGGTCACCATGTACGCCGGCTTCTACCCGCACCCGCGGCCCGTGGACGAGGTCATCGAGATGGTGGGCCTGGCCGCGAAGCGCGATGACCGGGTGATCAAGCTCTCCGGCGGCCAGCAGCGGCGCCTGGACGTCGCGATCGCGCTGGCGGGCGACCCCGAGCTGCTCTTCCTGGACGAGCCGACCACGGGTTTCGACCCCTCTGCCCGCCGCGAGGCGTGGGGCGTGGTCAAGAACCTCGCCGCGCTCGGCAAGACGGTGCTGCTGACCACCCACTACATGGACGAGGCGCAGTACCTCGCGGACCGGGTCGCGGTGATCGTCGCCGGGCGGATCGTGGCGGCGGGACCGCCGTCGACGCTCGGCGACCGGGAACTGGCCAGGGCGCGGGTCCGCTACCGGGTGCCGCCGGGCGCCACGCCACCGGATGCACTGGCCGGGCCGGCGGGCCCGGACGGCTTCACCGAGTTCGCGCCCGCCGATGTCACCCGCGCGCTGCACGAGCTCACCGGGTGGGCGATCGACCACGGCGTGAGCCTCGACGGGCTGGAGGTCACCAGGCAGTCGCTCGAAGACGTCTACCTGGCCCTCACCGGCCCGCCATCGGGAGCAGCGCCAGGGCCGCGGGAAGGGGGCCCGGCGTGAGCGCGACGGCACTCACGCTTTCTCAGGTCCGTTATGTCAATAAGGCTTTCTGGCGCAACCCCGCCTCAGCGTTCTTCACGTTCGCCTTCCCCCTGATGTTCCTGGTGATCTTCACGTCGCTGCTCGGTCACCACACGGTCCAGGTTGGCGCGCGGACGGTGAACACGTCCACCTATTACGTGGCGTCGATGGCCTCGTTCGCGCTGATCACCGCGTGCTACAACAACATCGCGATTTCGGTGACCTTCCAGCGCGACGCCGGGGTCCTCAAGCGCACGAACGGAACGCCATTGCCGAGCGCCTCCTTCCTGGGTGCCCGGATGCTGCACGCCCTGCTGGTCGGGGTGCTGCTGGTCGCCATCACCGCGGCCTTCGGCCGCGCGTTCTACGGCGCGGCCATCCCGACCGGCGTGACCCTGCTCCGCTTCCTGGTGATGATCGTGGTGGGGGCGGCCAGCTTCAGCGCGCTCGGGTTCGCCATCACCGCGGCGATCCCGAACGCCGACGCCTCGGCCGCGATCGTCAACGCGACCATCCTGCCGCTGCTGTTCCTGTCCGGGATCTTCATCCCGTTCGGCAACGACACCCCGAGCTGGATCTTGTGGATCGCCCGGATCTTCCCGGTCAAGCATTTCGCGGACGGCATGCAGGCTGGCTTCCTCGGAACCAGCTTCAGCTGGACCGACATCCTCGTGGTCGCCGCCTGGGGCGTGGCCGGGCTGCTGCTGTCCATCCGTTTCTTCAGCTGGGAACCGCGGACGGGCTGACCGGCGCCGGAGAATTCCGGCCGCCAGTGACCAAGGACTCTTGGATCGGACGCGCGGGCAGCGCAGGCTGGAGAGGAGTAAGGGAGGTGCGCGATGCGAGTCCTGGTTACTTTCGGCTCGGCGCGGGGCGGCACCCGGGAACTGGCCCAGATGGTGGCCGACGGACTGCGCGACGAGGGCCTCAGCGTCGACATGCTCGCGGCTGGTCAGATCCGGCGCCTGGACGGTTACGACGCTGTCATCGTGGGCGGCGCTCTGTACGCCTTCCGGTGGCATAAGGCGTCCCGCCGGTTCGTGAAGCGCCACACGGCGGAACTGCGGCGGCGCCCGACTTACTTCTTCTCCAGCGGGCCCCTCGACGACTCGGCCACCCGCACGGAAATCCCGCCCGTCAAGGGGGTCAAGGCCCTGATGGAGCGGGTCGCCGCCCGTGAGCACATCACCTTCGGCGGCCGCCTGTCACCGGATGCCAGCGGATATCCCGCCAACGTTATGGCGAAGACGCATGCAGGTGACTGGCGCGACGCCGCACAGGTGCGGGCGTGGGCCGGGTCTGTCGCGTCGCAGCTTCGCGGTGAGGTACGGCAGGGCGTCTGATACCCAGTACCAGGTCACCGGCATAAGGCCCGGGCCATAACATCCGACGCTGTCGTGCCGGTCCTTCCGCCAGCCCAGCATGCCATACTGGACACAGGTGTGGTGACCGGCAACGGCTTCCCGATTCGTCCAGAGGACCAGGGATGTCGTTGCTTTTCGATGGGCGGAGCGTTCCCGGCCCATCAAGCTTCCCGCGATGCCATCGTCGGCCTTCTTATCTTGGAGGACACGATGACATCGCCTGACACCGTGCGCGGTAGCCAGGATCCGGCCGGATCAGACGGAGGGCCGGCGATAGAGCCTGCCTGGGCCGCCGTACCCACAGGTGACCCCTATCCCGCCTACGCTCGCCTGCGCGAGTCGGGCGCGGCACACCGGGTCCACATCCGCGGCGGCTTCGACGCATGGGCGATCACCGGTCACGAGGCCGTGCGCAGCGTGCTTGCCGACGCCCGGCTGAGCCTCGATCCGCAGACGGCGCCTGAGCAGGTCAGGCAAGACATCTGCGCCGGCCACCCAGAGGAGCGGCTCAGCCTGCTCGGACGCCACCTGCTCAGCGTTGACCCGCCCGATCACACCCGCCTTCGGCGGGTCATGTCGGGGGCGCTGACACCCCGCCGCGTCGAGCACGTGCGCGAACCCATCCGCCAGACCGTCGACCGGCTGCTCGCCGGGATCGGACCTGCGGGACGGGCGGACCTGATGGCCGACTACGCCGTGCCTGTCGCGGTGGCGGTGGCGTGCGAGCTTCTCGGCATCCCAGAGTCCGATCGCGCCAGCTTTATCGAATGGGGCCGCCGGATAGCCATCGGCGAGCTGGCTGACCCTGACGCGTTCGACGACGTCACGCAGAAGATGGCGGAATATTTCGTCCCCCACGTGGCACGGCTGCGCCGCGAGCCAGGGCCGGATCTGCTCAGCGCGCTGGCGCAAGCCAGGGACGCCGGGGAACTTAACGACTATGAGCTGATCAGCATCGCCTACCAGCTGTATTTCGCCGGCCACGAAACCAGCGCCTGCATGATCGCCAACGGGCTGATCACGCTCCTGCTCCATCCCGGTCAGTTCGACCTGATCCTGGACGATCCCGAGATGCTCGGGCCAGCGGTCGAGGAGCTGCTTCGATACGAAGGACCGGTCAAGACGGCTACGTGGCGGTTCGCGCGCGAGCCGGTTGACATTGGCGGCCAGATCATCCCGGCGGGGGCTGCCGTGCTCCCGGTGCTGGCCAGCGGGTCGCGCGACCCCGCCTGCACCAGGGACCCCGATACCTTCGACATCCGGCGCGGGCGGACGCAGCACCTGGCGTTCAGCGGCGGATTCCATTACTGCATGGGCGCGTCGCTGGCCCGGATGGAGCTGGAGATCGCGATCGGGAGCGCTATGCGCCGCCTCCCGAACCTGAGGCTCGACGTGGACCCGCGGCAGCTGCCCTGGCGCGACAACCTCATGATGCGCGCCGTGGCGGAACTGCCCGTCACGTTCGAGCCCGTGAGTAGCGAGCCAGCATGACGGTCAGCAGCCAGCCGGAGGCGGCGCCCGCTCCGCGCGCGGTGGCTCCGCCGGACGAGGCTGCCGCGCTCAAGGACGTGTTCGGCTGCTTCGCTACCGGAGTCGTGGTGGTCACCGCATCCGGCCCGAGCGGGCCCGTCGGCATGACCGTCAGTTCCTTCACGTCTGTGTCGCTGCGACCGCCCCTGGTCCTGTTCTGTGCCGCGGCGGAGTCGACCACCTGGCCGCAGATCTCCCGGTGCGGGACGTTCGTGATCAACATCCTCGCCTGCGGCCAGGGTGACCTCGCCCGCGCCTTTGCCCGGCGCCAGGTGCACCGGTTCGCGGGAATTCAGCCGTTCCGGTCACCGACGGGCCTGCCGGTGCTGCCGGAAATTCTCGCTTACCTGGAATGCCAGTCGTATCAGCTATGGCCAGGGGGCGACCATACCGTCGTGGTCGGGCAGGTGCGGCACGCGCGGCGGCTGCGTGATGACGCGCCCCTCCTGCACTTCGGTGGCCGGCTCCGGTAAGCCCGCTCAGCGCGATGCCGGGCCCGGCATCGCCTCACCCGTCGCGATGTTCGGCGCTTTCTGCGCGGCGGCCTCGTCCGGGCGTGACGCCTCGCCCCCGAGATCGTCCGGCAGCGTTCGCGGGTAGGCGATCTGGGCTGCCGACCGCGCCTGCGCAGGCCGCCGGAGCAGCACCCACGCCAGCACGGCGGCCACCGTGAGGACCCCGCAGCCGCAGTATTCGGCCACGTGCAGCCCATGGACATACGCCAGGTTGACGGCCGCCGTCACGGACGCTGACCGTGGCCCGGAAGACCGCGGGAGCCCGCCGCCCGCCTTGACCGTGCCGACGATGGCCGCACGCTGGCCGGCCGGGATGCCGAGTCGGCCGAGGCGCTGACCCAGGTCGGAGATCATCTGCTGGGTCAGGATGGAGCCCAGCACCGCAACCCCGAGCACGCCACCCAGCTCACGCACGGTGTTCGTCAGCCCGGACGCGAGGCCGGCCTGCTGCGCGGGCATCCGGCTGAGCGCAGTGGTCGTGATCGGCGTCAGGGTAAGGCCCATGCCTGCCCCGACGATCGGGAGCAAGTACCAGAACTGTCCGTACGTGGCGTGGGCGCCGTAGCGGGTGAACAGGAAGAGGCTCAACGCGGCCAGCGTCAGCCCGACCGTGAGCGGGACCGCGCCGCCGGAGCGGCCCGACAGCCACCCGGCGACGGGTGCGACCGCGGCGGCGACGACCAAGGCCGGCACGATCGCGAGACCCGCGTGGGTCGCCGACCAGCCCAGCACCTCCTGCAGCCACAGGCTGAGGAAATACAGGACGGCGAACATGCCGAAGTAGACCGCAAAGCCGCCCAGGAGCGCCCCGCTGAAGACCCGGTCGCGGAAGACGGCCAGCTTGAGCATGGGCGTCGGCGTGCGGTGCTCGACGATTCCGAATGCCAGCAGGGCCAGCGCAGCTCCAGCGTAGATCGCTATCAGCGCAGGACTGGTCCAGCCGATCAGCGGCCCTTCGATCGTCGCGTACACCACGCCGCCGATGCCCGCGATGCCCAGCAGTTGCCCCGGGACATCCATGCGCCGACCGCGGCGGTCCGCCGATTCCGGTAGCACCACGATCGCGGCCAGCAGACCCAGTATTCCGACCGGGACGTTGATCCAGAAGACAGACGGCCAGTTGAAATGATCAACAAGCGGACCGCCGATAACGGGGCCGAGGCCCAGCCCCAGGCCAGATACGCCCGCCCACACGCCAATCGCGATGCCACGCTCCCGCTCGCCGACGAAAGTGTTGCGCAGGATCGACAGTGTTCCCGGGATCAGGCAGGCGGCCCCAGTGCCCTCGACGACGCGGCCGGTCACCAGCATGGGGAGGCTGCCGGCCAGGGCGCAGATGGCCGATCCGGACGTGAACAGAACCAGGCCGCCGAGAAACATTCTCTTCCGCCCGTACATGTCGCCGAACGTGCTGGCCGTTAGCATCAGCGAGGCGAAGCTGAGGCTGTAGCCGTCGACGATCCACTGCAGGCCGGTGATATTGGTGCCCAGGCCACGCTGGATGTGCGGCAGGGCCGTGTTCACGACCGTGTTGTCTAGCATCGCCATGAACAGCGAAACGCATAGAGTAAGCAGGATCAGTATCCGGTGGCTTGCTCGGGAGTCCGTCATGGCGGGGGCCGACCTAACGTTATTTGACTTATCTAACACTGTTAGTTTCAGGGATCCCCGAGCTTCCCGCAAGCGGAGCGGCTCAGCTCCCCGAGGAAGTTCGATCCTGCCGCTGCCGCCCGCACGGGGCCGTCGAGGGGGGAGGCAAGAACATGCAGCACGACCGCCGCCGGCCGCCCGGCCGCCCGGCCGGCCGAGCCTCGCTGACATCGGGCGACGTGGCCCGCGCCGCCCTCGCGGCAGTGGAGCGAGGCGGGCTCGATGGCTTGTCGATGCGCCGCGTCGCGGACGACCTGGGTGTCCAGGCGGCTTCGCTCTACTGGCACGTGCAGAGCAAGGACCACCTGCTGGACCTGGTGGCGGAGGAGTTGTTCAGCATGCTGGAGCTGCCCCAGCCGTCGGCCGACGCCGACTGGCGCGCCGGGCTGCGCGGGCTGTCAATCGCGTATTACCAGTTCCTGCTCGATCACCGCGACGCCGACCGCATCGTCGCTGGCCGGTTCGCCCTCAGCGCGCACTTCGTCCGGCACCTCGAGACATTCGCCGGCTTGCTGCGTCGCGGCGGACTCGCTGATAACGACGCCGCGTACGCTCTGTACGCGATCATCGTCTACATCCAGGGCTTCGTGCTCCACCAGCGGTCACCGCTGACCGGGGACTCCGCTGCCGGCGCAGCGGCCTCCGAGGTGCTGGCCCAGATCCGGGACCGGCTCCTGGCGTTGCCCGCCGACCAGTTCCCGGCGACCAAGGCGCTGGCAGAATCGCTGACCCGCCCGGACATTGGCGGCCGCTTCCTCTTCGGCCTCGACCTGCTCCTTAACGGGCTCGCCCCGCTCAGCGGGAAAACGCCTCAATCACCCACTGAGGCGGGGTTGCCGGGGTGATGCCGGATATGCCGAAGCCGCTATCCCCCAGTAGGGCGGACCACTCCTGCGACGTCCGCTCCCGCCCGCCCGTCGTGCACATGACCTCGATGTCAATGAGTTTCCCCCAGTCGAAGTCGTCGCCGTCACCGGGAATGGTCTCGATGACCAGGAGCCGGGCCCCGGGCGGCATGACCGCCCGCAGGCCGTGCAGCGCGGCCGAGCTGGTCTCGTCGTCAAAGCAGTGCAGGACATTTTTGAGAACAAAGCAGTCGGCCGCAACTTCCGGCGGATCCGGCAGTTCGCCGGCGCGGAGCTGGAGCCGCCCGCCGAGTCCGGAGCTTTCAACAATTGGCCTGGCGACGGTGAGGGCCTCCGGCCGGTCTATCAGCGTGCCGCTCAGGTGCGTATGTGCCCGCAGCAGCATGATGAGGAACAAGCCCGTGCCGCCGCCCACGTCGACCACATGGCGGACGTCGGCGAAGTCATAACTGCTCGCCAGTTCGGCGCCGAGCTCGGCCGCGAAGGGCGCCCAGGCCCGCTGATAGAGGTCGGCGAGCAATGGCCGGCGCGCGAGGTCCGAGAATAGCGGCGCGCCGTGGACCAGTTCGTAGCCGGGCACCCCGGTACGCACCGATTCATCGAGCCGAGCAAATGGCTGCCACATGGCCTCATCGCCCATGTACAGGACGAAATCCCGGAGCCCGTCCGGCCGGCCGGCCCGCAGCAGGTCACCAAGCTCGGCCAGAGCGAACTGCCCGGGTGCGGCGCTGCGGATCAGGCCCAGGGCCGCAGCCGCGCGCAGCAGCCGGGCCAGCCGGTCGGGATGCGTCCCGGTCGCCTCGGCGAGCCCGGCCACGCGGTCGCATCCGCCGGCGATCAGATCGGCGACCCGGAGTTTGGCCAGAGCATACAGGCATTGCGACATCCATTTCGCCGACGCCAGGGCGATCAGGCGCACATGGGGTGGTCCTTCGTACCACTCAGGCACGTATTCGCTAATCCGCGCGGATTGCTCTGCCACTTCCCGGTCCTCAGCTTCCTGCATCCCGTTTTTCCTATCCTGCATGCCTTCGCGTTACGCGCCTGCCGCGGTCACCCCAGCTGAGGAATGACTTTCTCGGCGAAAAGGCGGATGCTCGGCTCCATCGTGTCCAGGGCCTGGCCCCCGAAATCCACCTGCCACAAGAAGGTGTCAATGGAGAGCAGCTTCCGCAGCTCAGTGACTTTCTCCATAACCGTTTCCGGGCATCCGACCACCGCGGTGCCCGCGCTGCGCAGGTCAGCGAGGTCCAGGTGACGCAGCATCTGGCCCATGGCGCCGTAGGCGGGATAGTCCGCGGATGACGCCCCGGACCACGAGTCGGCTGCCTCTCCCCACACGTCGAAGTACTCCCGCAGCGCCGGCTCTGCCGTTGCCCACGCCTCCTCGTCGGTAGGCGCCACGTACAGCGGGACACTGAACGCGATGCGCGGCTCCGCACCGGACTGATCGTGCACGTCGGCAAACGTCTCCAGGTAGACCTGAATCATGTCCCTGGTCCGGTTGAGCTCCGCAAGCTTCGGCGGCGGGGTAACGAGCAGGCCGAACCCCTGCTCGGCGATCCAGGAGAAGCTCTGCCGCGACCTTACGGCGGCGACCCATACCGGAGGATGCGGCTGCTGCGTGGGCCTGGGCAGCGATGTCACGTCGGTGTAGGAGAAGAACGGGCTCTGCTCGCTGGCCTTGTCCTCGGTCCACAGCCGGCGAACCGCCGCCAGGGTATCGGTGAAGCGCGCCCTGCTCTCGTCCAGCGCTATGCCGAAAGCGTCGAATTCATAGGGCAGCCACGCGCGCGCGAAACCTACGTCAAGCCGGCCGCCGCTCATGGCGTCCACCATTGCCGTATGCGCGGCGATTTGTACTGGGTGATGGAAAGATGCCTGGATACCGCCGGTCATCAGCCGGATCTGACTCGTGCGGACGGCCACCGCCGCGAGGTAGGTCAGCGGGCTGGGGCAGTAGCCGCCATAATCCTTCATGTAATGCTCGGTCATCTTAACGTAGCCGAAGCCGAGGTCGTCCGCGACCTCAGCGATCCGGACGGCGTCAGCGAAGTAGTCGGCCGGGGCGCGGTGCGACGGCCGGCAATCGGGTAGTAATGAGATCCCGTGCTTCATGACTTTTCTCCTAACCTTGGCGGACGGCTTATCCGAGAACGAGAACAAACGCCAGCTGAACGACGATGAGAGGCAGCAGGGCAGGGATGCGAAAGAACAGGACGCCATTAACTACGCCCAGCACGGCGCAGCAGCCTGCCGCCTCGATCAGGGACCGGCTGGCGGCCGGCCGGGTCAGCCCGTAGGCCACGTAGGCCGCCGCCGGGACGCCGATCGCCACCCACGCGCCAACCGGCCGTAGCGCGGTGATCAGCATGCCGCGGAAGACAGCCTCCTCCGCGGCGACGCCTACCAGCAGCACTGCCGCCGACGCGGCCGCCGAGGCGTTCCTGGCCGGCTGCGGCCAGCGCCGGGCCCATCCGCTGCGCGGCAGTGACAGCCATCCCGCAGCCGCTCCGCCGGCGGCAGGCCGGCCGATGGCCTCATGTCCGGCTAGCGGAGTCACGGCCACGGCGGCGAGCAGGACAGAGGCGGCAAGAGCGGCTAGCCCGACTTCGGCAGCCCCGACGGCCGCCGCCGCGATCGCGAGCTGCGGCTGGCCGGCGTCGCGCAGGAGCGCGGCGCCCAGCGCGGACAGCAGCGCGCGGCCGTGCGCGCCTGCCGCCAGTGCCGCCAGCCCGAGCAGGCACCCCGCCGTCAGGTGCGCAAGGGACTCGCCCGCGGGCTCGGCCAGCTGACTTATCCGGATGCCCGCAGGCCCGCTCCGGCTGCGCCGCGCCGCCCAGGCAGTTCCCCGCCGCGCCAGCGGGCCGTACACCACCGCGAGCAGCGGGACGGCACCGACCAGGAGCAGCGGGATCTGCCAGCCGGGGGACAGGCCGTCCCACGGCGGCGTCACGGGCGCGCCCGCTGCGTAGCGCGGCCGGCGCGGCGATAGGACACCGCGCCGGCATCAGCGCGAGGGGCGGCCGCCCCGGCCCCGCGGACCTGATGCCGGGCCGACCACCACACCCGGGTATTGACGACCGCGTGCATCACGACCGCCCCCGTGACTCCGCCGGTGACCAGCGCCAGCAGGGTGGCCAGAACAGCTAGCGGTGCCTTGGCGGCCACCTGGGGCCAGCCGAAGTACAGATGCGAGAGGCAGAAGGTGGCCATGACGGCAGCCAGGCCCGCGACGCGGCCGGGAATCCAGGAGATGCCCGTGGCCGCGGTGCCCAGCACGCCGCGGAAGACGCACTCCTCCGCGACCGCCGCTATCAGCAGCCAGCTCAGCTGCGTCGGCACGGCCGAGTCCCGGGCGGTTGGCGTCCAGGTCGAAGGGCTGGTCTTGTAGTCAACGCCCCCGGCGAGATCTCGCGCGACGGTGCTCGCGCGCATGCGGCTGGTGGTGGCCGCGCGGGCCGGCCCCGCCGCGGCGCTCCGGTGCGGCGTCGGGCCGCCGGTCCCGGGACGCGAGCGGGTTAGCCGGCGCGCCAGCCACACGTCCGCGCTGGCGACCACGAATCCGCCCGGCAGGCCGACAACCGCCCCGACGGCTAATCCCGGCCAGCCGTCATGACTGAGTGCGTGGAGCCCGAACACGGCGACCCCTGCGCCAGCGAGCACCGCGAGGACAGCTGCGTGCACGACCACGGCCGGGCAGCCAAAGCGATCCAGCCAGCGCACGTGAATGTGGGACGCGATCGCCACTCCGCCGGCGCCGCCCACCACCACCGCGGCGGTCAGGTAAGCATGCACCTCAGGGGTAAGGATGCGGGTCATCCCGGCAGGCCCCCCCGTAGGCGGCAAATCTCCGGTGCGCGAGCTGAGGCGCGCCGGGCAGCGGCAGCGCCAGCAGGTCCGGGGACCACACCCGCTGCGCGGACAGTCCGAGTCGGCGGACGTCCGCGGTGGTGAGGTCGGCATGGTATACGCGCTTGCCGGAGGCCAAGAATGCCTCGGACAGCCGGGAAACCACACTCCGGGGATCGTCGCGGCCGTCGGGCGGCGCGTCGGACGCCGCGATGTCCTGGCAGTGCGCGAACCTCGCCTGGACCACGGCGGCGCCGTCTGTCCCGGCGTAGAACCCGACGTTGCTCTCCAGGTCATACGGGTTCGCGACGCCCGCCTGATCCTGCTGTCCCGCGTCACGGATCTGGACCCAGGCAGCCAGCCAGGTGACGCCGACCGCCTCGAGGAACGCGCGATACATCGCCCGCTGGAGGACCGCGCCGGCGCCGAGCCCGACGGCGATGCGCGGAACGGCCTCCCCGGCGGCGCGCATGAGGCACGCGACCGTGAAGCCAGGCAGGTCCGGGCTGGGCAGCAGGTGAAACTCGGGCACCGGGGCGTGCTTCCAGGTATGACGGGCGATGACCCGGTCCAGCTCGGCAGTGCGCCGGTCAGCGAGAATCCGGAGGCTAGGGGTCCGGCCGTGCCAGTGACCAATGGCCGCATCGACCTGAACAAGCTCCTCGAGGGCGGACTGGAGGGCCCGGCCGGGCAGCGGGTGAACGGCGGTTCCGGTGGTAACCGCGGTCTGTAGCCACGGCTCGTCGGCGCCGGGCAGGTACCCCAGCAGGAAGAGCTGGGCGGGGATCAGCGCCTTATGCCCGTCCAGCAGCGCGGAAACCTCGATCCAGCCCAGCGGCACGTCGGGGCTGAACGAGTTGAACGGGAAATCCGGCGTGGCGAGCTGGTCCGCGCGGAACCATTCGAAATCAGTCGCGGCCAGCGTGGGCGCTTGCTCGGCGACGAGCTCAGCGTGGCTGGCCCTGCGCACGCCGAATCTCCCCGCGGCGACGACCCCGTAGCCGGAGTACCGCTCCACCGCCTCACCGAGCAGCTTCACCAGTGCCTCGCTGCGGTGCAGGCCGAAGCCTCCGAGGTGGAAGGATCCGGGTGGCGGGTCAGGACGGTCACTCCACAGGTGGACGCCGGTCAGCTCGCCGCTGTAGAGCAGGACCTGAGGACCATACCGGCCGCGGACCAGCCGCGTGACATCCGTCAGGATTCCGCACAGCGGGCTGTAGACGCGCCCGGCGAGATCGGAAACGTGGACCCCGGGCGCTGCGCTGCGGCGCAGCGCCATTGTCGGCACCGGATCCGCGTCGAGGAGGACATCCGCTGGCACGCCGAGCACGGGTCCGGACACGGGCGCTGTCATGTCAGGCCCCTTCCAGCCATGCGCGGGGATCGAAATAGAGGCTGCTGTCGTCGCGTCCGACCTGCGACCCGCAGCCCTCGCAGCCGGGAACGGGCAGGACCTCGTGGTAGGAGATCTCCATCGCCGGCACATAGATGCCCAGGACCTTCTCGCAGGTATACGTGGACCCGCTCAAAGCGAAATTGCAGGCTTCCAGGGACGTGTGCGCCGTCAGCATGGCGAGCAGCGGCGGCAGCACGGGACTGCGCCCGCCACGGAAGGCGCGGCGGGTGAGCGCCTGCTTATAGCCCTGGTAACTCGCCTTTTCCCGGAGGTTCATCGCGATACGCGTCTCGAAGCACTCGTAGCATGCCGACCGGTGCGGCAGTATCGTCGGCCCGACGAGCAGGAACGGCTCGTCGATGACGGCGTGCAGCCAGGGGAAGCCTCTGCGCAGGGCAATCCGGTTCAGCACGGTCGCCGCACCCAGGTGAACCGCGCGGTCGACGTAGATCACGAGCGCGCCGTCCCAGGCGGCGAAATCCTCCGCCAGCCGTTCCATCGCGAGCGGATCCTCGATGGTTCCCAGGTCCGCATCGGCGAGCCGGCCCCAGAGCCCGGGATCGCCGGTGACGGTCACCTGGCCGTCCATGGCGGTCTCGACCTGCGCTCGCACTCCGGTCGCCAGCTCCTCGTCCCCCAGCACCAGCATCGCGCGGACCGCGAGCTCGCTCGCGATCCCCAGGGAACTGCCGCCATCAAGGTAGGCGTCCAGCGCGGACGACGGCCGGTCTTCGATCGCGCCCAGGCTGTACAACTGGTCGAGCGCGGCCTCGACATCGGACCTGGATACGTCCTCCCGCTGCGCCAGCTCGCGCCGCGACACGGTCCCGTCCAGGGCCGCCACGATCCGGTACAGCTTCCCCGACCGGCTGGAATCGGTGAGGGTGTACGACCGGGCGTTCCACACCCCGGTGCGGAGCTCGACCGTGTCGGGATCATGGCCGATGACACTGAACGTCCGGCGCAGCCGGGGTCGAATTTCGCTGCTCACTGGCATCTCCCTGCATCAAGTTCGCTATCGGAGCCGGGATCGATCAGCGCGGAACCCCGACGACGACCACGTGCGCCAGCGCATCGAAGAACCCGTCAAGCCCGAGTACCTGATTGGCTTCCTCGTCGTAGAACCCGGAGTAGTCCACGGCTCCGAGGTCCAGGGCCGTCACCGCCAGGTGCGCGGCGAAGGAGATGGCACCAGCCTCGTGCATGACAAAACGCAGGCCGCGGGGCCCGTACTTCCGCATGGACCGCCAGGGCCGCGCCACCAGCAAGAGGAGGAACGCGGCCGCGCCGACCTGGACGCCGTCGTCGGCGATCAGCGTGGCGTGCAGGCGGGCGATCGCCGCATCGTCGTCGTGGAAGGCCAGCGCGTCGTCCCCGGGCAGGTAGCGGTACACACCCGGGGCAAGGCCGGACACCCGGTGGGCCGCCACCCAGACCTCGACGGGAAAGAGGCCGCCAGCGCTCGGCACCGCCCGGAACCCTGTGGTCGCGAAGGGCATGCCGTCCGACGGGCGGGCGAGGTCTTCGTCGGCCTGCGCGGTGATGGCCGCGCAATGCCGAAGGACCGCGCCGAGGTCGCCCAGCGGGACGGGCGTGGCCCGGAACTGCCGCACGCTTCTGCGGCGCATCACCACATCGCTCAGAGCGACGCGCAGCGGAACCGGCTGAGGCAGCGGAACCCGGGGCGTCTCCGCCTGCGCTTCCCGGTCAAGACGGGAGCGCACCATGGTCATGTCGTCGCCAAAATAATCGGTAATAGATCGTGACGTGGCTCGATCCCAGCGCCGCAGCCTGCTGGCCGCGATAAATTCCTCCGCCGGATCCGGGATGTCGCTCTCCCGGTTATCGAGCCGGAAGCGGTGAGTACGGAAGGCGGTGCCCGCCGCGGTGGCACTGTTCGGCCGCACCGCCGTATGGGAAACCGCGGCCCACATTAGTTCAGGTGCGACATCATGCACAGCTGGCATCTCAGTTTCCTATAATTTCCATTTAAATTATGGGATGCTCTCGAGGCGGCCGTGCCGCAGCGCCTGCGGAGAGAACCGGCAGGCGATGCGGCACGACCGCACATCATGGCGGGCCAGTAGACTCGGGCTGGCGTGGTGACCGGCAACGCGGTCTGGCCCGCGCGGCCGGGCTGGGCGATGGTTCGGGCACCGCCCAGCCCGGCCTTACCGGAGCCGGACGGCTCCTACTTGCGGACCGCGCCGGAGCAGCAACAACTTGCACCCGGGACTGCGGGCTGCTGGACATCCTGGCCGTTGGCGGCAAGCGCCGCAGCGGACCTGTGCTCCGTGGCGACCTGTGAGGTAATACGCATTAGACACCTCCTTCCGCATTTCTAGAAATGCACGGAACCCCCGTTTGATGATCATGATGGCGACAGGCATGCCTGTACCAGCACCGGCACCAGCGGGATTCGGGAAGACCTCGCGGAAGCGCGCTTTCCACGAGCATCTCGCCATTATCTAACGATGTTAGGCACTAATGTCAATAGGTGACTAGTCCGGCATTCATAAGTTAACCCCGATTTTTCCTGGCCACGGGCCGCTGGCCCGATGATCCCGTCCTGTTTTCCGGTGGCGGCATACGATTGCACGGCTGGCTGTCGCACCTAGTTGTCGCGCAGTGCCCGGCGCGCCGGGGATCGAGCGGCAGTTCCCTATTTTCTCAGGGGGATTGCTGCTAGTAGTCGGCCGGATGCGAGCTGGCGAGCCGGCTGTCAACGCACATCAGGAATTGACTCTGGCAGAGACCGTGATTCGGTGACGTACAGCTACGGACTGTTTCAGAACGCGATGATCACGATTCGTAACGGGTCTGTCCGGCTGGCCGGGGCGAGCCGGCTGGGTTTTGATGATCATTACCGCTTTGCCGCGCATGGCGGCTGTCGTGTTACTGGTGATGCTGGCGGGCCTGGCGGG
>Ga0066790_10000239_pt1 | contig 19100 bp, 12 predicted proteins | sample OrgsoiDNA2013050_FD_70963 | JGI IMG/M metagenome (GOLD analysis project Ga0066790, IMG submission 70963) | Permafrost soil microbial communities from the Arctic, to analyse light accelerated degradation of dissolved organic matter (DOM) -... | ecosystem: Environmental > Terrestrial > Soil >...
GCCGTGAAGGCGAGCGAAGTGGATAAGAAAAGGCCGGACGGAAATTAGTCCGGCCCTGGAATGCGAACTTGTGAAGCTCCCTAGAAAAGGAACTTTGCTCCAATCTGAATCGAACGCGGTCCTCCCGACCCCACGGCAGGATTGGCGGCTGCTACGTCAGGCGTCGCGCACCCGCAACCGAACGGCTGCACCGAGGGATCGTTCAGGCCGAATCCGTTTTGTCCACCGTAAGGATTGGCGAAGTTCGGGTGATTGAAAATGTTGAAGAATTCGGCGCGGAGCTGGAGACGGTACCGCTCGCCAAAGTGAAAGTTCTTGGCCAGCGAGAAATCAAAGTTGCGGAAACCGGAGTCCTGGAACATATTCCGGCCCATATTCCCGAATTGTCCGAGCGGCGGAGGAAGCATGATCGAACTGCCCTGGGCGTAACAGCCAAAGAATGCGAGTGATTCCGTGGATGCACCCGGACTGCCTCCGTCCAAAGCCAGAGCCTTCGTGTTGCAGGCAGCGTTGCCACTCGGCGCGCTCGGTGTGTTGGTACCGCCGAAATACGGAAGTCCAGTCCCCTTCTGAGACTTGAAGTCTGACGTCTTGCCGTAGAAGCTCCAGCGAATCGGTGCCGTAGCTGGCGGACTCACAGGCAGGGCGCCAGTACCTGCGGCGTCCGTTCCCAGATCAATCGGTCCCCAATACTGCGGACTCTCGAGGGTTGTGATCGAATTGACCTCCCAGCCTTCCAGCATCTGACCGTGGCCTTTGCGGCCAGGGATTGCATAAGTCAGCGAGACTGTCAGCCGGTGACGAATGTCGAAGTCGCTATTGGCATATTCGCGCGCTACATGGGTGGAGTCTTGCGGCAAACCCGAGCCATAGCCGAAGTCCCAGTTCGCGCCCACATCGTCGGACGCGTGCGCATAGGTATATCCGGCCACCATGCTCAGGCCGTGGTAATTACGCGCGTTCAGCGTGACTTGTAGCCCGTTGTAGTTCGAACGATACACGTTTGCCATCTGGAAAATGTTGGCCAGGTAGGGGAACTTGGCGTTGAAGGGCCCGACCTCGTTGGCGGTAACGCAATACCCGTTTTGGTTGGTATCGCCGGTATCGTACTGGCCGCCGTTGACGAGGTCCGATGGCAAATTGCATCCCGCGATATTAGCCGCGGGCCATCCCGATCCCACCGGCGGTTGATTGATATCCCGAATTCCCGTCAGATTGGCTCCATGATTCCCGACATAGGCGGCTTCGATGGAGAGGTTCGAGTTGATGGCATGTTGCAGGTTCAAAGTCCAATTCCAGACGTGCGGCGAGGTCAGATTGTGATCCACCGACATGATCGGACAGGCACTTACAGAGCAATCGATGGTGCTCCCGCCGTATAGCGACGCACTCGACGAGTCCCACGGAATGGGATTCAAGAAGTTCTTCACGGTGACGTTCCCCGTCTTAATCGTTCCGCCGGACGTGGTTCCGAGGCTATCGATGGGCGCTCCGGTGGGGACGCTGCCCGGACCGAAAGCATTGTTGAAGGCGACGAACGACTGCCAGTTCACCGTCTCGTAAATCAGCCCGCCACCGCCGCGCAGCACGGTCCGACCGTTACCGCCGATGTCCCATGCGAAGCCCCCCCGAGGGCCGAAGTTTTTATGATCCGGGTTGTAGAGGCCGCTGATCCCGTGGCCCACTTGCACCATGCCCACATTCGGGTCGAAATTTCCCAGTAGATTGTTGGCTTCCTGAGGAACCGAGCTGTTTTCGTAGCGGACGCCGAAGTTCAAGGTCAGCCTCTTGGTGACCCGCCAGTCATCCTGGACAAATCCGGAATAAGCCCAGTTGTGCAGATGCAGAGTTGGGTTTCCCACCTCGACCGACGACTTGAAGGGCAAGCCGGCAAAGAAGTCCTCCAGTGGGGTGGATCCCGCTCCCGCCCCGATTGCAACGCCACCTAGAAACGTAATACTGCCCCGTTCGTTGCCGTAGGAAGCATTCGTCACTTTGTTGTAGTGGAGTTCGCCTCCGAATTTGACGGAGTGCTTGCCTGCGGTGTAAGCAACCTGATCTACAAACTGAGTGATCGAGTCTGGCCCCTGGAACTTTGGCCATTTAAAGCCTCCCAGCCCCGGGAAGAAGTAACCGCCAAAACCGATGCGAGGCAGGCCTCCAGTGAAGGGTCCGCTTACGCCTGTATTCAGGCCGTAAGCGGAGGCCGGCGTGTTGAGATCGCCCGGCAACGTCGGCTGATACAACCGGTTGTAACCCACGCGGAAATCATTTACCCAGCGGGCACCGGGAGTCCAGATCCAGTTGCCGCCCAGAATTTGCGCGCGAGTGTGAATTTTAGAGAGCCATTTCTGCTGCAACTCAGGGAAGTCTTCGACTGTCCCGGAGTTGTTGCCAAAGAAGTACTCGCCGCTGATGCCATGGCGATCATTGAGCCTGTAGTCCACCTTGCCGATTACGTTGTCCACGTGGACGTTGTTGTTAAATCCGTTCGTGATCCCGATGCCCTGAGTATTGTTGAGGGGGAATCCGCTGCCGGTGCACGCTACGGTGCCCCCGGAGAGCGCACAGCCCGCAATATTCAGACTAGCCTGGCTGACGGGGACACCGGCGAACTGCAGTTCGGCGATCGCATCGGGAATGCTGTCGGCGCAATCACCCGTGGCAAGGAGTACGCAGGTGCCATTGGCTGGCATCGCCGACATCGAAGGGCTGGTGATGCCTCCGAACGAGTTACCCACGTTGTAGCGCTGGCCTTCGTAGGCGCCGAAGAAAAAAGCCCTGTCTTTGATGATCGCGCCGCCCAAACTGCCACCAAACTGTTCCAGCGTTCGGGTCAACTTCGGCGCAGGGCTATCATTAAAAAAGTTTCTCGCGTCCATGGCTCCATCTCGGCCAAAGCCAAAAGCGGATCCGTGGACAGTATTGGTGCCGGACTTCAAGCCTACGTTCACGACCGCCCCAGGCTTCCATCCGTATTCCGCGGGAGGATTCTGCTGGATGTTGAATTCCTGAATTGCATCGATAGGGAGGATAGTGGCGGAATCTCCAGCGATTCCAGCCCCGTTAACGATCGCCTGCCCGGAATATGGCTCGCTATTGAACAAGCCCTCAATGAAGTAGGAATTGTCCTCGGCGCGCAGACCATTGCTGCTGGTCGTGGAGAAACCGCCGCCAGGGTAACGCATGACGCCGGGACGCAGTTGCAGCAGGTTCTCGTAGTTGCGTCCGTTCAGCGGCAGGTCGTTGATCTCTTTATTGCTGAGCGTGCCGCCCAGAGTTGAGGACGTGGTGTTGAGTAGAGGGACTTCCTCGGTGATGGTGACCGTCTCGGTCACCTGCCCGGGCTGCAGGGCGAAGTCAGAACGCACGTCGGTCGCGACCTCAATCAGCACATTCGGCCGCTCCACGCTCTTGAAGCCCTTGGCTTCGACGTGAATCTTGTAGGTACCGGGCTGAAGGTCTGGAGCGGCATAGGCGCCGGAGTCGTCAGTGGTGACGGTTCGCGACGTGCCACGCTGCTGGTCGGTGACGACCACGGTGGCCCCGGCAACGGCGGCACCGCTCTGATCGGTCAAAGTGCCCAGGATCCTTCCCGCAGTGGACTGAGCCAACGCGGAGGCGGAGAACAGGAGCAGCGTGAAAGTGGCGAACAGCAAACGGGAAACTGCAGTCATCCGTCCGTCGTGGGACGCGGCGGCGCTGACAGGGCGCGATAGCATAGAACCCCTCCGAATATCTGGTCCGACAGCCATACCACTATCGGAGAAACGGTGTCAAGCAAATTCACTTTTTGGATCGAATGTGAAGAAGCTTATACCGCCCCCGGGAGAATCAGGAAGTCCCCAAGACGGCAACCCGAAACCTTGTGCATAACCGAAAATTTAACGACTTGCAAGGCGGGATGCCTCTGTAGTACGATTCGCGTGGTCATACCACTGGACCTTTATACCAGACTAATGCCTTCCGCTCAACAAACGCGCCAACAGCCTGTGGATATGCGGTATAGTAGCCGGACCATAGCCAGTCTGCAGTCTGGCTTCGCTTCACCAGGTGCGGGGGGCAAGGCTGTGTACAAGCTGGTTCGGACGTCTCGACTCTACGAGCAAATCGTTCAACAGATTGAAGATTCCATCGTCAAGGGTGATCTGAAAGCTGGAGATCAACTCCCCGCCGAACGCGAATTGGCCCAGCGTTTTGGCGTGAGTCGTACCGCCGTGCGCGAAGCAGTCAAGGCTCTGCGCGAAAAAGGTTTAGTCGAAGCGTACTCAGGGCGGGGCACCTTCATTACAGATGGCACCACGCAGGCGGTGCGGCAGTCTCTCGATCTGATGGTGAAGATCGGCCAGCCGGAAGGCTCGACTCACCTGGCGGAGGTCCGGGCCATTCTCGAGCCGGAGATTGCTGCTCTGGCCGCCCTGCGCATTCAGGAGCCGGAACTGGCGACGATGCGCGAGGCAGTCGCCGCCATGGATCGTGCCGGACAGGACCCCGAAACATATATCGAAGCCGACCTTGATTTTCACTTGGCGCTGGCCGAGGGCGCGGCCAATCCGCTCATCCTCTCTTTGCTCGATTCGATCGTGGGACTTCTGCGCGAGCAGCGCCTGCGAATCTTTAAGGTTCCGGGCGGGCCAGAGCGCGGTCAGGTTCATCACAAGCGGATTCTCGACGCGGTGGAGCGGCATGACGCGGAGAAGGCACGCCAAGGCATGCGAGCGCATCTGTCGCAGGTGCGTGACGACAGCCAGTCACCGGCAGCGAAACGTGCTCCCGGCAAAAGCACACAGTAGAAATTGCGGCGAAGATCTGGAGGCGGTTGCGGATGGCAAAAGTAGGATTTATCGGTTTGGGAGTAATGGGCAGCCAGATGGTAGACCGGCTGCTGAGCAAGGGTCACACCGTCACGGGGTACAACCGTACCCGGACGAAGGCGGAGTGGCTGGTGAAAAAAGGAATGCATTGGGCCGACTCGCCGCGCGCGGTGGCGAGCGCTTCCGACTACACGTTCGCGATGGTTACCAACGCCGCCGCGATTGCCTCCATTACCGAGGGCCCGGATGGAATGCTGGCCGGCCTAAGCGCCGGCAAGACTTTCATCGACATGAGCACGGTCAGTCCTACCGTAAGCCGTGCGCTGGCGGCGAAAGTGCGTGCTCTTGCCGCGGACATGGTCGATTCGCCTGTATCGGGCAGTGTGATCACTTTGCAGGAAGGCAAGTTGTCAGTGATGGTCGGCGGGCGAAAAGAAACATTCGACAAGATCAAGCCGCTGCTGCTCGACATCGGGCCCAAGGTAAGTCACGTTGGTGACAATGGCCTGGCGCTTTCCATGAAGATCGCGATCAACCTGAGTCTCGCCGTGCAGATGCTGGCATTTTCCGAAGGCGTACTGCTGGCGGAAAAGAGTGGCATTGCGCGCGAAGTTGCCGTCGATGTGCTCGTCAACAGCGCAGTCGCGTCTCCGATGATCAAGTACCGCGGGCCCTTCGTCCTGCAACAGCCGGAAGAAGCTTGGTTCGACGTCAACATGATGCAGAAAGATATGGTGCTGGCGATGGACTTGGGCCGGCAGCTCGACGTGCCCTTGCCAACTACGGCCGTCAGCAACGAGATTCTCACGGCGGCGCGCGGCATGGGCTGGACGAAGTACGACTTCGCTTGCATGTTCGATGTGCTCGCCGCAATGTCTGGCGTGACGACGCCTGTGACCGCAGGAGGACCAAAGAAGTGACTATCGCAACCTCCAAGCCGGAAGCCGAACGCGCTGTCGAAACCGAAAAAGATAGATGGTTGCGCGCGTACCGCCAGATGGTGAGGATCCGCCTGTTTGAAGAGCAGGTGAACGAACTCTATACCCGTGCGCTGATGCCGGGCCTGGCCCACCTTTACAGCGGTGAAGAGGCTGTTGCGGTGGGCATCTGCGAAGCGCTGCGCATCGACGACTACATCACCAGCACGCACCGCGGCCACGGGCACTGTCTGGCCAAGGGTGCTTCGCCCGATCGCATGTTTGCCGAGTTGCTGGGCAAGGAAGCGGGATACTGCCGGGGTAAAGGTGGATCGATGCACATTGCTGATCCTGCGACCGGCAACCTGGGCGCGAACGCGATCGTCGGCGGCAGCGTGGGAATCGCGACTGGTGCGGCGTTTGCCTCGAAGCGATTAGGGAACGGACGCGTGGCCGTCTGTTTCTTTGGTGAAGGAGCCCTCGGTCAGGGATCGTTGTACGAAGTGATGAATCTGGCGCAACTCTGGAAGCTGCCGGTAATTTACGTCTGCGAAAACAACATGTACAACGAGTACACGCATTTTTCCGAGACCACGGCCGGAACGATTCTCGGACGGGCCGGGGCTTTCGGTCTCGAAGCTGCATTGGTCGACGGCCAGGACGTGCGCGCGGTGAATGAAGTTGCGACGCGGCTGGTGAAACGAGCGAGAGCGGGCGGAGGTCCTGCGTTCCTGCAGGCCGATACCTACCGCTATAGCGGTCACCACGTGGGCGACATCAATCGCGAATATTACCGCTCGAAGCAGGAAGAGCAGCACTGGAAGACCGAACGGGACCCGATCAAGCTGCATGCAAACTGGCTGCTGGCACAGGGTCATGCGGACGCGGCAGGGCTTGAACAGATTAGCGCCGAAGGGCGCACGGAGATGGAAACAGCAGTGAAATTTGCGATCGCCTCGCCGTATCCCAGCGTCGATCAGGTGGAACAGGACGTCTATGCCTGAACGGGAAATCACATTTGCGCAAGCGGTGCGGGAAGCGTTGGCCGAGGAAATGCGCCGCGACTCGCGGGTGTGCATTTTTGGGGAAGACGTGGCCGAAGCCGGGACACCGTTCAAAGTGCTCTCCGGGCTGGTAGAAGAGTTCGGTGCCGAGCGCGTGGTCGACACCCCGATTTCCGAAGCTGGCTTTACGGGAGTTGGCGTCGGCGCAGCCATGACAGGCCTGCGGCCGGTGGTTGACATCATGTTCGGCGATTTCCTGACGCTGACCATGGATCAGATGGTGAACCAGGCCGCCAAAGCGCACTACATGTCGGGCGGACACTGGCGAGTTCCCATGGTGATGCGCACTACGCTGGGCGCGACCCGGCGCTCGGCGGCGCAGCACTCGCAGTCGCTGCACGCATGGTTCAGCCACGTGCCGGGATTGAAAGTCGTGCTGCCTTCCACTCCGTATGATGCGAAAGGCTTGCTGAAGACGGCGATCCGCGACGAGAACCCGGTCATCTTCTTCGAAGACAAGATGATGTACAAGCTAAAGGGGCCGGTCCCTGCCGAGGATTACACGATTCCGCTGGGAGTGGCTGACGTGAAGCGCAAAGGGGACGACATCACTCTGGTTGCGACCAGCAGCATGGTGCAGGTTGCGTTGGGCGCGGCGAATATCCTGGAGAAGGAAGGCATCAGCGCGGAGGTGGTTGATCCGCGCACCACGTGGCCGCTCGACGAGAAGACTATCATTGAGTCGGCGAAGAAAACGTCGCGCGTGATCGTGCTCGACGAGGGCTACGGGCGGTATGGAGTGACGGCTGAGCTGGCGGCGGTGATCGCCGAGGGCGCGTTTTATGATCTCGACGCCCCGGTCAAGCGCATGGGCGCGATGCACGTTCCCATTCCGTTCTCTCCGCCGCTGGAAGATGTGACGGTGCCGACGGAAGAAACAGTTTCAGAGGCAGCACGTCAACTTTGCAAGAAGTCGTAGAGACGTAGCTTGCTACGTCTCTGCCGACAGCATCGATAAAGGCGCAATTCGAGACGATGCCGGCAAGACGTTGCAAGCAACGTCTCTACGAAGGAGACACTATGGGACTCAAAACACACGGAACGATGGCGGTAGATTGGGAGAATCGGATCGACTTCGATCGGCTCCGCCGCGAGCGCCTGCAAAAGGCGAAAAATCTGCTCAAGCAGTCTTCGATGGGCGCGTTGCTCTGTTTCGACATGAACAACGTGCGCTATCTGACGGCGACGCACATCGGCACCTGGGCGCAGGACAAGGCCAACCGCTTCACTCTGTTGCCGCAAAATGACGAGCCCATTCTGTGGGATTTCGGATCGGCCGCCAAACATCATCAATTGAACTGCCCGTGGCTGGATGGCCGCTCGCACTCCGGAATTTCCATGCTGCGCGGCGCCATGACACCGGAGATGGGCCGCGCCGAAGATGTCGCCAAGAAAATTCGTCTCGAACTCGAAATGCGCGGCCTGCACAAAGAGCCAGTTGGCATCGATATCGTCGAGCTGCCCGTTCTCTTCGCGTTGCAAAAAGAAGGCATCGAAGTGGTCGACGGCCAGCAACTGATGTCCGAGGCCCGCGTCATCAAGACGCAGGATGAAATCGCTCTGCTCAACACTTCGGCCATGATGGTCGACGCGGCCTACGACGAACTCTACCGCGCGATGAAACCGGGCCTGCGCGAGAACGAAGCTGTCGGTCTGGTCAGCAAGGTTCTGTACGATCTGGGCTCGGAATACGTGGAAGCGGTAAACGCGATTTCGGGCGAGCGCTGCAATCCACACCCTCATGTGTTTTCCGATCGGGTGCTGCGGCCGGGCGATCCCGTGTACTACGACATTCTCCATTCCTACATGGGATACCGCACCTGCTACTACCGCTGCTTCACCATCGGTTACGCATCGCATGCCATGGTCGACGCCTATAAGCGCTGCCGCGATTATCTCGATGCTGCGATCGAACTAGTTCGTCCCGGCCGCACCACTGCCGAAATTGCTGCGGTCTGGCCGAAGGCCACGGACTTCGGCTTCCCGAACGAAGAAGCGGCATTCGCACTGCAGTACGGCCACGGGATTGGGCTCGCGATCTGGGAGAAGCCGGTGATCAGCCGCCTGGTTTCGTTCGAGCATCCGGTGGAAATCAAGCCCGGCATGGTGTTTGCCCTCGAAACCTTCTGGCCTTCGACCGACGGCTGGAGCGCGGCGCGCATTGAAGAAGAGATCGTGGTCACGCCGACGGGGCACGAAGTGATTACGCGGTTCCCGGCGGAACAGCTTCTGGTCGCGGGCGCGCACTACTACACGGTCAACGGACCGCTGCCGACTACCAGAGAATCCGAAGCTTCGCCCAGCGAACGCGTGCTCGAGATGATCGAGTCCAGCGCGAAAACTGAGCGGGTAGGAGTTTAGGGCTGAAGGCCATAGCAGGCCCTCCCCATTAAAAACTATGGCCTTCAGCGTTGTTATGCCCGCCCTCGAGATGGCGCAGGAGACCGGCAAGCTCATCGCTTGGCGGAAGAAGGAAGGCGACCGCGTTACCAAGGGAGAGCCACTCCTCGAGATAGAAACGGACAAAGCGGTGGTCGAAGTGGAAGCGTCCGCCGACGGCATTCTCGCCGGCATCAAGGCTGCAGCGGGGGATGACATTCCCGTCGGACAAACCATCGCGTGGATTGTCGCGCCGGGGGAAGCAGTTCCCATCGAAAGCGAAACCGCGGCGCCGGCGGCCCGCGCCGGCTCGCACCCGAAGGCCGAGCCAGTTCACGTCGCCGCCACTCCAGCCAGTAGTCCGGCACAAGCGCCAACATCGAGCGCGAAGATTTCCCCCAAGGCGCGGCGCCTTGCGAAAGAGTTGGGCGTCGATCTCGCGACGGTGCGAGCCTCAGGACCGGGCGGAGAGATTCTCGCCTCGGACGTGCAGGCGGCAGCATCCGAGCCCGCAGCGGCGGCAGCAGAGAAAAAGTCAGGAAACATCGAAGTCCCCAGCTCTCTTGGCCGCATCATGGCTGAGCGCACCACGCAAAGCTGGACCACCGTCCCTCATTTCTTCGTGAGCCGCGAGATCGAAGCTACTGCGCTCAACGAATATCGCGAGCGCATCGTTGCCGAAATCGAGAGCACGCACAAGGTGCGCATCAGTCACACCGATCTGCTGGTGGCTCTGGTATCCCGCGTGTTGCTGAAACACTCGCGTTTGAATGCCAGTTGGAGCGCCGAGGGAATTCTCCTGCACGATCACGTGCACATGGGGATCGCTATCGCCGTCAATGACGGAGTGGTCGCGGCGGTCATTCACAACGCGCATACCGCGAGTCTGGCGGAAATCTCGATCCAGCGGCGGGACGTCGCCGAGCGCGCGCGGGCAGGGAAGCTGCGGCCGGCCGATATCGCTGATGCCACATTCACGATCAGCAATCTCGGCATGTATCAGGTCGATCAATTCAGCGCGATCATTACGCCGCCGCAAGCCGCTATTCTGGCAGTGGGCGGCATCGCTGACCGGGTCGTGGCTGTTCAAGGCCGGCCCGTGGTCCGCCCGATGATGACGCTCACCGTCTCCTGCGATCATCGGGTCGCCGATGGAGCCCGCGCCGCGCTCTTTCTCAGCGACTTGGCAGAAGCAACGCGAGAGCCAGCGAAGTTCCTGAAATAGGGATTCGCTCAAATCGCGATTTGCGCGGTGCCGTGATTAGCTCTCCGCGCCTGCAGACCGGTCACTTCTGGTTGCCTTTCCAGATCGTTGAACCCGGACTCTATGCCACAACACTTTCAGAAAGGTTTGCACCACCGGGGAGGGATCCCGTTCGCGATAGGCCGCAAGCAATTCGGTGCGCGCCCTCACTCCTGCCAGACGCCGGAATACCACGTCCTTGCGTTGCAGGTTGCCGATACATTTCGGCACTACCGACACTCCAATGCCGGCGGCGACCAGGCTGAGCGTGGTCTGAATTTCCACCGTACGCTGCACGACGACCGGGCGAAAGCCCGCCTGCTGGCACAGGCCGATCACGTATTCCGTCCAGCTTGGACGAGGATGGTCTGGATAAAGAACGAAAGGCTCGCCAGCAAGTGCGGACAGGCTCACGGCAGGGAACTTCGCCAGACGGTGTGAGCTGGGCAGCGCAACATACAGGGGCTCGCGCGCTATCGTGCGGAACACCAATCCTTCTGTCTTGGCGGGAAGACGGAGCAACCCGATGTCGATTCGCTTCTCGGTGAGCGCTTCAATCTGCGCGTGGACGGTCATCTCCGAAAGGGTGAGGTCCACGTGCGGGGCGGCCTGAAGAAACTCGCGCAGCACTCCCGGCAAGACGTCGTAGGTGGCGGACCCCACGAATCCAAGATTGAGGGTGCCGCTCACCCCGCTTCCGGCTCGCTGGGCCGCGAGCACTGCCTCGTCGGCTCGCGCCAGTATCAGGCGTGCGCGGTCGAGAAAGACCTGGCCCGCGGGAGTGATTTGCACCCGGCGCCGGTTGCGGAACAGCAGTTGCACCAGCAGGTCTTTTTCCAGAGCCTGAATTTGCCGGCTCAGTGCGGGCTGGGCAATGCGCAGCCGTTGTGCGGCGTGTCCAAAGTGCAATTCCTCGGCAACCGCAACAAAATAGCGCAATTGGCGCAAATCCATGCATTCATTCTAATGCCAATGTGCTATCACCGGAATCTTCCAATGTATTGGACGTATCAGTCGAATTAGAGGCATAGTAGGAGCCTGTATTTTTCTACGACTTCTTGGGCTCAACGGAATCTATGGTCACAGAGCAGGCACCGGTCCAAGCCTGCCATCGGTTCCAGCTAGGTCAACGGTCAGGTTATGTGGTTAGTTCGACTGGCGCTGCGGCGCCCCTATACCATTGCCGTCTCTTGCCTGCTGATCATGATCCTCGGCGTGCTGTCGCTGACGCGCATGACGGTGGACATCTTTCCGGTCATCGACATTCCGGTGGTCGCAGTGGTATGGACCTATCCCGGACTCTCGGCGCAGGACATGGAGCGCCGCGTGGTCCTTATCAGTGAACGTGGTTACTCCACCACGGTCAACGGAATTTCGCGAATCGAATCGCAGTCGATCCCCGGAATTGGGCTGCTGCGGATTTACTTCCAGCCCGGCACTGAGATTGGCGCTGCCATCGCGCAAATTTCTTCCGTATCGAGCACCATTCTGCGCATCGCCCCCCCGGGCATTACTCCGCCGAGCGTGATCCAGTTCAATGCCACCAACGTCCCAGTGGCGCAGTTGACGATCTCGAGCAAGACTCTTTCCGAGCAGCAACTCTATGACTACGGTGTGAATTTCATTCGCGTGCGGCTGTTCACGATTCCCGGTCTTTCCACGCCCGCCCCGTTCGGCGGAAAAGAACGCCAGATCATCATCGACATCGACCCGCAGGCGCTCGCCGCCAAGGGCCTCTCGGCCGGTGATGTCGTCAGTGCGCTTCAGAGTTCGAACGTGATCCTGCCCGCGGGCGATGCCCGAATCGGCGGCACCGACTACACCGTCCAGCTCAACTCCAGCCCCGACACTGTGTCGCAGTTCAGCCGCATCCCGATCAAGGTGGTGGGTTCAGCGACGGTTCTGCTGGGAGATGTGGCCAAGGTCGCCGACAGCTATGCCGAGCAACGCGGCATCGTACACGTCAACGGCAAGCGCGCGACCTATCTCGCCATCCTCAAGCACTCCGACGCGTCGACGCTGGCTGTAGTAGAAGCGACGCGCGAAACGTTGCCGATTATCAAGGCCTCCGCGCCGCAGGGGATGGACCTGAAAATCGACTTCGACCAGTCGGTCTTCGTGCGCGCCGCGATCATGGGAGTGGTGCGCGAAGCCGTGCTGTCGTCGATTCTCGTCTCGCTGATGATTCTGGCGTTCCTCGGAAGCTGGCGCAGTGTGGTGGTGGTTTGCACCTCGATCCCGCTGGCCATTTTTAGCGCCATCATCGGATTGAACCTGAGCGGCGACACCATCAACATCATGACGCTGGGCGGACTCGCGCTCGCCATCGGCATGCTCGTCGATGATGCGACCGTGGAAATCGAGAACATCAACCGCAATTTCGACATGGACAAGGCGATTACGGTGGCGATTCTCGACGGCGCCAGCCAGATTGCCGTGCCTGCGATTGTCGCGACGCTGGCCATCTGCATTGTGTTCTTCCCGGTCGTTTTACTAACCGGAGCGTCCAAGTATCTGTTCATGCCGATGGCGCTGTCGGTGGTGCTGGCCATGCTGGCGTCCTACGTGCTCTCCCGGACCCTTGTGCCGACGCTGACGCGAATTCTTTTCGAAGGCCACCGCGAAGCGGACGAGGCTAAGGAAGAGCACCCCGGAATCATGGGACGCCTGAACCGCCGGCGCGAACGCGCCTTTGAGCGCCTGCAGTCCGGCTACGGACGAATGCTGGACTTGGTGCTGCATCACCGGGTGTTTGCCCTGTGCGTGTTTGGATTGCTGTTCGCGGTCACTGCGGTGCTGCCCTTCCTCATTGGCACGGATTTCTTCCCCACGGTGGACGCAGGATTGATGAAACTCCACGTCCGGGCGCCAGTTGGCACGCGGCTCGAAGATACCGAGCAGTTGCTGATGCAGGTCGAGGGCCGGATCCGAGAGATTATCCCGCCTGGCGAAATCGACACTATTAATGACATGGAGGGTTTGCCGACCTCGTTCAATCTCGCTTTCGTGCCCACCGACAATGTCGGCGACATGGATGCGGAGGTTCTGATCGCGTTGAAGCCTTTGCACCATCCCACCGAAGGCTACATGCAGAAGATCCGCGAACAACTGCCGCATGAGTTTCCCGGATCGAGTTTCTATTTTCAATCGGCCGACATTGTGAGCCAGGTTCTGAACTTCGGCGTGCCCTCGCCGATCGACATTCAAGTGGAAGGCCCCAACCTCGACCAGTCGTATCAGATCGCACGCCAGCTGAATGATGAAATCCGCACCGTGCCAGGGGCGGTCGACGTACATGTCAAGCAGGCGATCCGCTATCCGGCGTTACGCGTCAACGTAGACCGCGAAAAGGCGGCGCAACTGGGCCTTACGGAACAGGCCGTCGCCAATAGTATCCTGATCTCGCTTTCCTCGAGCGCGCTGATTGCGCCATCCTATTTTCTGAACCCCGCGAACAATGTGAACTACGTCGTGGCTGTGCGCATCCCACCGGAGCGATTCGATTCTGTCGACGCGCTGATGAACACGCCGCTGAGTCTGCCGGGATCGGCAACGCCGCTGCAGGCCGCGAGCACCCCGCAGACGCAACCGGTGCCGCAACCGCAATACGAGACTCTGGCCAACGTCTCTCGGGTCATTCCGGACTCTGTGCCCGCGGAAGTCAGTCACTACACGGTGCAGCGCGTGATCGACATCAACGCGAACCTGCAGGGCCGCGATCTGGGATCGGTGGTGGCCGGCATTCAGAAAAAAATCGACGGTTTGGGGAAGCTTCCATTGGGGATGCGCATTAGCGTTCACGGCCAGTACGAAGTCATGAATTCGTCGTTCCGCAGTCTGCTGCTGGGGTTGATTCTCGCCATTGTGCTGGTGTATCTGCTAATCGTAGTGTTGTTTCAGTCGTGGATGGATCCTTTCATCATCATGATCGCGGTTCCAGGCGCGCTGGTGGGGATTCTGTGGATGCTGGCCGTCACCGGTTCGACGATTAACGTCGAATCGCTGATGGGCTCGATCATGGCGGTGGGAATCGCGACGTCGAACTCGATCCTGCTAGTAAGCTACGCGAATGATGCTCGAGTCGAAAAACGCATTTCGCCCATTGGGGCGGCGCTGGAAGCCGGAAAGACGCGACTGCGACCCGTGTTGATGACCGCGCTCGCCATGATTATCGGAATGATTCCCATGGCGCTGGCTCTGGGCGAGGCGGGAGAGCAGAATGCTCCGCTGGGTCGCGCCGTGATTGGAGGATTGCTGGTGGCGACTGTCGTCACTCTCTTTGTCGTACCCGTGGTCTACACTTTGCTGCGAAAAGATTTCCCCACGCGGCACTTGCTCGATGAAAAGTTCGCCGCCGAAGCGCGCGGCGAAGTGTTCCAAGCGGAGGGACGTTGATGTCTGAATCGCAGGGCCAACGCCGCGGATCTGGCTGGCTTTATCTCGCCGGCATTCTGACCATTTTGGTAGCGGGGGTGATGGCCTTCCTTCTTTTTTCCCGACAGCGGACCCATGTGCAGGCCGCGACCGAGCAGTTGACGGTGGAAGGACAGAAGGGACCGTCCGTCGAAATCGCCACTGCCCACAAAGTCGCAGGCTCCAACACCCTGCGCCTGATTGGCGAAGCGCGTCCCTACCAGTCGGCGATCCTGTATGCCAAAGTCAGCGGTTATCTGCGCAGCATCAGCGTGGACAAAGGCGATTCCGTCCACGCGAACCAGGCTATCGCCGTGATCGATTCGCCCGAGACCGACAAGCAATACCAGGCCGCCGTGGCCGATGCGCACAACAAAGAGCTCATTGCCAACCGTGCAGCAACGCTCGTGAAGAAGGAAATGATCTCGCAGCAGGATGCGGACCAGTCGGAAGCCGACGCCGCAGTTTCGAAGGCGAACCTGGAACAGATCGGCACCTTGAAGGCGTATGAACAACTTCGATCTCCATTTGCCGGAACCGTCACGGCACGGTATGCCGATCCTGGCGCGCTCATCCAGAATGCGGCTACGTCTCAGACGAGCGCGCTGCCTCTGGTCGAGGTCTCGCAGACTTCGCGGCTCCGCGTCTACGTTTATGTGGACCAGGCGCATGCTCCCTTTGTGCGCGGCGGCGACCCGGTCGCGATTTCCGATCAGGCCAACCCAAGTCTAAAAGTGGCAGCACGCGTCACTCGCACCAGCGGAGAGATTGATCCTAAAACCCGCACTCTGCTGGTTGAAATTGATGTGGATAATCCGCGCAACCGCATTCTTGCCGGCAGTTTCGTGCAGGTTGAGTTGAAGGTGCAGACCCCCCGCTACGTCGAGGTGCCGTCGGACGCGCTGATCGTTCGCGGAAGTCAGACCTTGGTGGCAGTCGTCACATCCGACAACACCATCAAATTCACCCAGGTTGCGGTTGCCGAGCAAACTGGCGAGACCGCACGGCTGTTCAGCGGTTTGGATGAAGGCGAACACGTCGCCCGAAGTATCGGAGAACGGGTGCCGGAGGGCGGCAAAGTACAACCGGTAACGCGGCCCGGCAGCTAGGGTATTCCGTGCGCGAACTCATTAGATCTTTACTCATGGGACAGAAGAGCCATTGTCGTTGGGCAGGAGTTGCCGCGCTAGCCGCATTCGCTCTCGTCATCCCCCTTTCCACGGCGCAGGACCAGCCTCTCTCTCTGGCTGAGTGCTACCGCCTGGCCGAACAGAATCAGCCGGATCTTGCCACCGCGGAGGCCGAAGTCCACGTGGCTGAGGCCCACCTCAAAGAACGCCGTTCCCCCTACTTCCCTCACCTCAGCTTCGGGGCGACGCACAACCAGCAGACTTACAACTATGCGCCGGGGCCGGGGACTTCTCCTACCACGGCCTCAGGCTTGTTCAACGGCGAGAGGTGGTCAAACTCTCCTTACTACTACACTGGGTTGAACTTCAGTCAGAACATCTACGACTTTGGCCTGACCCGTGGCTCCGTCGAGCGCGGTAAAGCCGAACTAGCTCAAGCGCAGCAAAGCCGTGATCGCGTTCACCAGGAGACGCTGCTCAACGTGCGCAACGGATACTTCAGCGTGCTCGCCGCGCAGGAACTGGTCCAGGTCCGGCAGAAGACAGTTCAAAATCAAAGCAAGCACTTGGAGCAGATTCAGGCCTTCTTCCAGGTGGGGCGGGTTCCCAAGATCGACATGACGCGGCAGCAGGTGCAGCTGGCCAATGCGCAACTCGATCTGGTGCAGGCGCAATCCGATCTGACCGTCGCCCAGGCCGCGTTGGCGACGGCCATGGGCCTGCCGGTGAAAAACACATTCACGCTGGTCGATGTATTGGGAACAGCCCAGGTGCTCGATCAGGTGGATGGGTACCTCTCACAGGCGCGGACGCTGCGGCCCGATTTGCGGGCGCTACGCGAGGCGGTCAACGCTGCGTTAGGCGATATCGTTGTCGCACGCTCGAACTTCAAGCCCCGCCTGAACTTCTCAAGCTTCGCCGATTTTCAGAATCTGAAGTTCCCCCTGGTCTGGAACCTGGGATTCGGCGAGAGCCTGCTGCAGCCTCTTCTCTCCGGCGGCTACAACCGTGCCTATCTCAATGAGACGGAGCAGGCCAAGAGTGCGGCGGAGTCGAACCTGAAATCCGCCCAACTGCAGGTGGATCGCGAGGTCTACACCGACTATGCAAATACGTCGGTATCGGAACAGCAGATTGATCTCGCTACGAAGGCGGACCAGGAAGCACGCGAGAATCTGGCATTTGCCGAGGGCCGCTACTCGGCGGGAGTAGGGAACATTATTGAGTTGACCGACGCGGAATTGCTAGCCGCCACTGCGGGCGCCCGGGTCGTCACCGCGCGCTATAGCTACCAACTCGCCTACGGCCGACTGGAAGTCGCCGCCGGAAAAGACCCGAGCGACTAGCCTTGCAGGCGATCCACTATCCCACGGTTTCGATCGGAACCGGGCTTTCGTAGTCACTCCACCAGATTCCGGGCTCGTCAGGCGACAACTTCTTTTGAAAGGTAAATCCCAGCCGCTGTAGTTCCTGCAGAATCGCTTCAATCGCTGATCCAACTGACTGACGAACGGAAGTGCTCAACGGGTGCCCGGGCTCGTAGCACTTCCCCGCGATTCCCACCAACAGCACGTGCTGCGGCATGGCGCCCAGCATTTCGGCAGTCATCAGGCACTCCGACAATGCGGGCGAGTGTGGATCGAGTCGCTGCGCCGGCGTCTCCCGAAGGATGTCTTCTTTTCTGTAAAGCGTGACCGTGCCCGCGGCGTCGTCGCTGGCAACGGAATCCACCAGGATGAGTGCGTGCAAGCCAACGATCTGATGAGTAAGGTCCAGCGCCGGGGTGCCGAGGTCAGTCAGTTCAACCCTGGGATCGAAGGAATACATCGACTCCAGAATCCGCAGCACATACGGCCCAACGCCGTCGTCGCCGAGCAGGACGTTCCCAATGCCGCCAACCAGTGCGCTCCTCACAGGATTTTCGCCACGCTGATCTTTCGACCAGACGGATCGAATGCATGACACGCACACGCCATGCACGGGTCGAACGAGTGCACCGTCCGCAAAACTTCCAGAGGCTCCTCGGGCCGGGCCAGAGGAGTATGCAACAGGGACGCTTCGTAAGGTCCGTGCGCTCCAGACCGGTCCCGCGGACTGGCGTTCCATGTGGAGGGAACGACTGCCTGATAGTTCTTGATCTTCTCGTCCTTGATCACGATCCAGTGCGAAAGAGTTCCGCGCGGCGCCTCGTGAGTGCCGACTCCCTCAACTTCATGAGTAGGCAGTACGGGCTGGTTGTGGACGGTGTAGTCGCCCTTCGCGATGTTATCCGTCAGCAACTGCAGATGCTTCTGCGCGAGTTCCGCAAGCATGCAGGCGCGAATGGCGCGCGCCGCATGACGGCCGAGGGTCGAGTGCAGCGCGGCCGGCGTAGCGCGAACTCCACCAATCGCTGCAATCTTCTCGATCGCCAGGTCGGTGTACTTGCGCGTCAGCGGATGTCCCTGCGCGTAGCCGATCAACACCTGTGCCAGCGGTCCGACTTGCATCGGTTCGCCGTTGAATCGCGGTGCTTTCACCCACGAGTATTTTTGTTCTCCATCCCATCCGGTGAAGGCAGGCTCGGTTTCTCCGGCCCACGGATGCAGGGCTTTGTCGCCCTGATAGTAAGCGTGCATGACGTCTTCGGTGACGGATTGCCGAAAAATCGGGTCCGCCCCGGTCTTGAATGTTTTCACACCCGCGAGATCGCCATCCCGAATGTAACCGCCGGGTAAGTCATAGGCTGACCCCTGGCTGTCCAAAGGCAGATCGGGAACCGCCAGATAGTTACGCACGCCGCTGCCGATCTTGAACCACTCCGGATACATCGCCGCCACGGCGCACACGTCCACGAAGTACACTTGTTGCACAAACTGGACAACTTCCTGAAGCAGCGTGCCGATCATCGCCAGTTGGCTCATGCCAAGGGCCGACGGGCTGTCCAGGTCGATCGCGTTCGCGACGCCGCCTACGGTCAGATTCTGGATGTGAGGCGTCTTCGATCCCAGGATGCCCACGACCTGCAACGCTTTGCGTTGATACTCCAGGGCCTGCACGTAATGTGAAAATGCAAGCAGGTTCACATCAGGCGACAGCCGCATTGCAGGATGTCCCCAATACCCGTTGGCGAAGATTCCAAGTTGTCCGCTGCTGGCGAC
>Ga0066790_10000241_pt1 | contig 19053 bp, 15 predicted proteins | sample OrgsoiDNA2013050_FD_70963 | JGI IMG/M metagenome (GOLD analysis project Ga0066790, IMG submission 70963) | Permafrost soil microbial communities from the Arctic, to analyse light accelerated degradation of dissolved organic matter (DOM) -... | ecosystem: Environmental > Terrestrial > Soil >...
CTACCCTCGAAATGTGCGCTCTGATTGCGGCCGAGGACACCCGGCACACCGCCGCGTTGCTCAAACACCTGGGCGTTACGACGCCGCTGTTGTCGCTGCACGACCACAACGAAGCGCAACGCGCACCCGAATTGATCTCGCGGCTGCGCGCGGGCGCAGCGATCGCGCTAGTGAGCGATGCCGGAACTCCGGCCATCAGCGATCCGGGGTTCGAGTTGGTGCGCGCGGCGGCAGCGGCCGGCATCGACGTCGTGGCGGTTCCCGGTCCGTGCGCGGCGGTGGCAGCGCTGTCGATCGCGGGTCAGCCGACGGATCGGTTTTGTTTCGAAGGATTCCTGCCGGCGCGCGGCAGCGCTCGCCGTGCGCGGCTGGAGTCGCTCAAGCGCGAGCCGCGGACCTTGGTGTTCTATGAATCACCGCATCGCGTGGTGGAAAGTCTCGAGGATTGCGCGGCCACGTTCGGTGCGCAGCGTGCCGCCACGGCGGCGCGCGAGATCACCAAGCTGCACGAGACCACGTACCGCGGCTCGCTGGGCGAATTGGCAGCGCGCGCGGCTGGCGATGCGGATTTCGCGCGCGGAGAGATCGTGTTGGTGGTGGAGGGGGCGCCGGCGCAGGCAGCCGTCGCCGAGGGTGGCGCGGATGGCCACGGCGGTGCGCTCGACCGGGTGCTCAACGTGCTGCTCGCCGAGCTGCCGCTGAAACAGGCGGCGCGCTTGGCTGCGCAAATCGCGCACGTGCGGGACAACGAGGCTTACAAGCGCGCCTTGCGGCTGAAAGACGGGACTGCGTGATCGCGCTCGCATTCGGCGGCATACCTGGGTATGGTGCACGCCGGAGTCGGCCAGGCAGTCGCTGTGCGCGCAAGCGCATGGAGGAAAGTCCGGGCTTCATAGGGCACGGTGCCAGGTAACGCCTGGGAGGCGCGAGCCTACGGAAAGTGCAACAGAAAGATACCGCCTAAGTGCCGTGCAAGCGGTGCCGGTAAGGGTGAAATGGTGCGGTAAGAGCGCACCGCGCTGGTGGCAACATCAGTGGCACGGCAAACCCCACCTGAAGCAAGACCAAATAGGGAAGCAAGCGGCGCCTCACGGCCGCAGTGTGTGGCCCACATACAGGCTTCCGGGTAGGTCGCTAGAGCTGCGCGGCGACGCGCATCCCAGAGGAATGACTGCCCACGACAGAACCCGGCTTAACGGCCGACTCCTTTCTTAGCGCTGTACGCGCCCGTTCAACGGGGGCGGAAGACCGCCCCCGAAAGCTAGGCGCTCGCTGCGCGAGCGGGAAGAAAGAACGCCGAGGCCGCAACCTATCCTCTAATCCGCTCGCGCAGCGAGCGCCTGTCATTCGGGGTGGCCGCCTTCAATCCCGTAGATTCAGCGCGTAAGCGCTTGGATCAGAAATACCGGCTAACAGATTGATTCAAAACAGAGTGATGCTCGATGGTGCGTGATCGCGGCCGAACTGTGACCTAAGTCACTGTTGTCCCAAGTTTTTCTTAACTTAAGACGTTGACAGTGCAGCGCTGCGCTCCCTATAGTGGGGCCCGGTGGGAAAAAGTGGGAGAAAATGGGTTGCGGAACCCATCCAGCGATGTTCAGGGGCGCCAATAAGCTAACTCTCGATGCGAAAGGCCGGATGGTGATGCCCACCCGGTATCGAGAGCGGCTGCAGGAACGTTGCGGTGGGAAATTGGTGGTCACGGTCGATAAAGATCAGTGCCTGTTGATTTATCCGCTGCCGGACTGGGAAGAGGTCGAACGCAAGTTGATGCGTTTGCCGGCGTTCCACGCACAGGCGAGGCAGTTGCAGCGCTTGATGGTGGGCCATGCCACCGATTTGGAAATCGACAACCACGGCCGGATCTTGCTGCCCCCCAATTTGCGGGAATTTGGTTTGTTGGCGCGCGACGCGGTGTTGATCGGGCAGGGAGTGAAGTTCGAGTTGTGGGACGAGGCGCGCTGGAATGAACGTCGCGACCAGTGGCTGGCGAGCGACGAACCTGCCGGCGACCTGCCTAGCGATCTCGAAACGTTGTCGCTGTAGTGTCGGGTAGCACAACGGCTGTGGAGCACACGCCGGTACTGTTACCTCAAGTACTGGCCGCATTGAATATACGGGCGAGTGGCGTCTACCTAGACGCCACTTTTGGGCGAGGCGGACATGCAGGGGCTATTTTGCAGAAGCTCGTCGCTGACGGTCGATTGCTGTGCCTCGACCGCGACCCTGTCGCCGTCGCCGAAGCTCAGAGTAGCTTCGCTGCCGATCCGCGCGTGTCGGTGTTTCTCGCGCGCTTTTCAGCACTGGCGGCGTGCGCCGATCAAATCGCGCCCGGTCTGAAGTTCGACGGCATTCTGTTCGACCTGGGCGTTTCCTCGCCGCAGCTCGACCAACCCTCCCGCGGCTTCAGCTTCATGCAGGACGGGCCCCTCGACATGCGAATGAGCAAGGGCGACGGCATGAGCGCAGCCGACGTCGTCAACGGTGCTCCGGAAGCCGAGCTGATTCGCATCTTCCGCGAATTCGGCGAAGAACGGCTCGCACCGCGCATCGCGCGCGCCATCGTCGCGGACCGAGAGACCAAGCCGTTCGAGCGTACGCTGGAACTCGCCGAGATGATTGCTCGAGTGGCGCGCAGCCGCGATGCGGACGGCCGCCCCCGTCACAAACATCCGGCGACGCGCGTTTTTCAGGCCCTGCGCATCTACGTCAACGGCGAACTCGACGAGCTGGAAGCGGCGCTTGACGCGGCATTCGAGCGCTTGGCGCCGCGCGGGCGTCTCGCCGTGATCAGCTTTCATTCGCTGGAGGATCGAATCGTCAAGCAGTTCATGCGTCGACATGCGTCGACCGATCCCGTGTATGCGGGACTTCCCTTCGTTCCCGCGCACGCGGCTCCGAAGCTCAAGTTGGTCGGGAAGCCGGTAAAGGCCGATGCCGAGGAAGCCACGCACAATCCGCGCGCCCGCAGCGCGCGCTTGCGCGTTGCCGAACGGCTGAATGAAGTGCTTGCCGCATGAAAATACGTAACCTGGTGCCGATCGCTGTTCCCGTCCTCTGGCTCGCCGTCTTGGGCTCAGGAGTGCAGGTGATCTACGCCCGCCACAAGGCACGCGACCTGTTCGTGCATCTGGAGAAGATCAATGCGGAGCGCGATTCGCTCGAGATGGAGTGGGGCCGCCTGCAGCTGGAACAGAGCTACTGGTCGTCGCACGCCTTCGTCGAGAGGGTGGCGAACGCCAAGCTGCAAATGAGTCTGCCGCAAACCCGTGACGTGCGGATCGTGCGACCGTGAGATCTCGGGTCGGCCTGAAGCCGCGGTCAAGCGAAAACGAGGCTCAGGCGAAGAGCTATCGCTGGCGCTCGTTCGTGGTGCTCGGTTTGGTGGTGCTGGGCGCCGTGGGGCTCGCGGCGCGAGCCGTCGAATTGCAGCTGTTGGACCATGGATTTCTCGCCAAGCAGGGGGACGATCGATCGATGCGGGTGGTCAAGATCGCAGCGCATCGCGGTGCGATCACCGATCGCTCGGGCGAACCACTGGCCATCAGCACGCCGGTCGATAGCGTGTGGGTCAACCCGCAGGAACTCAATGACAACATCGATCAACTGCCGAAACTCGCCAAAGCGCTGAAACAGGATCCGCAATTCTTGGCGCGCCGCATCACCAGCAATCTGGACCGCGAGTTTCTCTACCTCGTGCGGCACATGCCGCCCGAACAAGCGGCGCACATCAAGGCGTTGGGGATTCCGGGCGTGAATCTGTTGCGTGAATACCGCCGCTACTACCCCGCGGGGGAGGTTGCGGGACACGTGGTCGGTTTCACGACCATCGATGACACGGGGCAAGAGGGTCTCGAACTCGGATTCGACCAGTTGTTGAACGGCGAAGACGGCGCGAAGCGCGTCATTCAGGATCTGTACGGCCGCTATGTCGAAAACGTCGAAAGCATTCGTGCGCCGCGGCCGGGCCGCGACTTGGTCACCAGCATCGATTTGCGCATTCAGTATCTTGCCTATCGCGAGCTGAAAGCGGCGATGCAGGAATACCGCGCTCAGGCTGGATCCGTCATCGTCATCGATGTCGATACGGGCGAGCTGTTGGCGATGGTGAACCAGCCGTCCTACAACCCCAACGATCGCGATCAGCTGCAGCCCGGTCTGTATCGCAACCGCGCGGCCACCGATATTTTCGAGCCCGGTTCCAGCATCAAGCCGTTGATCATGGCTGCGGCGTTGGCGTCGGGGCAGTATCGCGCCGACAGCGTGGTGGACACCTCGCCCGGCTTCTTGAAGGTCGGCACGAAAGTGTTCGAGGACGAAACCAACCTCGGCACCGTGGACCTCGCGACCATACTCGCGAAGTCGAGCAACGTGGGCACGGCCAAGGTCGCGTTGTCGCTGAAGCCGGAACAAATCTGGAAGACGCTCACGGGACTGGGCTTGGGCCAGGTGACGGGCAGCGGTTATCCCGGAGAGTCGGCCGGCATGCTCTCGAGCTACGCCCATTGGCGTCCCATCGGTATTGCGACCCTGTCCCACGGGTATGGTCTGTCCGTCACGCCGCTGCAACTCGCGCATGCCTACGCCACCATCGGCGCCGGCGGCATCAAGCGTCCCCTTTCCTTCGAACGAGTCAGCGGGCCGGTCCCCGGCGAGCAGGTGCTCGATCCCAAAGTGGCGCGCGAGCTGGTACAGCTGATGGAGCAAGTCATCGAAAAAGGCGGCACCGCGACGCGCGCGGCGGTCGTGGGCTACCGGGTGTCGGGCAAGACGGGCACCGCATGGAAATCCTTCGCCGGCGGCTATTCAACGGACAAGTACATGGCCGTCTTCGCCGGACTCGTGCCCGCCACGCATCCGAAGATTGCCACGGTGGTCGTCATCGACGAACCGAGCGGTGATCTTCACCAGGGCGGTACGGTGGCGGCGCCGGTATTCGCGAATGTGATGTCGGGCGCGCTGCGGCTCATGGACGTGCCGCCGGACGATCTGCAAAACGTGCCTGCGGCGACGCTGGTACAAGCGAACGACACACCATGAGCGTACCGACGCCCGGCGTTTCCCTGACATGGCTGCTCGACGGCATCGCGGCACTGCCCGCGAACGATGCGCGCGTCAGCGATCTGACGCTCGACAGCCGCGACGTGCGCGCCGGCAGTTTGTTCTTCGCGTTGCACGGCCAGAGGTCGCATGGCCTGAAATTTGCCGCGGAAGCGGCGTCGCGCGGCGCCAGCGTGGTGTTGTGGGACTCCCTGGGTGAAGCGCACGAGCACCCCGGGCTCGAAACGAGCACTCTTGCCGCGAACGCCGCGGTGTTCGTGGCCCCCGTGGCGGGGCTTCGCCAATTGGTCGGCCGGATCGCGGATCGGTTCTTCGGTTGGCCCTCATCGCATTTGCGCATTGTCGGGATCACCGGAACGAACGGCAAAACCACGTGCGCGTATCTGCTCGCGCAATGCCTCGAGCGATTGAAGTCCGATGCGGCGTACATCGGCACCATCGGTTGGGGGCGCATCGGCGCGTTCGAGGTTCCGACCGGGCGTCGCGACGCCCACACCACACCCGATGTGGTGAGCGTGCATCGTCAGTTATCGAAGTTGCGCGCTCTGGGCGTGCGCGACGTCGCGATGGAAGTTTCCTCGCACGCGCTCGATCAAAGCCGCGTCGACGGCGTGCGTTTTCATTCGGCTGCGTTCACCAATTTGACGCGCGATCATCTGGACTATCACTCGTCGATGGAGGCGTATGGCGCCGCCAAGGCGCGTTTGTTCGCCGTCGCCGATTTGCAGCACATCGTGATCAACATCGGGGACGCTTTCGGCCGCGAGTTTGCGCGCCGCTACAGCGGACGGGTGCCGCTCACCGCCGTGTGGGTGGGCGCGGGCGACTCCGGCTGGCTTGCCGACCGATCGCTGAATGCCGACGACGTGGTGCTCGATCTGCACGGCATCTCCATGGCATTGGGCGGCAGCTTCGGAAAGTGCCGCTTGACCACCAAGCTCCTGGGCCGCTTCAACGCCGAGAATTCGGTCATCGTGATTGCGTGCTTGGTTGGGCTGGGCGTGCCCCTCGACGACGCGGCGACGGCGCTCGCCGATTGCACGCCGCCGCCGGGACGCATGGAAGTGATCGAACCCGCAAGCCGCGGCAAACCGCTGGCGGTGATCGACTACGCGCACACTCCGGACGCCTTGGTCAAGGCGCTGCGCGCCCTGCGGGAGCATTGCCGCGGCGCTTTGTGGTGTGTGTTCGGTTGCGGCGGCGATCGGGATCCGGGAAAGCGCCCCATGATGGGCGCCGTCGCCGACGAATTTGCCGACCACATCATCGTTACCGATGACAATCCGCGATCCGAGAATCCGCAAAGTATTACGCGCGGCATCACTGGCGGCATCAAGTCGCACACCGTTCGCGTCATCCACGATCGCGGCGAAGCGATCGCGACCGCGCTCAACGAGGCCGCGTCCATCGACATCGTGTTGATCGCCGGCAAGGGTCACGAGGAGTATCAGATATACGGCGACGTGCGACGCAGCTTCAGCGATCGCCACGAGGCGCTGCGCTATCTTGGGGCAGTAGCATGATTCGGGAGCGGCGATGAAGCGCACGCTGAGCGACGCGGCGCGGGTGCTCGGCGGCCGGCTCATCGGCGAGGATCTTCGCTACCACGTCGTGTCGAGCGACAGTCGCACGCTGGGACCCGGCGCGCTGTTCGTGGGGCTGCGCGGGCCGCACTTCGATGGCGCGGAATTCGTCGCCGCCGCGGCGGCGCGCGGCGCCGTCGGCGCATTGCTGGACCGGGCGGTAGCGGTTGCGCTCGCGCAAATCGTCGTGCCCGACCCGTTGCGCGCCCTGCAGCAGTTGGCGGCGGCCTGGCGCGCCGACTTCGATACACCCATCGTCGCGATCGGCGGCAGCAATGGGAAAACCACGACGAAGGAAATGACCGCCGCCATTCTGTCGCGCATGGGGCCGTGCATGGCGACACATGGCAATCTCAATAATCACATCGGCGTGCCGTTGACCTTGATGCGGCTCGAGCTTAGCGATCGCAGCGCGGTGGTGGAGATGGGCGCCAACCGCATCGGCGACGTCGCCGAGCTGGTGAAGCTGGCGCGGCCCACGGTCGGCCTCATCACCAATGCCGGAGCGGAACACCTCGAGGGATTCGGCGACCTGGATGGCGTGGCCAAGGGCGAGGGTGAAATGGTGGCGTGCCTCGAGCCGGAGGCCACCGCCGTCATCAACGCCGACGATCCCTATGCAGGATATTGGCGAAGCGTCGCGAGCACGCGCCGCGTGGTCACCTTTGGCGTGCACGCTGCGGCGGGTGGCCCCGCCGCTAGCGGCCCTGCGGTTGGCTCCCCCGCGGATTTCACCGCGAAGAATTCTGCTCAGACCATCGAACGCGGCGAATTCACGACTCGCTTCACTTTGATGTGCCCGCTGGGCGAGCGCGAGATTCTGCTGAAAGCGGGCGGTGCGCACAACATCGTCAACGCGCTGGCGGCAGCGGCCGTCGCGACCGCCGCAGGAGCGTCGCTCGAGGACGTGGTCGCGGGCCTTGCGGATTTCCGGGCGGTGGCCGGTCGGCTGCAGCTGAAGACCGGCGTGCGCGACAGTTGGATCATCGACGACTCGTACAACGCGAACCCCAGTTCGGTGCGCGCCGGACTCGAGGTGCTGCGTGCGCTGCCGGGCGTCACCTGGCTGGTGCTCGCGGACATGGCGGAGCTGGGGGAACATACCTCGGACAGCCACGCTCATGTGGGCAGCTATGCGCGCGATTGCGGCGTCAAGCGCTTGTTCGCCATGGGGCCGCAGAGCTCGCGCGCGGTCGAGACCTTCGGCGCCGGCGGCGAATGGTTCGCCGACGCCGATTCGTTGATTCGGCGTCTGCACGCCGAACTCGCGCCGGGTGTGACGGTGCTCATCAAGGGCTCGCGCGTCAACCGCTTGGAGCGCGTGGCGCAGGCGCTCACCGTTGGCGGGAGCTGATCGCATGTTGTTGTCCCTCACCGAATATCTCGCCAAGTACTACTCAGGCTTCCACGTCTTTCAGTATTTGACGCTGCGCGGCATTCTGGCGGCGATGACGGCGCTGGCAATGGCGTTGTTCATCGGTCCCAAGATGATCGCCGCGCTGACGCGCTACCAGATCGGCCAGCGGGTGCGAACCGATGGGCCGCAGTCGCACCTTCAGAAGTCCGGCACGCCGACGATGGGCGGGGGTCTGATCTTGGTCGCGATGGTGATCGGCACGTTGCTGTGGGCGGATCTATCCAGCCGCTTCGTGTGGATACTGATGGCGACCACGCTCGCGTTCGGCGCCATCGGCTTCTACGACGATTATCTGAAGTTGGTGGTGGGTAATTCCAAGGGCTTGGCGGCGCGCTATAAATATCTGGCGCAATCGTTGGCGGCGTTGGTCGCGGCGTATTGCTTGCACAGTTTTCATCAGACGGCGGCTGAAACCACGCTGTACGTGCCGTTCTTCAAAACCGTGGCGGTGCCCATGACCACTATCGGTTTCGTCGCGTACGCTTATTTCGTGATCGTCGGCACCAGCAACGCCGTCAACCTCACCGACGGACTCGATGGTCTCGCCATTATGCCTGCAGTGATGGTGGCAACGGCGCTCGGCATCTTTGCGTACGCCACCGGCAACATCAAGTTCGCAACCTACCTGCAGATTCCGTACATCAACGGGGTCGGGGAATTGCTGATTTTCTGCACGACGTTGACGGGCGCCGGTCTCGGGTTTTTATGGTTCAACGCCTACCCCGCGGAAGTCTTCATGGGCGATGTCGGCGCGTTGGCCATCGGCGCCGCTCTGGGAACGATCGCCGTCATCGTGCGCCAGGAAATCGTGCTGTTTGTGATGGGCGGAGTGTTCGTGCTGGAGACCGTGTCCGTGATGCTCCAGGTGGCGTCGTTCAAGCTCACGGGCAAGCGCATTTTTCGTATGGCGCCGCTGCATCATCATTTCGAACTCAAAGGTTGGGCCGAGCCCAAGGTCATCGTGCGTTTCTGGATCCTCAGTTTCGTGCTCGTTTTGGCGGGTCTCGCGACCTTGAAGATCCGCTGATGGCAAGCGTGGTGGTCGGTCTCGGCAAGACGGGCGCCTCATGCTTGCGTTATTTCGCGAAGCACGGAATTGCCGCGTCCGCCACCGATTCGCGCCGGACGCCGCCGGGGCTCGCCGAACTGGGGCCGCTCGCTCAAGAGATCGACATTCGTTTGGGCGGTTTCGATCTGTCGCTGCTCGACGGCGCGTCGCAGCTGTTGATATCACCGGGCGTGTCGCTCGAGGAGCCTATCGCCCGGGCGGCGCGTGCTCGCGGCATCGAAGTGCTCGGCGACGTCGAACTGTTTGCACGTGGAGTGCGTGCGCCGGTCATCGGCATCACCGGCACCAACGGCAAGAGCACGGTGACCAGTTTGGTCGCCAGCATGGCAAGCGCCGCGGGGCGACGCGTCCTTGCCGGCGGCAATCTCGGCGTCCCGGCGCTGGACCTTTTGGAGCAACCGAATCCTGATCTCTACGTCCTCGAGTTGTCGAGTTTTCAATTGGAAACGACCTCGTCGCTCGAGTTGTTGGGGGCGGTAGTGCTCAACGTCACCGCGGATCACATGGACCGCTATGCGTCCGTCGCGGACTACGCCCGCGCCAAGTCACGAATCTTTGCGCATGCCGCCACCGTGGTGCTCAACGCCGACGATCTCCTGGTCGCGGGCATGCGGGCAGGCATCCACGCGGCGGACGCGGCCGCACGCGGCAACGGGCGAGTCGTGACCTTTTCCACGCAGCGTGCCGATGCCGACTATTCCTTGGTGCGTTCAGGGAATCAGACTCTGTTGGGCCGCCACGGCGAGGGGGTGCTCGATCTCTCCCGCATGAGAATCACCGGCCTGCACAATGCCGCCAACGCGCTGGCTGCGCTGGCATTGGGCGATGCGGCAGGCTTGCCGCTCGCCGTGATGCAGAGCGCGCTCGAAGCCTTCCCGGGACTGCCGCATCGTTCTCAATGGGTCGCGGACGTGGCGGGCGTGCGCTACGTGGACGATTCGAAAGGCACCAATGTGGGTGCCACCTTAGCCGCGGTCGACGGAATGCAAGGACCATTGGTGATGATCGCGGGCGGGGCGGGCAAGGGTCAGGACTTCGCGCCGTTGGCCGAGGCGTTCCAAGACAAGGTCCGGCACGTGATCCTGATCGGCGAGGACGCGCCCGCGATCGAGCGGGTGCTCATGAGCGTGTGCAGCACCGAGCGCGCGGCAGCGATGGAGGACGCCGTGACCGCGGCGGCGCGCGCTGCCCTGCCGGGCGATACGGTACTGCTGTCTCCGGCCTGCGCCAGTCTCGACATGTTTCGCGACTATGGCCATCGCGGCGATGTGTTCGCTGCGGCGGTGCACGCACTGGCGGTGCGATCATGATGAACACGCTATCCGTGGCGGGCGTGCGGGCACGCGAGCGGATGCCGTTCGCGTGGGACACCGTCACGTTGCGGCTGGTGGCTGCGCTGCTGCTGGTGGGTCTCGTGATGGTCACGTCTGCGTCGATGTCGGTGGCCGCGAAGGACCTGGGCGATCCGTTCTACTACTTGGAACGGCAATTCCTATTCGGTCTGTGCGGTGTCTTGGCGGCGTGGGCCGTGACCCGCGTACCGGCGGAGCAATGGGAAAAGCACAGTCTCGCGCTGCTGTTGCTGGGTCTCGCGTTGTTGCTCCTGGTGCTCATTCCGGGATTGGGCGCGAAGATCAACGGCGCTCGCCGCTGGCTGCGGATCGGGCCGATGAATTTCCAAGTCTCGGAACTCGCCAAAGTGCTGGTGCTGACCTGGATCTGCAGCTACTGCGTGCGCAAGCGCGCAGAACTCGAACAGACGTTCGCCGGTCTGCTAATACCGGCGGGACTGTTGAGCGTAGCCGGCGTGCTGCTGCTGTCGGAGCCGGACTTTGGTGCGACGACGGTGCTGTTCGCCACTGGCTTTGCGGTGCTGTTCGTCGCCGGCGCACGTCTCCGCCATGTGTTCACGCTGGTGTCTGCGGTGGCTGTCGCGTTTGCCGCGCTGGCGTTGACGTCGGCATATCGTTTGAAGCGGCTCACCGTATTCCTGCATCCGTGGGACGATCCGTTCAAGGGCGGCTTTCAGTTGACGCAGTCGCTGATCGCGATCGGCCGCGGCGGCTGGTTCGGCGTGGGTCTCGGCAGCAGCATTCAAAAACTCTTTTATTTGCCGGAAGCGCACACCGATTTCGTGTTCGCCGTGCTGGCCGAGGAATTGGGCCTGGTGGGCGTCATCGGCGTGATCGGCCTGTTCGTGGCCCTGGCGTGGCGCGCCTTTCAAATTTCGCGCATGGCGTCCGAGGCCGGCCTCAAATTCCAGTCGTACCTCGCACTGGCGTTCGGCATTTGGCTGGGCCTGCAGGTCATCGTCAACATCGGCGTCAACATGGGCGTGTTGCCGACCAAGGGACTGACCTTGCCGCTGCTCAGCTATGGTCGCAGCAGCCTGATCGTGAGCCTGGGGTGGCTCGGCGTGCTGCTGCGCATCTATCACGAGGTCAAGTGCAATTCGCGATCGGCGGTGATGCGCATCCCGGGAGGAGCCCGATAATGTCCGCAGCGATCCGCCGTGGCGCGACCTCACCCGGACAGACCCCCGGCTCCCCGGTGCTCATCATGGCCGGCGGCACGGGCGGGCACGTGTTTCCCGCTCTCGCGGTGGCGAAGGTGTTGCGCGATCGCGGCGTGGCGGTGGTGTGGCTGGGTGTACCCGCCAGCATGGAATCGCGGTTGGTGCCGGCGAATGGGTTCCCGATCGAATGGGTTCGGGTCAAGGGGATCCGCGGCAAGGGTCTTACCGCCTGGGTGATGGCGCCGCTGCGAATCATGAACGCCGTGCTGCAGGCCATGGCGGTACTGCGCCGCGTGCGGCCGCGCGCGGTGCTGGGTGCCGGAGGCTATGTGAGCGGTCCCGGCGGCCTTGCTGCATGGTTGCTGCGCATCCCGTTGTTGATCCATGAACAGAACGCCGTTCCGGGTTTGACCAATCGCTGGCTGGCGCGCGTCGCAGGCCAGGTGCTCCAGGCATTTCCAGGCAGTTTCAAACCCAGCGTCAACGCCCGCACTGTCGGCAATCCGGTGCGCGCCGATATTGCCGGTATTCCGGAGCCTGCGGCGAGGTTCACGGGCCGCTCCGGCCGCGCCCGTCTTCTGGTGTTCGGCGGCAGCCAGGGTGCGCAGCGTCTGAACGCCGTGGTGCCGACGGCGCTGTCGCGCTTGGCCCCCGAGCGTCGTCCGCAGGTGCGCCATCAGGCCGGAGAGCGCGGCATCGATGCTGCTCGGGTTGCCTACCATGAAGCGCAGGTCGAAGCGGAAGTGATGCCCTTCATCGATGACATGGCCGCGGCGTACGCCTGGGCCGATGTCGCGCTGTGCCGCGCGGGCGCCATGACCATTGCCGAACTGCAAGCGGCCGGGCTGGGCGCGATCCTGGTGCCGTTGCCGACGGCCACGGACGATCATCAGACCAAGAATGCCGAAGCCATGGTGAGCATCGGCGCCGGACGCGTGCTGCAAGAGCGCGATTTGACCGCCGACACCTTAAGTGCCTGCATTGCCGAACTCACGGTAGACCGTGATCGGCTGTTGAAGATGGCGGAGGCGGCGCGGCGCGCGCGAGTCATCGACGCCGCGGCGCAGGTCGCGGATCTGTGTTTGGCTGCCGGAGCGCCGGCATGAGCCATCCCATGAATCATCGCTTGAACGATCGAATGCGCCGCATTCACATCATTCATCTGGTCGGCATCGGCGGCAGCGGCATGGGCGGTATCGCGGAAGTGTTGCTGAACCTGGGCTACGACGTGCAGGGCTCCGATCTCAAAGCCAATGCCGTGACCCAGCGTTTGGGCCGTTTGGGCGCGAACATTTTCATCGGCCATGCGGCCGAGCATTTGGGCCATGCCGACGTCGTCGTCGTCTCGAGCGCCGTCAACCGCAGTAACCCCGAGGTTGCAGCGGCCCTGGCGAATCGCATTCCCGTGGTGCCGCGTGCGGAGATGCTGGGCGAACTGATGCGGTTCCGCTATTCGGTGGCGGTGGCCGGCACGCACGGCAAAACGACCACCACGAGCTTGGTCGCAAGCACATTGGCCGAAGGCGGCCTCGATCCCACTTTCGTCATCGGCGGACGGCTCAAGAGCGCGGACAGCAATGCGCGCTTGGGCGCCGGGCGGTATCTGGTCGCCGAGGCCGACGAGAGCGATGCGTCGTTCATGCACTTGCAGCCGATGATCGCCATCGTCACCAACATCGACAACGACCATCTCGCCACTCACGACGGCGATTTTTCGCGGCTCAAGCAGAGTTTCGTGGATTTTCTGCACAACCTGCCGTTCTACGGTCTGGCGGTTTTGTGCGCGGACGATCAATACGTGCGGAGCATCCTCGAAGCCGTGGGCAGGCCGTTCGTGACCTATGGCTTCTCCGAGGGCACCGATATTCGCGCCGTCAATGTCGTCCGCGATGGGCTGCAGTCGCGCTATGAAGCGCTGCGTGCCGGTTATGAGCCGCTCGCGGTGACCGTCAATCTACCAGGGCGCCACAATGTGTTGAATTCGCTGGCGGCGGTCGCCGTGGCCACCGAACTTGGGATCGCCGACGCGGCCATCCAGAAAGCGTTGGCCAGTTTTCAGGGCATCGATCGGCGGTTACAGCAACTCGGCGAGATTGTCTGGACCGGTGGCCGTGCCTTGTTGGTCGACGATTATGGCCATCACCCGACCGAAGTGGCGGCGACCATCGATGCCGTGCGCCAAGGCTGGCCGTCGCGCCGGCTGGTGCTCGTGTTTCAACCGCATCGTTACACCCGTACGCGCGATCTCTTGGACGATTTCGGCCGCGTGCTCGGTGACTGCGACGTGTTGCTGGTGACCGAAGTCTATCCGGCCGGGGAGGCGCCGATCGCGGGCGCCGACGGCCGCGCCATTTGCCGCGCGGTACGCTCGCGCGGCGTGATGGAACCGGTGTTCATCGAACGCGCCGGCGATTTGGCGGAGTCGCTGCGCGGCATATTGCGCGACGGCGACGTGGTTCTCACCATGGGCGCCGGCAACATCGGCGCGGTGGCGCAGGAACTGAAAAGCCGGTTTGCGTCGGGGGCTGCCGCATGAATGACAGCGTGCATGCCTACCTCTCGCAGCTCTCGCCGGAATTCAGCGCGCGGGTGTTGCACGACGTGCCCATGTCGAAACACACGTCGTGGCATGCCGGCGGACCGGCGGACTTGTTCTTCACGCCGCGCGATGCCGTGGACTTGTCGGCGTTCCTCACGCAACTACCGTCCGGCGTGCCCATGTTGTGGATCGGCTTGGGCAGCAATCTGTTGGTCCGCGACGGCGGCGTGCGCGGCGCCGTGGTGGCGACGCACGGCGCTTTGAGTACGCTCGAGCACGTCAGCGCCACGCGCGTCTATGCCGAGGCCGGCGTGCCCTGCGCGCGCATCGCGCGCCAATGCGTGAAGTGGGGCTTGGGCCCCGCGGAATTCTTTGCGGGAATTCCCGGGACTCTCGGCGGCGCGCTTGCGATGAATGCCGGCGCCTGGGGCGGCGAGACCTGGCGCCACGTCATTGAGGTCGAGGTGCTGGATCGCCGCGGTATGCGACGTACGCGGACGCCCGCCGACTACGATATCGGGTATCGCCACGTGCGCGGTCCCGCGGACGAATGGTTCATCGCTGCGCGCATGGAGTTCGAACGCAAACCCGGCGCCAACGAGGCCGCGATTCGCGAACTGCTCGACAAGCGCAAGCAAACGCAACCGATCGGCGAATGGAGTTGCGGTTCGGTGTTCACCAACCCGCCGGGCGATCATGCGGCGCGCCTGATCGAGAGCGCGGGCCTCAAAGGATTTCGTATCGGCGATGCGTCCGTGTCCGAGAAGCACGCCAACTTCATCATCAATCGCGGCGCGGCGCGCGCCGCCGACATCGAGGCATTGATTTTGCACGTGCAGCGAACGGTCGCCGCAGTCCATCACATCGATCTCACCACCGAAGTGCGTATCGTCGGAGATCCGGCATGAGCTTGCTCACGACGCAATCGGCCCCGCGTCGCGCGAGTTTGCCCGGCGAGTTCGGCAAGGTCGCTGTGTTGCTGGGCGGCGATTCGTCGGAGCGCGAGATTTCTCTGCTGAGCGGCAACGCGGTGCTCGCCGCCCTCAAGCGGCGCGGCGTGGATGCGCATCCCTTCGATCCGCGCGAGACGCCCGTGCAGAACCTCGTGAGCGAAAAATTCGATCGGGCGTGGATCGCGCTGCACGGGCCGGGAGGCGAGGACGGGGTGATGCAGGGGGCCCTCGAATGGTTGGGTATTCCTTACACGGGCAGCGGCGTGCTCGCCTCGGCTCTCACCATGGACAAACTCAAGACCAAACGCGTGGTCGTGGGCGCAGGCTATGCCGCGCCTGAATACGCGGTGTTGTCGACCCCGGCCGATCTCGCGGGCGCGCTGGCCTCGGTGGGTTTGCCCTTGATGGTCAAGCCGGCCTCGCAGGGGTCGAGCGTCGGCATGACCAAGGTCAAGACAGCGGAAGATTTGCCGCGCGCTTACGCCGAAGCCAGGGCGGTCGATCCCATCGTATTCGCCGAGCGTTTCATCACGGGGGACGAATACACCGTGGGAGTGGTGCACGGCCACGGCTTGCCGTCCATCCGTATACAGCCGGCCACCGAGTTCTACGATTACCAGGCGAAGTACTTCCGCAACGATACGCAGTATCACTGCCCGAGCGGCCTGTCCGGCTCGGCCGAGGCCGAGCTGCAGGCGGCGGCGCTCGGCGCGTTTCAGGTCACGGACTGCTGCGGTTGGGGCCGCGTCGATTTCATGCGTTGCAAGAGCACCGCAAAGTTTTATTTCATCGAAATCAACACCACGCCCGGCATGACCGATCACAGCTTGGTGCCCATGGCCGCGCGCCAGGCGGGGATGGATTTCGAGGAATTGGTGTGGCGCGTTCTGGAAACGAGTTTCGCCAGAGTTCGCAAATGACCAGGGGCCGCAAATGAATCTGCAATGGCTCACCCGCCGCAATCGCTTCAAGAAGCGGGCTCAACCTGAAAAATCGCAGCGGCACTGGCCCAAATTCATCCGCGAGTGGCGCACCTATGCGCGGCGTATCGCGCTGCTCGTGGTCAGCATCGGCGCGTTGGCCGCCCTCATGTGGGCGCTGGACCGGCCGATCCGCGTCATTTCCATGGACGGCGCTTTTCAACGGGTATCGCCCGGCGAGGTGGAGAAGGCGGTCGCGCCCTTCACGCACGCGGGATTCATGTCGGCGGACCTCGACCGCATTCAGCGCGCGGTCGAGTCGGTGGCGTGGGTAGACCATGCCAAAGTGCAGCGGCGCTTTCCCAACAGCTTGCACGTCACCGTGGTCGAGGAGACCGCGATGGCACGGTGGGGCGAATCCGGATTGCTCAATACGCGCGGTCAACTGTTCGTCAGGCAAGCGGCGCACGTGCCGGCGGAACTGCCGCGCTTGAGCGGACCCGAGGGCACGGAGTCGCTTGTCGCCCAGCGTTATCTGTCGGTGCAGGGCCGGATGCTCGAGGCCGGCATGCGCATCGCCGCACTGCGTCTCGATGAGCGCGGTGCGTGGGAAATTGATTTGGACAGCGGCGTGACCGTGCGGCTCGGACGCCGCGACGTCGAGGAACGGCTGGATCGGTTCATCCGCACGGCGTCGCAAGTGATCTCCCATCGCTTGAACGACATCACTTATGTGGACATGCGCTATTCCAACGGCTTTGCCATCGGCTGGCGCACACCTGTGCCGCCGGCTTCGGCAGCGGCTAAACGTTCCGACGATGCCGAAGTGTAAGGAAATCCTGAAAAGACATGGCTAAACGTTCTGACCGCAATCTAGTAGTAGGGCTCGACATCGGCACGAGCAAGGTGGTAGCCATCGTCGGCGAAATCAAAGCCGACGGCGCGCTGGAAATCATCGGCATCGGCAGCCATCCGTCGCGGGGCCTCAAGAAGGGCGTCGTGGTCAACATCGAGTCCACCGTCCAATCCATCCAGCGCGCGGTCGAAGAGGCGGAGCTCATGGCCGGCTGCGAAATCCACTCCGTGTATGCCGGCATCGCCGGCAGTCACGTCCGCAGCCTCAATTCGCACGGCATTGTCGCCATCAAGGACAAAGAAGTGGTGCACGGTGACGTCGAGCGCGTGATCGACGCCGCCAAGGCAGTCGCCATTCCCGCCGATCAGAAAATCCTGCACGTCTTGCCGCAGGAATACATCATCGACACGCAAGAAGGCATTCGCGATCCCATCGGCATGTCGGGCGTGCGGCTCGAGGCCAAGGTGCACATCGTCACCGGCGCCGACAGCGCGGCGCAAAACATCGTCAAGTGCGTGCAACGCTGCGGTCTCGCGGTCGACGACATCGTCCTCGAACAGCTGGCTTCCAGCTACGCCGTGCTTACCGAGGATGAGAAGGATCTGGGTGTGTGCGTGGTCGACATCGGCGGCGGCACCACGGATATCGCGGTGTTCGGAGGCGGGGCGATCAGGCACACGGCGGTCATTCCGATCGCCGGCGACCAAGTCACCAACGACATTGCGGTGTCGATGCGCACGCCGACGCAATACGCCGAGGACATCAAGATCAAGTACGCCTGCGCATTGTCGCAGTTGGCCAATCCCGACGAAACCATCGAAGTGCCGAGCGTCGGCGATCGGCCGCCGCGTCGGTTGGCGCGCCAGACCCTGGCCGAGATCGTCGAGCCTCGCTACGAAGAGTTATTCGGGTTGATTCGCGACGAGCTGCGCCGCGCCGGCCTGGAGGAGTCGGTGGCGACCGGCATCGTACTGACCGGCGGCAGCTCCAAGATGGAGGGCGCGATAGAACTCGCCGAAGAGGTGTTTCACATGCCGGTGCGCTTGGGCGTGCCGCAGTACGTCAACGGACTCGTCGACGTGGTGAGCAACCCGATTCATGCCACCGGAGTCGGGCTGCTGCTCTATGCAAAAAGCAATATGGATTTGACGAGAACGGATGTGCCGCTGCTGTCGGGCGGCATGAAGTCGATTTTTGAACGGATGAAAGCGTGGTTTCAGGGCAATTTTTGAGCAAAAACCCCAAGCATTGAATACAACCGATGAAGGAGAACTGGAATGTTTGAACTGATGGACTCTTATAGTCAAAGCGCCGTTATCAAGGTGCTCGGTGTAGGCGGCGGCGGCGGCAACGCGGTCTCGCACATGGTCACCGCGGGCCTGGAAGGCGTGGAATTCATTTGCATCAACACCGATGCGCAGGCTTTGAAGCACTCCAAGGTGCGTACGGCGCTGCAGATCGGCTGCAACATCACCAAGGGCTTGGGCGCAGGCGCCGATCCCGAAGTGGGTCGTCAAGCCGCGATGGAAGATCGCGATCGCATCATCGAACTCATCGAAGGGTGCGACATGCTGTTCATCACGGCCGGCATGGGCGGCGGCACGGGCACGGGGGCGGCTCCCGTGGTCGCGCAAGTGGCGAAGGAACTCGGTATTTTGACGGTGGCGGTGGTGACCAAGCCGTTCGAGATGGAAGGCAACAAGCGCTCCCGCGTGGCCGATCAGGGCATGCTGGAATTATCGAAGTATGTGGATTCGCTGATAACCATTCCGAACGAGAAGTTGCTGGCCGTGTTGGGCAGCAGCACGACGCTTCTCGACGCTTTCAAGGCGGCGAACACCGTGCTGCAAGGCGCGGTGCAAGGCATTGCCGAACTCATTACGCGGCCGGGCTTGATCAACGTCGACTTTGCGGACGTGCGCACGGTCATGTCGGAAACCGGCATGGCCATGATGGGATCGGGAGCCGCGGCAGGTGAGGACCGGGCGCGCGAAGCAGCCGAGGCGGCGATCTCGAGCCCCCTGCTCGAGGACATCAATCTCGCCGGCGCACAGGGCATTTTGGTGAACGTCACCGCAGGCATGGATCTGTCCATCGGCGAGTTCCAGGAAGTGGGCAACGTCATCAAACAGTTCGCCTC
>Ga0066790_10000242_pt1 | contig 19023 bp, 16 predicted proteins | sample OrgsoiDNA2013050_FD_70963 | JGI IMG/M metagenome (GOLD analysis project Ga0066790, IMG submission 70963) | Permafrost soil microbial communities from the Arctic, to analyse light accelerated degradation of dissolved organic matter (DOM) -... | ecosystem: Environmental > Terrestrial > Soil >...
CCTGGGACGGGAAAGGGTCCCCCGCGCACCCGTCAGAGCCCGCGTACCCTTGCTGCCTTCCGGCCCTGGGGGGGTTGGCAGGATGCACGCCGCGCGGGGGACCTCGGGACAGTCTAGCCACGCCACGGACCACCCTCGCCCGTCCCCGCGCATCCGGGTCGTCCCGCGCGGTGTCATGGCCCCACGTCTGCACGGGCGTGCCAGGAAGGCGTCATGGCCAACGTCTGCGCGGGCGTGCCAGGGATAGGCGCGGGCGTCCCCGCCGTGACGGTAAGCTGACCGGCGGAGGATTCGCCTAGTGGCCTATGGCGCACGCTTGGAAAGCGTGTTGGGTGCAAGCCCTCGAGGGTTCGAATCCCTCATCCTCCGCCACGCCGACCAGTAACAACGTTTGCTCAGGTGACGGCTCAGCCTGGGCCGCCTGGTGCGTAGTCTCATTCCAGTCTCATCCACTCGCCGGGCAGGCGCACTCCTGCACTGAGCCATGCATCCGGCGCGAAGTCACGGTCGTGCGGGCAAGGGCGCGTGGTCAGGCCCGGCAGCACGACCTCACAGTTGTGCCCGGGTGATCACTGGTCGTCAGGATGATCGCAGGAAACCCGGCAGATCAACCACGGCTGCCTCGGCAAGACAACCGTGACACGGTCGTTCGCTGGCTTTGGCGCCGGTCAGGACGAAGCCGATCGGCAGGCTCCCGAGGGTGGCGACCAGGTGCAGGCGCTCCCCATGGACAGATCATCTAGTCCTCTGTGGCGCAGCTCACGACGGTGCCGGCGGCTGCCTGCTGAAGCAGGTTATAGAGCGTCTCGCGCTGAGTCTCGTCGAGCGCGCCGAGCACCTCGTCCTCGACCGCTGACAGCGTGCCCTCGGCCCTCGCGAGCTGCGTCGCGCCGGCGCCGGTGAGCTCGACCACATGCCGCCGCCGGTCCTCGGGCGAGCGCCGCCGTTCGATCAGCTCCTTGGCTTCAAGCTCGTTGAGCAGCCCGACGATGTTCGTCCCGTCCATCTCCAGCGTGGCGGCGAGCGCCTGCTGAGTGCTGCCGCCGCGATCCCGCAGCACCGTCAGCGCCACCAGGTGACGCGGCCGCAGGCCCAGCGGCGCCAGCACCGCCTCGGCACGCAGACGCATCCTGCGCGCGAGGTGGTCAATCAGCGCACCCGGATGGTGGGCCGACTGGTTGACCACAGGCAGTTGAGCCATATGGCAAGTGTACCCGCTCGCATCATCTATCGATGTGATATAAATGATTAGTGCTTCACAAATCATCTATGAAGGGGTAGCGAAGTGGCGCACCTGCTGCACATCGACTCAAGCATCCAGGGTGATCGTTCCGTCAGCCGCAAGCTCAGCGCCCGCGCGGCGGACGCGTGGCGCGCAGCGCACCCCGGAGGCACCGTGACCTACCGGGACCTGGGCAGCAATCCCATTCCGCACTTCGACGCGGTCACCGGAATGGCCCGGGCGGTGCCGCCGGAGCAGCGCACCCCGGCACAGGCCGCCTCGTGGGCCCGGTCAGAAGAACTGGTCAACGAGATCAAGGAAGCGGACACGATCCTGCTCGGGCTCCCGCTGTACAACTTCGGCGCACCCAGCAGCGTCAAGGCCTGGCTCGACCACATCATCGCGCCCGGGCTGTCCATCGATCCCGAGACCCACGCCCCCCTGCTCGGCGGCCGCGAGTTCGTCGTCCTCGCCAGCCGCGGCGGGGGCTACGCCGAAGGCACGCCCCGCCACGGGTGGGACCACGCAGAGCCATGGCTGCCGCACGCCATCTCGCTCACCGGCCTGGAACCACGCTTCATCACCGCCGAGCTCACCCTCGCCAATGTGAACCCGGCCATGGCCGGACTGATCCCGCTGGCAGATCAGAGTCTCGCCGAGGCCGAGCGCGCCATCGACAGTCTGTGGACCCCGGTATCCGCACTGGCCTAAGCAACGCCGGGCTGGCTGCGGGCGCGGGGGCGGGGCGGCAGCAGGTCCCGCCAGGCGGTCGCGCTGTCGTCAGCGGGCATCCGCCTAGTCTCAGTTTCAGTCTCATTCAGCTGCGTCCGGGACTGTTCGCGGTCGGCCGGGCGTCGCGCGTCGGTGCAGGTCACGGATGATGGCGGACCCGGACGAACGCACATCAGCAGTGTTGGAAAGCGTGTTGGGTGCAAGCCCTCGAGGGTTCGAATCCCTCATCCTCCGCCATCGCGAACGGGCGGCTTTTCCACGACGCATTGCCGCTGCGGGCAGTGCCGGTATTGTGGGCCTAGGCCGAGAGGCGCTGCAACGGGCTTATGCCCGCCACGCTCGGCCTGTTTCGTGTTTTAAGGGCGCCTCCTGCGACAGGAGGCGACCCGGTGACAGTGACCTCACCAGCGGCAGATGCACGAGAGCGGCTGCGGCAGCTTCTTGACGAGCGCATTGTCGTGCTCGATGGCCCGTGGGGCACCCTGCTGCAGGGTGCTGGCCTCACCCCGGCCGACTACCGCGGTGAGCGCTTGCGTGACCACCCGCGGGATGTGACCGGCGACCCGGACCTGCTGAACCTGACCCGGCCGGATGTCGTGCGCGACATACACCGGCAGTACGTGGCGGCCGGGGCCGACATCCTCACCACCAACACGTTCACCGCGACCAGCATCGGCCAGGCGGACTACGGCCTGCAATCGCTGGTGCGCGAGATGAACCTGCGCGGTGCCCAGCTGGCCCGAGAGGTGGCGGACGAGGCGGGTGGCCGGTTCGTCGCCGGGTCGATCGGCCCGCTGAACGTCACGCTGTCCCTGTCGCCGCGGGTGGAGGACCCCGCGTACCGGGCGGTGTCGTTCGACGAGGTTTACGCCGCGTACGCGGAGCAGGTGCAGGCGCTGGCCGACGGCGGCGTGGATTTGCTGATGATCGAGACGATTTTCGACACGCTGAACGCGAAAGCGGCGATCGCTGCCGCGCACACCGTCGCTCCGGACCTGCCGTTGTGGATCTCGGTGACGATTGTCGACCTGAGCGGGCGCACGCTGTCCGGCCAGACGGTGGAGGCGTTCTGGGCGTCGATCGAGCACGCCGATCCGCTCGTGGTGGGCGTGAATTGCTCGCTCGGCGCCGCGGAGATGCGCCCGCACGTCGCGGAACTGTCCCGGCTGGCCGGCACGTACATCGCGTGCCATCCCAACGCCGGCCTGCCGAATGCGTTCGGCGGCTACGACCAGGCACCGGAGGAGACCGCCCGGCTGCTCGGCGAATTCGGCGCAGCGGGGATGGTCAACGTGGCGGGCGGGTGCTGCGGAACGACGCCGGCGCACATCGAGCGGATCGCCGCCGCCGTGGCGGGCCTGCCGCCCCGTCCTGTTCCCGCACGGGCGGCGCGAACCCGGTTCAGCGGGCTGGAGCCTTTCGAGATCGGCGCCGATACCGGGTTCGTGATGATCGGGGAGCGCACCAATGTCACCGGCTCGAAACGGTTCCGGCGCCTGATCGAATCGGGCGACTACCAGGGCGCCGTCGCGGTCGCGGTGGACCAGGTCCGCGGCGGGGCGAACCTCCTCGACGTCAACATGGACGCCGACCTGCTGGAAAGCGAGCAGGCCATGACCACCTTCCTGAACCTGATCGCGACCGAACCCGAGGTCGCCCGTATCCCGGTCATGATCGACAGTTCGCGATGGAGCGTGCTGAAGGCCGGGCTGGCCTGCATCCAGGGGAAAGGCGTGGTCAATTCGATCAGCCTGAAGGAAGGCGAGGGCCCGTTCCTCGAGCAGGCCCGCTACGTCCGCGACCGCGGCGCCGGGGTGGTCGTGATGGCCTTCGACGAACGGGGGCAAGCCGACACCGCCGAGCGGAAGGTGGCGATCTGCGGCCGCGCCTATGACCTGCTGACCCAGCAGGCCGGCTTCGCGGCCGAAGACATCATCTTCGACCCCAACGTGCTCGCTGTCGCCACCGGCATCGCGGAGCACAACGGCTACGCCAAGGCGTTCATCGACGCGCTGCCGCTGATCAGGCAGCGCTGCCCCGGGGCCCGGACCAGCGGTGGTATCTCCAACCTGTCGTTCTCGTTCCGCGGGAATGATGTCGTCCGCGAGGCGATGCATTCGGCGTTCCTCTTCCACGCCATACGCGCTGGGCTGGACATGGGCATCGTCAACGCGGGCCAGCTCGCGGTCTATCAGGACATCCCCGCTGACCTGCTCGAGCTGGTCGAGGACGTGCTCTTCGACCGGCGCCCCGACGCGACCGATCGGCTCGTCACGTTCGCCGAGACGGTGAACGGGCCCGGAACTACCCGCACCGTGGACCTCTCCTGGCGCGATGCGCCGGTGCGGGAGCGCCTCGGGCACGCGCTCGTGCACGGCATCGTCGACTTCGTCGAAGCCGACACCGAGGAGGCACGGCAGCAGGCCGCGCGGCCCCTGGACGTGATCGAGGGACCGCTCATGGACGGCATGAAGATCGTGGGCGACCTGTTCGGCGCGGGGAAGATGTTCCTGCCCCAGGTGGTCAAGAGCGCGCGGGTGATGAAGCGCGCGGTTGCCTACCTGGAGCCCTACATGGAGGCGGAGAAGGAGCAGGCACGGCTTGAGGGGCGCGACAACGTCGATCGCGGCCAGGGAAAGATCGTGCTCGCGACGGTCAAGGGCGACGTGCACGACATCGGCAAGAACATCGTGGGCGTCGTTCTCGGCTGCAACAACTACGAGGTCATCGACCTGGGAGTCATGGTGCCCGCCGCAGCCATCCTCGACACGGCGGTCGCCGAAGGCGCTGACGCCGTCGGGCTGTCGGGACTGATCACCCCGTCACTGGACGAGATGGTCAACGTCGCCACCGAGATGCAGCGCCGTGGGCTGAAACTCCCGCTGCTCATCGGGGGCGCCACCACCTCGCGCCAGCACACCGCGGTCCGGGTCGCCCCCGCCTATGACGGCACCACCGTTCACGTACTCGACGCTTCGAGGGTCGCCGGCGTGGTCTCGGATCTGCTCAGCGACGACCGGGCGCAGGTACTTGACAGTGCCAACCGGGCCGAGCAGGAACGCCTGCGAGACAAGCACGAGAAGTCGCGGCGGCACCCCCTGCTGAGCCTCGGGCAGGCCAGGGCAAATCGTGAGCAGGTCCCGTTCGACGACCTGCCCGCTCCGGCCTTCACCGGGCTGTGCACCGTGCAGCCAGACCTGGCCACGTTGCGCGGGATGATCGATTGGCAGTTCTTCTTCCTCGCCTGGGAACTGAAGGGCAAGTACCCGGCGATCCTCGACCAGCCTGCCGCGCGCGAGCTCTTCAGCGACGCGAACACCCTATTCGATCAGATCCTGGCGGACGGCCACCTCGAGGCCCGGGGCGCCTACGGCTTCTGGCCCGCGCGCTCCGAGGACGACGACATCCTGGTCAGCGCGGGCGGGGGCGACATCCGGCTGCCGATGCTGCGCCAGCAGACGGCCAAGCCCGCGGGAAGGCCCAACCGGTGCCTCGCTGACTACGTGGCCCCGGCCGGTGACCACCTCGGGGGATTCGCCGTGGCCATCCACGGTGCGGAGCGACTCGCCCGCACGTACGAGGACCGCGGCGACGACTACCAGTCGATCATGGTCAAGGCGCTGGCGGACCGGCTCGCCGAGGCGTTCGCCGAGCACATCCACCTGGCGGCCCGGCGCGACTGGTACGAGCCAGACGCCGACCCGGCGATCGAGGACCTGCATGCCGAGCGCTTCCGCGGCATCCGGCCCGCGTTCGGCTACCCCGCCAGCCCCGACCACAGCCCCAAACGAACCCTGTTCCGGCTGCTCGACGCCGCGCACCTGGGCATGACCCTCACCGAGTCCTGCGCCATGACCCCCGCGGCCAGCGTCAGCGGGCTGCTGTTCGCCCACCCCGCCTCGCGATACTTCACGGTCGGGCGCATCGGCCGGGACCAGGCCGTGGACTACGCCCGGAGGCAGGGCGTCAGCCTCAGTGAGGCTGAACGCTGGCTCCGCCCCAACCTCGCCTACGACCCTCAGTGAGCAGGGCTTTGCCCACGCGCGGACGCCTCACCGCCGGAGGCGGCCTGCTCAGGACAGCTTCTGTGGCCGCTGTGGGCTGATCTTTGCCGTCCGGTGGTGGAGCGACCGGAGATCAGGTAGGCGCGGGCGACGCAATTGGGGCTGACGGCCCACAGGTCCGGCACACGCCGTCGCCGTTGAGGTCGGCCGCTTCCAGGGTGGACAGCGGCGAGCCCGGGTGCCAGCGCCGGGAGATCAGGTACTGGGTATAGGAGATCGTGCCGGTGCCGTCGCCGTTGTCGTGAGCGGTCACGCCCCGCCATAGGTAGAGGGCCCCCGTGCTCTGGTTCCAGAGGAACATTCCGGTGCCACCCTGGTCACTCAGGGTGGCGAGCACAGTCACGATCAAATTTGGTCACGTTCCAGGCTCCTATGCCACGGAGGGCAACGGGCCAGCGCAGCCGAGGGGCCCGGCTCGGTGCTTTCTGGGGCTTATGAAATTCGGTCGTCAAAAATTTCGGTCCCGGATGTATCCATGGCCCCCTCTCGCCGCTCTCATAGAGGCCTCACAGGTCACAGCCGCCATAGCGGCCTCTTTAGACCTAGCCGCAAGCAGGAGGGCGGGAGTGATCAGACCCGAAACGACAGCGACGTCGTGGAAAAGGACGGCCCCGGGTCCGAGTGGGCCCGACCATTAAGACGTACTGGTCCTCGACGCCGCGAGCCGGCAGAGCCTGGCCAGCGCCCGCAGCCTCGGGCGCGCCGGACTGTGCGTGGCGCTCGGCGAGTGCGCCGCCGACTGCGATTCATCGATGTCCGCCCTGTCGTTTCACTCCCGCTATTCGGCCCGCAACGTGATACTCCCCAGCCTCACCACCGACGCGACGGTCTTTGCGGCGGCCGTCGCGGACTTCGTCCGTGAGCACCCCGCCCGTGTCGTCCTGCCGACCGCCGACGGTGCTATCACGGCGCTGACGCCCTGGCGGGAAAAGCTGGCGTCGCTCGGGCGCGTTCTGGCGCTGGCGCCGGACTGCGCGCTCGAGGTGGCCAACGACAAGGACCGCACGCTGGCGATCGCACGGGACCTGGGCATCGCCTATCCGGCGACGATGGTCATCCATGGCATCGATGACCTGCCGGCCGGTGGTAGACACGTTCGGCTTCCCCTTTGTGCTCAAGCCGACGATCTCATTTCCGCCCGACGCGTCCGTACGACTGCAGGCGGCCGAGGTCATCAACGAGGCCGAAGCCATCACCGTGATCCAGACCTACCTGAGCGCAGGCGCGGGTGTTCTGGCCCAGCAAATGGCGAGCGGCCGCCGGGAGGGAGTCACCCTCTTCATCGCCGACGGCGACGTCCGTGCGGCCTGCGCGCACGTGGCGCACCGCACGAGCCCGGCCCTGGGTGGCGCCTCCGTACTCCGGGAAAGCCTGCCGATCACGGAGGAGATTTACGGCCCGGCCGTCAGCCTGGTGAACGCGATCGGCCTGGAGGGCGTGTGCGAGGTCGAGTTCCGCCGGGACGCGGGCAATCGCCCGCTGCTGATGGAGGTCAACGCCAGGCTCGCGGGCACGATCGAGAACGCCGTCCGCTCCGGGGTCGATTTCCCGCTGATGATCTGGCAGTGGGCGACGGGGCTCCCGGTCGAGCGTCACCGCGGCTATAAGACGGGCGTGCGCACGCCCGTCGGCTGCACGGCGACATGCGCTGGCTGCGGGACAACCAGCGGCGAGCCGGACGTCCCGACAGCGTGTCCAGCGCCCGGGCGGTTTCGGTCTTCGCCACCGAATTCCTCCGCACCCGTCACCTCGATTGTCTCGACTGGCATGATCTCCGCCCGGCCGTGGCCGAGTTGCGCACCACCGCGCGGGCCGTCAGAAAGTCGCGGGCCCCCGAGCCCCCCGCCTAGAACCACAAGGGAGCATCACGTGTCAACGGACGAGGTACTCATCATCGGGGCCGGCCCGTACGGGTTGTCGATCTCGGCGCATCTGCGCGGACTCGGCGTCAGTCACCGCATCGTGGGCCGGCCGATGGATACCTGGCGCGCGCACATGCCCGTCGGCATGAACCTCAAGTCGGAGCCCTACGCCTCGGACATCGCGGCGCCGCAAGCCGGCTACGATGTCGGGGCGTACTGTCGGCGGCACGGGCTCGACTACGCGGAGAGACTGGGCCCGCTGTCACTGGAGCGGTTCCTGGACTACGCCGACTGGTACACCGGCCAGCTCGTCCCCGATGTGACGGACATAACGGTGACCGACGTCTCCCCCGCCGACGGGGGATTCCGGGTCACGTTCGCCGACGCCGAGCCGGTCACCGTCCGCCAGGTCGTCGTCGCGACCGGAGTCCTGCCGTTCGCCAGGATCCCGGACGAGCTGTCGGGTCTGTCGTCCGACCTGGTGTCGCATTCGGCCGATCACCGCCACCTCGACCGCTTCAGCGGCCGGCGTGTTGCCGTCATAGGCGCCGGCCAATCAGCCCTGGAGACGGCGGCGCTGCTGCACGAGGCGGGAGCCGAGCCGCAGCTCATCGTCCGCGGCCCGGCGATCAACTTCGTCGACCCCAATCCGGAGCGGCTGAGCCGGATCGGGCAGATCCGGCGTCCCGCCACCAAGCTGTGCGAGGGCTGGCACTGCGCGGTCTGGAACTCGCCAGCCGCATTCCGCCTCCTGCCGCAGAGCATGCGGATCACCAAGGCCCGTACCGTGCTCGGCCCGGCAGGCTCGTGGTGGCTCAAGAACCGGGTGGAGGGCGTGGTTGACGTGCTCGCCGGTCACCAGGTGCGCGGCGCCGAGCCGACCGGGAGCGGTGTGCGGCTCCGCCTCGAAGGCCCCCGCCAGGCGGCCGTCGACGTCGACCATGTGATCGCCGGCACCGGTTTCCGCGTCGACGTCAACCGGCTGACCTTCCTGTCGGACCGGCTCAGGGCCGGGATAGCCACGCTCAGCAACTATCCGGTGGTATCCCGCGCTAGACAGTCGAGCGTTCCCGGTCTTTACTTTGCCGGGGCCCCGACCTGTGTCAGCCTCGGCCCGTCGGAGCGATTCATCGGGGGCACTCACAACACCGCCCGCACGCTGGCCCGGTCGCTTGCGAGCCGCGCGGACGGGAACGGCCATCAGCCGGTGGATGTCCCGGACCGCGTACCGCAGCTGAGCGCCGAGTCACACGAGCCCGCCTGACCCGGAGACCGGACGAGGGCGCGCCCATCTGGTCCTATTACCTGCGCGCAGGCACGGTGCTGGCGGGGTCAGGGTTGGTCGCCGTGCCGTGGGGTTTCTTACTGGCCCTGGCTCTGGCCTGGGCGCGCTCACGCGCGGCGAGTGCCGCGTCCGCGAACTGTGCCTGGTGGGCGAGCTGGGGTGTCATCCAGCTGAACATCGGCCGCAGTGCTCCCCGCCAGGCGTTCGCATCGTGCGAGGCGTTGGGGATCAGGACCAGCGGAACGTTCGCCTGATATAGCTGGGCCTCCTGCCGGAAGCTCTCCGCGGCCTGCACGTCCGGCGCGTCCTGCTGGCCCGCGGCCAGGAAGAACTGCGGGATCAGCGTCCCGGCCGGCAGTTGGGTGATGTAGAGGCTGGGCGTGTTCTTCCGCCGTAGCTCTGGATTGCCGGCGAAGGGCACAACGGGCACGGCCGCCGCTCCGGGGTGCTTGGCCGACGGGACCTGATCGGTCACCGGCACGAAGTAGCCGCTGATGACACCCGCGTAGCCGAACCGGTCCGGGTACTGGAGGGCGAGGTTAGCGGCGCAAAAACCGCCCTCGGACAGCCCAGCCACACCCCACGCCCGGCCCGGGGGCTGCACGCGGTAATTGGCCGCGACGAAGTTGGGCACGTCCACCGCCACGTACGTCGCGTCCTGGATCCCGGCGGCGTTGAGGCACTGGAGCGCATACTTCTTGCCGCCGTCCGTGTCCGGCATCACCAGCACCGCCGGATCGGCCTGGCGGCTGGCGATCATGTCATCGAGGGTCGGCAGTATGTTCATCGGGCTGACCCACTGCTCGGGGTTTCCGGGTGAGCCGTGCAGCATCTCAATGACCGGGAAACGGTACGTGCCGTACTTGGCCAGAAAATATTGCGGCGGCAGATAGATGTAGACCGTACGGGAGATCCGGCTCAGGCGGCCCCGGACAACGGTCTCAAAAAGGTATCCCGTCTGGGTGGCCTCCGCACGTGCCTGCGGGGAAAGCCCGAGCTTGCTGATTCCGCCGCCGACCTTACCGGCGAGGTGCGGGACTTCGGGAAGCGTGGCCACGCCCTGGTTGGTGAAGTCGGCGGCGATGGAACCCCAGGTCTGGTAGTAGTCGTAATACTTGTTGACCGCGGCCACGCCGAACGTCATGGCTGGGATAAATGCGAGGCAGGCGGCCAGCATGCGGAAGACTATTTGCTTAGCGAGAACAAGCCACGCCAGGAGGCCCGCGAACACGACCATCAATATCAGGAAAAATGCGGTGCCCTGCGGTTCCAGCATCTGGCTCACCTCGCAGGTTTCACGACAAATGTGCACGTTGCGGCGAGCGCATCGGCACGCGACGCGGGCCATGACCGCGCGGCCTGCCCTACCTGTCCAGCTGGCGGTGGAGGTGGGATTTGAACCCACGGAGGGGTTGCCCCCTCACACGCTTTCGAGGCGTGCGCCCTCGGCCACTAGGCGACTCCACCGCCGGTGAGCTTACCATCCGGGAGGGCCTACCTGCGCTCGCGAAAGAACTGGCGGAGCAGCCCGGCGCATTCGCCAGCGAGTACCCCGCCAAGCACCTCGGGGCGGTGAGCCAGGCGGCGGTCCCGGACCACATCCCAGAGTGAGCCAACCGCCCCGGCCTTCGGATCCTCGGCCCCGTACACCAGGCGGTCCAGCCGCGCCGCGGTCACGGCCCCCGCGCACATGGTGCACGGCTCCAGCGTCACAACCAGCGTGCAGCCCGGCAGCCGCCACTGACCGGCGCGGCGTGCCGCAGCGCGGATGGCCAGGATCTCGGCGTGCGCAGTGGGGTCATGCTCAGCCTCACGGCGGTTGCCGGCCCGCGCCACGACGGCGCCGTCCGGGTCAAGGATGACGGCGCCCACCGGCACGTCGGCTGCGCCGGGATCCATCCCAGCCGCCGCTCCCGCGGCCTCCGCCAGCGCCAGCCGCATCGCGGGCGCGAACAGCGCCTCGTACCCTGTGCTTGCCTTATCCGCGCCATCTGCATCCGCGCCATCTGCGCCTGCGCTATCCGGGCTCATCGCGGTATCCGGCGGCGCCCGGCCTCAGGGCCCGAGCGCGATTTCGAGCGCCCGCTCCATCGCCTCACGGAACTTCAGCCGCCCGGCGATACTGGCCACCGCCTCGTCCGGGAAGAGGTCGAGGTCACCGGCGATCGCACACAGTTCCCATTCCTCCAGTCCCAGATCAGCGAAGATCGACAGATCGCCCGCAGGAAGCACCTGATCCAGGTCCTCGTCCTCCGGCACCGGGATGTCGAGCATCGTGAGAACCTGCGAGGCCAGTGGCCAGTCCGCGGCCGCGGTGACGTCCGACAGGAATATGGAAGCCTCCGCGCCGATCACCCGCACCGCGATGAAAAAGTCGTCGCCGACACCGACGAAGCCCAGCGTCCCGGCCACGCTTGGCTGCTGGCGCAGCGCGTGAATGAGGCCACTGAGATCGGCCGTCAGCACCTCGGGAAGGACCTCGGCTTCCCACCGGTCATCCTCCCGGTAAGCGATGACAGCAAAATCGGTGGCACTCACGTCTGTCATCGTCATTCCGTAAACATCCTGTGCACGGGGGGAATGCTGCCAGATGGCGGGGCACGGGGCGGCCAAACTGGTGATTCAGCATAACGGCAGCTTCCGGCGGCCGGGCTTTCCGCGCAACAGCCGTCGCGCTCCGGGATGATCCGGCCGCGCTCCGGGCTCGGCGCCGGCCTCCCGGTTACACTGCGCCACGCCGGCGTCGCCGATGTCCGGCCGGGATCGCCCAGCTTGTGGCAGACTGGTGCCTCCCCGTTCGGAGGGGACCACCCCTGTCACGGCGCCCGGGGCAGCCAGTAAGATTACCTACGGTAATCATTGGTAGACGGAGCGCCATGGGTTAAGCTGTGGTGACAATCATAATTGGACTGGGCCCGGGTCCGGGGAGGCACCATGAAGCCGAAGACGATCCTAGGTTATGCGTGCATAGCCTTCCTGCTGTTCTTCGTGATCAAGGACCCGGCGGGCGCGGCGCACGTCATTAACAATATTGGCAACTTCCTCAGCTCTCTGGCCCGTGGATTCTCTGCCTTCTTCACGTCGCTATGAGCCGTTCTGCACCTTACGTTCAGGAATCATTATGAGGCTCGTGCCGGGAACCGATACGGTACCCAACGCCGTCAATAAATACCTTTTGCCGCACGAGCATCAGGTCATTACGGTTCGCAAGCACCCGGCCGTCCTCCTGAAGCCCATCAGCATCATTCTCGCTGGACTCGTGATCGCCGCCCTGATCAGCACGACGGTCGCGCGGCACAATGCCGGTGTCGTCGGATTCGTGTGGATCGCGTGGGCCGTCCTCCTGCTGTGGCTGGTCTACAAGGTCTTCGAATGGTCGCAGGACTACTTCATCGTGACGTCCCGCCGCATGCTGCTGGCCACCGGGATCGTCACCCGCAAGGTGGCTATGATGCCGCTCGTCAAGGTCACGGACATGAGCTTCCAGCGTTCAACGCTTGGGCGCTTGCTCGGATATGGTGAGTTCATCCTGGAGTCAGCCGGCCAGGACCAGGCGCTGCGAGTAGTAGACCATCTCCCTTACCCCGAGCAGCTTTACCTTGAAGTCTGCGGCCTGATTTTTCCAGGCCGGAAAGACGACGGCGACGACTAACCGCCCATTTGCTCTAATATCCCCTTCCCCGGGGTTCGCGCGGCCGGATGACTGATCCGTCCGGCCGCACGAGTCCGCGACGATGTGATCACTTAAGGTCGTCAGGCGGTTACAAGGACCAGGCCGGCGGCGGCGAGAGCAAGCCCGATCCGCGTTACCGGCCCAGCGAACGCCGATGCACGGCAGTCACCACGCGCAGGTTACGGTGAGTCGCCCGTTACCGGCCCAACGAACCGGGCCTCCGGCCCGGTGAGCGGCCGGTGTCTCGGTGAGGTACCACCGCGCGGGCGCGAAGCGCAGCGGGGGGTTCCAGGGGGGTCGCTCCCCCTGGGCCAGCACAGTCCCCCCGGCTAACCCCTGAGCAGCCAGTCGCGGGCGGCTACCGCGGAGCCTCGGGCCCCGGCCATGTCGAGGTGCGGTACCAGTGTGAACGTGGCCACCCGGGCTTGCTCGGCCCGCAGCGTGGAGTGTTCCCGGACGCGGCCGAGGAACCAGTCGCGGAAATGCGGCGCCGCCTCGACCACACCGCCACCGACGAAGTAGGTGCCTGGATCGGTGAAGTTCGCCGCGATGGTAAACAGTCGTCCGAGGGCCATCGCCTGCTGCTCGAAGATCTTCAGCGCGAGTTCGTCGGCATCTTCCCCGTAGCTGCGCACCAGCTTGGCCGCCCTACCGAGCGGTATCCCACGGCCCAGTTCATGCCCCGGGTAGCGGGTCAGCCAGTACGGCAGCAGATTCTTTTCGATCCCGGTCAGCGAGGCCACGCTTTCCACGTCGCCCCGCTGGCCGCAGTTGCACTCCGGAAACGGCTGCGCGTCCTCGAGCAGGCCGACCATCGGGATGGGCACGTGGCCAAGCTCTCCGGCCATCCCCGCCGCACCGCTGATGACCCGGCCGCCTTCCACCACGCCGCCGCCGAGACCCGTACCGACGATGGCCGCGACGGAGCTGTGCTGGTCCGACTCGGCCCCGTACTGCGTGTGGTGGGCGTATAGCGCGGCGGCATTGCCGTCGTTGTTGTACACCACCGGCAGCCCGAGCCGATCCTCCAGGGCACTGCGTATGTCGAACCCCCACCATTCCGGGTTCGCGAAGTTGGTGGCCCCGCGGGAGGACAGGACCCCGGTCGCGCTGGCCGGCCCGGGAGTGTCGAGGCCAACGGCACGGATCGCTGATCTGGGCAGGCCGACGAGGCCGAGAACGTGATCCACGGAATCGACCAGGGCCTTGACCGCCTTGTCCGGTCCCTCCCGCACGTAGCTCGGGATTTCCGCCATGTGGTCGATGAGGAACCGGCCGTCAGCGTCCATGACGGTACCGTTGTTGGCGGTGCCCCCATTGTCGACGCCGACGACAACCCATCCGACCTGACCGGGCATCGGCCCTCCTCATCTTGGTAATTGCGTATTGTAGGGCGGCGTAGTCCAAGTCAGGCAGGGCGAGAGGGGACCGGTATGGCAACCGGCTTGGACGTCATCACGGCCACTACGACCCCGTTCACGGCCTACGGCGAACTGGACGTGCCGGCGGCCCGCCGGCTCTTCGCGTTGCTGACCGCCACGACGGGAAGCTTGTTCGTCGCCGGGACGACGGGCGAGTTCCCGGCCCTGGAGGACGCGGAGCGCCTGACGCTCGCCGAATTGGCCCTGACCGAAGCCGGCCCCGGGCACGTTATCGCGCACATCGGCGCACCGGACGCGCGGCACGGCCGCCGTCTGGCCGCCGCGGCGCTCGCCGATCTGGTCAGCGAGCTTGTCCCAGGGCAGGCCCCAGCGCAGGCCCCAGCGGCCCCGCCGGCCCGCTGAGCGCCCGGTTGCGGCCGAGGCCCGGCCCGGTTGCGGCCGAGGCCGGCCCTGTGGGCCCTGTGGGCCCTGTGAGCCGGCTGGTCAGTTCGCTGATGTGGGCGCGTACCGCTTCAGCTCGGCGCGGGCCAGCGAGTTCTTGTGAACCTCGTCCGGGCCGTCGGCGAACCGCAGCGTCCGGATGCCGCTGAACTGGGCGGCGAGCGGGAAGTCCTGGGACAGCCCGCCCGCGCCGTGGACCTGGATTGCCTTGTCCAGGATCCATTCGACCGCTTCCGGCGTAGCAATCTTGATGGCCTGGATCTCGGTGTGCGCGCCCTTGTTCCCGGCCGTGTCCATGAGCCAGGCGGTCTTCAGCACGAGCAGCCGGAGCTGTTCAATCCGCACCCGCGCCTCGGCGATCCAGCCGCGGATGACCCCCTGTTCGGCGAGCGGCTTGCCGAACGCGTTCCGGTCCAGGGCACGCCTGCACATGAGCTCCACCGCCTGCTCGGCCAGGCCGATCGATCGCATGCAGTGGTGGATCCGGCCGGGGCCGAGCCGGGCCTGGGCAATCGCGAAGCCATCACCCTCCGCGCCGATGAGGTTGGCCGCTGGCACCCGGACGTCCGTGAACTCGAGTTCGGAATGGCCGCCGTGCTCGTGGTCGTCGTAGCCGAAGACCTGCATGCCGCGGCATACCGTCAGCCCCGGTGTTTCACGGGGAACCAGGATCATCGATTGCTGGCGGTGCCGCTGCTCGCCGGGGTTGGTCTTGCCCATGACGATGAAAATCCTGGCGTCCGGGTTCATCGCCCCGGTGATCCACCACTTCCGGCCGTTGATCACGTAACTGTCGCCGTCGCGCTCGATCCGGGTGGAAATGTTCGTCGCGTCTGAGGAGGCGACGTCCGGCTCGGTCATCGCGAAGGCCGATCGGATCTCTCCGTCCAGCAGGGGCTGGAGCCACGTCTTGCGCTGCTCCTCGGTCCCGAACATGGCCAGCACTTCCATGTTGCCGGTGTCCGGCGCTGCGCAGTTCAGCGCAGCCGGGGCCAGGGCCACGCTGCGCCCGGTGATCTCGGCCAAGGGGGCGTATTGCAGGTTGGTGAGCCCCGCCCCGTGTTCGCCGGGCAGGAACAGGTTCCACAGGCCACGCGCGCGGGCCTCGGCCCGGAGTTCGGCGAGGATGGGCGTCTGAGTCCAGGCCCAGTGATTACTGAGCGCGGCCAGTTGCTCGGCGAAGACCGGCTCGGCCGGGTAGATCTTCTCGTCCATGAAGGCGAGCAGGCTGTCCCGCAGCTTCTCGGTGACGGCGTCGAAGCGGAAATCCATCAGAAGTGCTCCCTCACGACGAAGAGTTCATAACGGCGAGGCCGGCTTGGATGAGAGGCCCGGGCGCGGCGCCGATGTCCCCGAATCCCTCGCCCAGCGTCTGGCCGTGGGTGTAGCGGTAGTAGATGCCCTCGCAGATCACGGCAATCTTGAAGTACCCCAGGCCCAAATGGAAGCCCAGGTTCGACAGGTCCCGGCCGCTGCGCTCCGCGTACCGGGCCGCGATCTCCTCCGCGTCAGGGAACCCCGGCGCCGTTGCCGCGTCCGCCACGGCGTAGCCGGTTTCGAGATGCGCGAGCGCCTGGTAGGCGAGCAGAAGCGCGACGTCGGCGAGCGGGTCACCCAGCGTCGCCATTTCCCAGTCCAGGACGGCTGTGATCCGGTCGTCGCCGCCGACCAGGAGGTTGTCCAGCCGGAAGTCTCCGTGCACGATCGCCACGTCGGATTCGGCGGGGATACGGGCCTCGAGCATCGCGTACAGCTCGTCGGCGCCCGGAAGGTCACGGCTGCGGGAGGCGTCGAGCTGCTTCTTCCAGCGGCGGACCTGGCGCCCCAGGAAGCCCTGCGGCCGCCCGAAGTCGGCGAGCCCCACCGCGCCGGGATCCACGGCATGCAGGTCGGCAAGCGTGCCGATCATGCGGTCCGCCATCAGCCGCGTCCGGGCCGCACCGACGGCCTCCAGCTGCGCGGCGGTCCGGTAGGCCGTCCCTTCGACCTTTTCCATGACGTAGAACGGCGCGCCGATCACCTCCGTGTCCGCACACAGCAGGTACGTCGCGGGGACGGGAACCTTCGTACCGGCCAGCGCGCTGATCACCCGGTATTCCCTGGCCATGTCGTGGGCCGTGGCGAGCACGTGGCCGAGCGGGGGACGGCGGACCACCCAGCGGCTGGCCCCATCGGTCACCTCGTAGGTGATGTTCGATTTGCCGCCCGCTAGCACGCTGGCCCGCAGCGGGCCAGCGACCGTCGCGGGGTACGCGGCGGTGAAGTAGGCGCCGAAGGCCGCGAGGTCCAGGCCGGGCACATCCTGGCCGGCCGCGGCCTCAGCGTGGCCTCCGGCCGGTCCCGTTCCTGTCTCCGTCATGTCCGGCACCGCCTTTGTCCTGCCCTCAGGGCAGGAAGGTCACCCGCCCGATGGTGGTGCCGCCTGCCAGCCGCTCGAGGCCGTCAATGACGTCCGCCAGCCCCAGGCGCTCACTGACCAGTGGCGTGATGGCCCCGTCCGCGGCCAGCTTGAGGAGCTGATCGTGGCAGTCCTTGATCGCCCCGGGCTCCTTGCTTGCGTACAGGCCCCAGTGCAGGCCCACTATTGAGTAGTTCTTGATCAGGACGTGATTGAGGGCCGGCGCCGGCACACGGCCGCTGGCGAACCCGATGACCAGGATCCGGCCCTCGAACGCAACGCATTTGGCGGAGCGATCGTAGGCCTCACCGCCTACCGGGTCGTAGATCACGTCAGCACCGCGGCCGCCGGTGACGTCCTTGACCACGGAGACGAAGTCCTGTGTGCGCCGGTCCACAACGACATCGGCGCCGAGCGCGCGGGCGGCCTCAGCCTTCTCCGCACCGCCGACCACGCCGATGACCCGCGCGCCGGCAGCCTTGCCGAGCTGCACCGCGGCGCTCCCGACACCGCCGGCCGCGGCGTGCACGAGCAGGGTCTCGCCGGGGGCGAGGTGAGCCCGCCGGTGCAGGGCGAACCAGCCGGTCTGATAGCTGATGAAGAAGGCGGCCGCCTCGGCGTCGTCAAGGCCCTCCGGGGCGGGAAACGCCCCCGCCGCGTCCATGATGGCGACCTCCGCGAACGACCCGGCCGGCATCGCCGCGGCCCCGACCACGCGATCGCCGGGGGTAAAGCCGGTTACACCCGGGCCGAGGGACACGACCTCCCCGCACAACTCGACGCCCGGGGTAAACGGCAGGGGCGGCTTGACCTGATACGTGCCCTGGCACATGAGAACGTCGGGGAAATTCGCCGGGGCGGCGAGGACCCGTACGAAAATCTGCCCGGCACCGGGCTCCGGGTCCGGTACGTCGGTCAGCGTCATGGCCTCCCGCAGGTCGCCGAGCTGATGAACCTGCCATGCCCTCAAAAGATGCCTCCGTTCTTAGTTTTCCGCTGTCAGTTTTCCGCTGTCAGTTTCCTCGATGCGCCGCTGCAGGCGGCTCATGCCGTGCAGCCACTTATCTGTGTCACTGGCCCGCAGCGTGTAATAGCCGGCGACCTCCGGATGCGGCAGGATCAGGAACCGGCCCTCCGTCATGCCGTCCCAGAGCGCATCGGCGACGACCTCGGGCTCGATGGCCGCCGGCTGGAGCACCACGTCGCCGGCTCGCCCCGAACCGGCCAGCATGCCGGTCCGTACGCCCTGGGGGCAGATGCAGTGCACCACCAGGCCGCGGTGGCCGTAGGTGGCGGCCAGCCATTCCGCGTAGGCGACGGCCGCGTGCTTGGTCACCGAATACGGCGCCGTGCCGAGCATCGTGAGCAGGCCGGCGGCCGACGCGGTGACGATGAAGCGGCCCCGGCCCCGTGCGAGCCAGCCGGGGATGAGCTCACGCGAGGCCCGCACGTGCGCCATCACGTTGACGTCCCACGAGCGCTGCCACACCTCTTCGGTGCTGTCCTCGCCCGTTCCGGCGGCGACACCCGCGTTGGAGCAGTAGATGTCGATCTCCCCAACGTGCTCCCGGGCGGCGGCGATCAGGTCCCCGATGCCGTTGCCGGTCGAGACGTCAGCCGGGGCCGCCCAGCCTCCGATCTCGTCGGCCACGGCCGCGGCCGCGGCCGGATCCAGGTCATTGACCACCACACGCGCTCCGGCGGCCGCCAGCCTCCGCGCGAGGGCCCGGCCGATTCCGTTGCCACCGCCGGTCACCACGGCACCCGAACCGCGCACGTTCACGATGTCTCCTCCACCAGGGATCCCGGCCCGATTCCGAGCGTCTGCAGGTAAAGGCGGACCAGGTACTGCATGATCTGCGGCCGGTCAGCCGGGCTGGCTGCGATCAACGGCGCGAACCGGACGGCCATGCCCGACGCCGCGGTGGCCACCAACTCCGGCGGCGCGACCGGGTGGGCCACGC
>Ga0066790_10000243_pt1 | contig 19023 bp, 18 predicted proteins | sample OrgsoiDNA2013050_FD_70963 | JGI IMG/M metagenome (GOLD analysis project Ga0066790, IMG submission 70963) | Permafrost soil microbial communities from the Arctic, to analyse light accelerated degradation of dissolved organic matter (DOM) -... | ecosystem: Environmental > Terrestrial > Soil >...
CACTTCTCCGCGATCGCGAGCTCCGGCTACAGGTCGCTGGATGAGAACCAGAAGGTCGAATTCGAAACGACCCAGGGGCAGAAGGGACCGCAGGCGGAGAACGTCCGTCCTGTCTGACGCATAACGCCCCGCGTGAACGGCGGGACCACCGGATCCGGGCATGCTGGATTCTCGACCGATAGTGACACCCCAACCCAAGCGCGGTCCTGCGTAACAGATGCTGGCGTGAGTAGTCGTGCAGGACGGTGTGCAGGTAGTCGTAGCCGATCTTCGGATGGCGCCCTGGGGCGGTGGCGGCGCGGTTTGCGGTGGCCGACGGCCTTGCCGGTCACCCCCGCCGTCCGGATGTGGCCGGCTCGTGTCCGCGCCTGGCCGGACATGATGGACGCTGTGGGGTGGGTCAGCCCGGACACTCACCCGCGGGCCTCCACCGCCGGGCTAGTCTGGGCGCCGCTCACGCGGGTACCGCCTCGATCGCTCCCGGGGTGACGCTCTTCACCGCGAAGCCGCTGTCCAGTAGCAGTGTCGTGTACTCCTCCGCGGTGCGGTCGCGTCCCTCCATCAGGACCAGCATCAGCAGGTCCACGGTCCGGTTGCGCGGCGCGGCCCAGGCGCCCGCGCTCGCGCTGGACGCCTCCGGGGCGGCCGACAGCAGCTCCTCCAGCACCAGCAGGCGCGCGCCAGCGGGCATCGCCGCGCGCACCCGCGCCAGCACACGGCAGGCGTTCTCGTCGTTCCAGTTGTGCAGCACGCGGCGCAGCACGTACAGGTCGCCGTCGGCGGGCACGTGGTCGAAGAAGCTGCCCGCCGCGATCCGTACCCGGTCGAGCACGCCCGCCTCGGCCAGCCGGTCGCGCGCCCGGGCGGCGGCCTCCGGCAGCTCCACCAGGACGCCGTGCTGCTCCGGACGGCGGCCCAGCGCCTCCGCCAGCAGGCCGCCGTCGCCGCCGCCGACGTCCACCACGGTGCGTGCCCCGTCGAAGAGGTCAGCGGCGGGGGGCGGAGGTTCCGGTGCGACGGACATGGCCGCGTTGAAGGTGGCGGCGAGCCCGGGATTCCCGCCGAGGTACTCATAGAACGGCTGATCGAACCGGTCGGTGAAGGCGGGCCGGCCGGTTCGCACGGTGTCGAGCAGCCCGCCGAAGGACCGGTACACCTCCGCGCCGTACAGGACCGCCGTGGCGTGCACGGAGCCGGGCACGTCCGAGCGCAGGTAGTCGCCCATCTGGCTCAGCTCGAACCGGTCGGCGGCGGTCTGGCGCAGGACACCGGCGTCGGCGAGCGCAGCGAGCAGCCGCTGCAGCGCCCCCGGATCGAGATCCGCCGCCGCGGCCAGCTCGGCCGTGGTCCGCGCCCCCGCCGCCATCCGGTCGGGTAGCCCTAGGACGGCGAACACCGAGCACGCCTGCGCGGTCCAGGTGGCGCACAGCACGCCGAGCAGCCGCTTGCGGAAGTACTCGCTGTTACCTGCCATGGATGGGCTCCTTCGCCAATTCGGTGCGCAGGAGTTCGGACACCTGTCGTAATGCCGTCCGGGCGTCGTCCAGATAATGCCCCCAGTACCAGTCGACGAAATGGCGGTTGAACATCGCGCGGTCGTCGATTTCGCGCCGCGACGGTGGCACCACCGGGCCGCCGCCCGCCTGGATGGACGCGAGATCGTTCGCCCGCACCATTTCTGCTACTTGCCGATTCAGTGGCATGAACTTCTCCAGCGGGATTCAAGCGAATGTCGAGATAAACGAAAGCCGGGCCAGTTTCCGCATCGGTATCGTCGTGCAGGTCCGCGTCATCTTCGCATTTCCGCTGTGCGGCTGCCAGGGCGCGGACGACAATTTTGGGAGTGGGATGAGCAGGTTGATTACAGGGCCCGCCGGGCTGACCGCCGCCGCCTGTGCGTGGCCGCGGCCGGTGCTTTTAGCAGGGCGTCGGAGTCCGGGAAACTCCGGTAGCCGAGCCCCGCGGGGGCGGATAGACGATGACAGGTGCATCCTACGTGGGCTATCTTTTCCGGACGCTGGATCACGAGGGCGACCGGGCGTTACTGATTCGCCGGTACCTGCCGCTGCCGGCCGGCCCCCGGCAGTTCGATCCGCGTCGGTAGCTGATGAAGACGGCCCTCGTCCTCGGCGGCAGCATCGCCGACCCTCCGTCGCGGCGCCCCGTACAGCAGCCAGGCCCACGCCCTGCTCGGGAAGGGCCGGAGGGTCATCGAGCAGTTGCTGCCCGGGATCGTCCGCCAGATGGTGCGTGAGGGTGGCCAGCTGGTCCGTGGTGGCCCCGGCAGCGCCCAGTGGTTCCTGAACGGCCGGCCCAAGACGCGCGCAGCTGATGGTTGCACTGCACCGCAGCGGCCAGCGGCGGGAGGCACTGACGGTGTTACGTCACCCTGCGATTCCGGCCCCGGCCTACGCCCCCGTCGTCGCAAGGTGGCGCTGTCGCATCAGGAACTTGCGTACCTTGCCCGTCGGCCCGACCACGATGTCTTCCTCGTTGGCGACCGTGATCTGCCGCAGCGTCGCGGCGGCGGGCCCGCCCAGCGCTTCCCGGACGGCCGCGCCGCGGTCGGCGCCGGTGTCGGCGCCGGGCTCCAGCATCAGCAGCACGTCGGTGACGACGTGACCATCCTGGTGGCCGGCGACCACGGTGCAGTCGCGCACGTCCGGGCAGCTGACGAGGATGCGCTCCTCGGACAGGGCGGTATAGAGCCAGTTCCCGCCGCCCAGGTCGACCGCGTCCACGGCGCGGTCCACGTGGTAGTAGTAGCCCGCGCTGTCCCGGTGCATGAGGTCACCGGTCAGGTAGTAGCCGGCGAACCGGGTGCGGAAGGTGGTGACCGAGTCGTTCCAGTACCCCGGCGCGAGCGTCGGCGACTTCAGCGCGAGGTGGCCGATTATGCCGTCCGGCACCGGCTGACCGGTGTCGAGGTCCAGCAGGGCCACGTCCGCGAAGGGGTACGGCTTGCCCACGCACCGCCCGTACCGGTCGCTGCCCAGCCGGTGGGCGATCTCGAACGCCGAGTGCCCCATCTCGGTGGAGCCGATGCCGTCGATGAACTTCGAGCCCGGCACGTCGGCGACGCCGTCGCGGCCGCGCTCCGGGTGGCTGCCGACCGCGACCAGCCGCCTGATGTGCGCCTCGTGCGCGCAGTCGCCGGTGTTGAACCAGTTGCTCACCGAGCTGAGGTCGCGCTGGCTGAGGTCGAAGCGCGCCAGCTCGGCCCAGGTCACCGCGAAGCCGAACACGCCGGTCGGCCGCCACCGCTCGATCGCGTCCAGCACCGCCTCGCCGCTGCGCTCGAACGGCCCGCCCTGGTTGGACAGGAACGCCAGCTCGTACCGGTTGCACAGGGCCTGGTTGAGCGTGATGATCCCGGCTGTGTGCGCGGCCGGCAGCACGGACAGCTCGCGCGTCCGGCGGTACGGCCGCGCCTGCGTCAGCCGGATCCGGCGGATCGCGGCGAACAGGCTCGCATGCGAGTGCACCACCGCCGCCGGCACCCGCGTCGTCCCTGACGAGTGGGTGATGGCGACCGGGTCGTCGGCGTGGTGGCGGTAGTGCGGCGGAGCCTTGGCCGGATCCCCGGTGCCCGTCTGGCTCACCTCCGGCAGCATGAGCGCCCCGCCGAGGTCCTGTCCCTCCAGCAGCCGCCGGTGCGCCTCGTCGGCGAGCACGGCCGACGCGCGCAGCCGCTGGATGAACAACACTGCGACGTCGCCGGGCATGTTCGCGTTCATCAGCGCCGGTATCGCGCCGAGCCAGGTCAGCGCGGCATAATTCAGCAGCACGTCAGCTGCCGAGGTGGCGTATACGGCGACCGGGTCGCGCGGCCGGATGCCGCGGTCATGCAGCCAGGCGGCGCGGGCGGCGACCCGCTCGGTCAGCTCGCCCAGCGTGAACGCCGTCCACGCCGGACGGCCGTCCACCGGCACGTCGAACGTAATGCCGGGACCGTCGGGATCGGCGCCGTGCTCGCGCAGTTTCAGCAGGACGTTGCCCGCGCCCAGTTCGGGGTCTGCGGCGAGGACGGCACGAATGTTATTTTCGGGCACGCTGTGTCTCCTTCTGCTGGCCGTAGGGGTGGCTGGGTGCTTCTCGATTCCCTCGGATCGCTGCCGGCGGTCAGCTGGCGGTGTGCGCGGCCCAGTGGGCGCGCAGGTGGGTTACCAGGTCCGCGGCACGTTCGTCGGGGAAGAAAAGCCGGCCGCCGTCGACGGTCACCACCCCGGTGGCGCCGGGAATGGTGTCGCGCAGCCATTGCGCGTAGCGCACGTGGAAGAAGACATCGTCGGTTCCCCAGACCATCAGCGTCGGCACCGTGAGCCGCCGCAACGCGGGTTCGACGGCGGCCAGGTCGCGGTTGTGGATCGACGCGATCCAGCGCTGGTACTGCCGGGCTAGGTCCTTCGTGCCGACCAGCGGTTCCAGGTATGCCCGCACCACGTCGAGCGGCAGTCGGCCGATGTCCTGGTAAGCCTTGCCGAACATGCGCTTGCGGGCGACGGGCAGGTTGCGCAGCAAGCGGGGCCCGACCAGCGGCGCGAGCAGGCCGGCCCGCGCCAGCAGCACCACCGGCTTGAACGCGCGCGGCGGCACGTTGCCCTGCGTCTCGCAGTTGGTCAGCGTGACGGTGGCCAGCCGCTGCGGCTGGTGTGCCGCCACGATCTGCGCGACCGCGCCACCGGTGTCGTTGGCCACCAGGTCGAGACCGGTCAGGTCGAGCGCGGCACAGAAGTCCTCGACGACCTTGGCCGACCCGGTCAGCGAGAGGTCCTGGCCGGGGCGGACCGGCGTGCGGCCGTGTAACGGCAGGTCCACGGCGATGCAGCGCCGCTCCTGCCGCAACGCGCCGATGGCGTTGCGCCACAGCAGCCCGCTGGTGCCGACGCCGTGCACGAACAGCGCCGGGCGCCCGGCGCCGGCATCTGCGTAGCCGACCGGGCCGGACTCCGTGTCGATCACGTGCCGGTGGCTGTCGTACTCCGCCAGGTTCACCCTTGACCCCATCTCGGTTGTGCAGCGAGGTATTTGTCGATCTCATCGGCGGCGGCCGGCGTGCCGTCGGGCTCGGCCCGCAGCCGCTCCCCGAGCAGCGCCGCGCGCCGCCGCACCGGCTCCGTCATCAGGCAGCGCATCCCGGACCGCAGCACGTCCTCGGTCACGTGGGCGTGACGCACATGTGTACCGGCCCCGAGCCGTTCCAGTTGAGTACCCCAGAATGGCTGGTCGAAAAACGCGGAACATACCATCGTCGGAAGACCGGCGCGCACCCCGGCCGCGGTGACAGTGGCGCCGCCGTGGTGTACCGCGATCGCGCAGCGCGGCAGCACCACGTCATAGTCTGCATAGGGCACAACCCGCAGCCCCGGCACCGCGGGCAGGTCACCGCCGGACAGGCCCCAGCCGGTGACCACCAGGCCACGCAGCCCCAGCGACCGGCAGGCCCGGCCGATGGCGGCGAGCAGCTCCGCCGGATCCGGGGTGTAGGTACTGCCGAACGTGAAGAACGCCGGCGAATCACCCGCGTCCAGCCACTCCGCCACCTCGGCGTCCAGCGCGGACATCCCCAGCCGGTCCAGGTCGGATCGCGACATGCGCAGGTCACCGACGAACGGGCGGTTGGCGTCCCAGGTCAGGCCCGGTACCAGGGCGGGACTGTAGGTCTGCAACTCCAGCGGTCGCGTCGGCGGCCACCCCGCTGCTGGGCCGCCCGGCGGCCCCGGACGCGCTGGCGTCCCGGGTGGCGGCAGCGCCGGCAGCCCGAGGCGGCGGCGGAACCGCATCATCGGCTCGCGCAGGTGGGCCCAGCTCAGCCGGGCGAAGGCGCGGTAGGTGGCCCGCGTCGCCGCGGCGTCGCGCTGCGGATCGGTGGTCACCAGCGGGTGCGGCACCACGTCGTTCATCCTGCGCGGGTAGCAGTCCTGCACGATGAGCGGGATCCCGCGCGCCTCCGCTAGCGCCGCGGCCCGCCACTCCAGCAGCGCGCCGGAGACGATCGCGTCGCTGTCCGCGCAAACGTCGATGACCTCGCCGTCCAGCCGCTCGTCGTGCTCCTGGCCGATCTCGTGCAGCAGCCGGATGAAGGACGCGGCATCGGCCGAGCCGACCCACGCCCGCCCGCGTGGGGATTCGAGTACCCGCTGGGTGTCCCAGGCGATCGGTACCGTGTCGAGACCCAGCCGACGGCCGGGGTCCACCAGGTTGCCCGGCACGCCGACGCGTACCCGGTGGCCGCGCCGGGCCAGTTCGGCGGCGAGCGCGGTCAGCGGGTACACGTCACCGCGGGAGCCGTGTGCCAGGACAGTGATGCGCATCCTCGGCCTCCAGTCTCTCAGCGCGCTTTCGTCGGGGAGGCCAGGGTGACGGTCAGCTCGGAGACCCGGGCGTCGCGTGGTGCGCTGGCCGCCTGGAAGATCAGCTCGGCGAGGGAGGCGGGCTGGATGTACAGTTCCGGGCGGTACCGCCGCCCATGCTGCTCGCGCAGCGTGCGGTGCAACTCGGTGGCGGTACAGGCCGGGTAGACCGAGGTCACGCCGATGCCGTGGCGTTCCTCCTCGGCGCGCAGCGCGTCGGCCAGGGCTCGCAGGCCGTACTTGCTCGCCGCGTACGGCCCCCAGCCCGCCCCCACACCGTGGCCGTCGTAGAAGTTCACGAACACCACGTGCCCCGCAGACCGTCGCAGGGCCGGCAGCGCGCAGCGCGTCACCTCGGCCGGGGCCAGCAGGTTCAACGTCAGGTGGTCCATCCAGGCGGCCGGGGGCAGATCGCCGACCGCGCCGGCGCGCATCCGGCCGGCGCAGTGCACCAGCACGTCGACGGCCTCGGGCAGCACTGGCAGGAGTGCTGCGGCGATGTCGTCGGGCCGGTCCAGGTCGGCGATTACCGGCCGGGCGTCCAGGGCCTTGAGCTTCTCCGGATCGCGGCCGACGGCGATCACCTCGTCGCCCCGGTCGCGGAACCGCCGCACCACCGAGGTGCCTATCCCGCCGGTGGCGCCGGTCACGATCGTCGTCTTCATCTCGCGGTCACTCCCTTCGTGTCGGTGGACGCCGCCACGTCCTTCTGGTCTTCCAGATCCGCCAGGCGCGCCGTCAGCCCGGCCTGGATCAGCTGGTACGCGTCGCTGCCCAGCGTGAGCCGCAGCGGGGCCACCGGGCAGGTGGCGGCGTCGATGATGGCGGCGGCCATCTTCGCCAGGTCGCCCGGGTACCGGATGAGCCCGGCCGTTACCGTCCGGCGGACGTTTGCGGCCGGGGTGCGCTGGTAGGCGGGCTGCGCGGCGGTCATCTCCTTGCTGCGGCCGGTGAAGTCGGTGCGTACCGAGCCGGGCTCGACGATCGTCACGCCGATCCCGAAGCCCTTCACCTCGGCGGCCAGTGACTCGAAGAAGCCCTCCACGCCCCATTTGGTGGCGTGGTAGACCGCCATGCCGGGCACCGTGCACTGCCCGAAGACGCTGGAGATCTGGAGGATCCGCCCGTGGCCTTGGGCGCGCAGGTGGGGCAGCAGCGCCCGGGCCAGGTGGATCGGGCCGGTCAGGTTGGTGCGGATCTGGCGCTCGACCTGTTCGCCGGTGGCCTCCTCGGCCGCGCCGAACAACGCGTACCCGGCGTTGCTGACCGCCACGTCGATCCGGCCCAGCGCGCCGACGGCGTCGTCGACCACCCGCCGGATCCGGTCCGGGTCGGTGATGTCCAGCCGCGCGGTCCACGGCGGCTTTCCCGCGGGTGAACGCAGGTCCGACAGCGCGTCCGGATCCCGCGCGGTGGCGGCCACGGTCTCGCCCCGGGCGAGCAACTCGGTCACCAGCGCCCGGCCCAGGCCAGCCGAACTCCCGGTGACGAACCAGGTCCGGGCGGCCGCGGTCACGCCCGCGCCCACTCGGGGATATCCAGGATCTCCAGGACCGCGCAGGACACCGAGGCCGGCCCGCCACCGGTCAGCAGCACGTAGTCACCGGCCGCAAGCTGGCCGGTGATCAGCAGGTGGTTGAGGGACAGCAGCTGGTCGCTCGCGCCGGTGTGCCCGATGCCGCGGCCGAACTGCCACGTGGTCCGTTCCATCGGGATGCCCAGCGGCTCCAGCAGGAGCTCCTTCATGAGGTAGCCCGCCGCGTTGTGGTAGATCACCCGGGTCATCTCGTCCAGCTTCCGGTTCGCCTCCTCCAGCGTCCGCCCGGCCAGCTCCGCCAGCGCCCGGGTGCACACCTCGCTGACCTCGGCCAGCGACATCACGTTTTCCCGGAAGTACTGCGCCCGCGCTTTCATCTCAAGCTTCGTGCCCAGCGACGGCGGATACAGCGGCTCTCCGCCACGGTGCAGTTGCTCGATTTCGGGGATGGAAGCGCTGCCCACCGCGAGCAGCCGGGCGAAGCCGGCCTGGCGGCCCAGCAGCAGCGCGCCGCCGGCATCGCCCACAATGAACCCGAGCGCGCCATTCCACCGGTCGACCTGCGGCGAACCGAAGTTCTCCGCCGTGGTCAGCAGCACCGTCTCGTCCGGGCTCATGGCACCCATGCGGGGGGCGGCGAGCTCCAGCCCGGCGAACACCCCGTTGCAGCCCAGCCCGATCTCGAACGCGGGGACCGCGTTACCGGTGATCTCCTTCTGGATGTAGGCCGGGGAATGCCACATCACGGGGCCCTGGAAAAAGACGGTCGCGTGCAGCACCAGTCCGATCCGGGCGGGATCGGCCGCGGCGCGCGACAGCGCCTGGCGGGCCGCGTGCACGGCCATCTCCGGCGGCGAGACGTCCCCCGCGACACAGACGCCCGTATAGCGGTTATCCAGGTACGCGCCGGGGTCGTACTCGCCGCGCCGGGCGGCCTGCCCGGCGTCCACGGCCGGGGGCTGGAAGACGCCCAGCCCGGACAGATAAACATCGCTGACCTTCAAACGCGCCTCCCGGTGAGCCGCCCGCAGGCATCTCGCACCAATCTAATGGCTACTGCAGACAGCGCAGTACAGCCCGCCTCGGGCAGAGGTTGAGAACCGCTTGAATACCGGCGCCACTTCACCCTCAGTGCCCCTTGAGGCACCCAGAACAGCCCGCCGCGCCGTTCGCTCTAAAGCCCATCGCTTTGGGCGCTGCGCTTGTCCCGGCTCAGCTTCGCGGTGTACGTCGAACCGCCGCCTTCGACGAGGTGACGGATGAAGAAGCGTTCAATATCCTCTAGTTCGAACGCGGGTACGTAGGCGTGGGACCCGGGGTTCGCATGCAGCGTCTTATGGCGAGAGGCGAAGGCATCGAACAGCGCGAGGCCCGAGTCGCGCGGCACCAGTTCGTCGTCCCATTGCAGCAGGAACTCCACCGGGACGGTGATGCGGGCCGCCGCTTCGGCCAGGGTGTCGTGTCCCACGAGGCCGAAGACGGTGGCGGTGATCCTGGACTCGGCCGCGACGAACGGCAAGCCGATCCCAGCGCCCATCGACAATCCCCAGTACCCCACCGGTCCGTCCGCGCCGACCGAGTCAAGCTCCCGGAGGGCGTCTAAGGTGGCCTGCCACTCAGGAAGTGCGCGCTCCGCCAGCACGGCGCTGTAGCGGGCGAAACGCAGGCCGACGTGCTCGCCTGCCGCCATCCGCGCCTTGATGTCTGTTCTCAGACGCTCGTCCTCCTCGATTTTCGGCCGGTCGCCGTACCCGGGCACGTCGATGGCCGCCACCGCGAAGCCGTAGGCCGTTACGTAGCGGCGGGCGCGGCCCACGATGCCCGGGCACTTCTTGTGCTGGTCGCCGCTGCCATGGCACAGCAGCACCAAGGGGCGACTGCCGGTGGCACCGAGGGGTGTCCACAGCACGCCGGGAATGTCGTCGAGGGTGAACAGACGTTCCGAGACGCCGTCCGAAGTGGTTTCCGAGGTAAAGCGCATAGTTTGCTGCCTTTCGGGATGCCTAGGGCGCTCTCGCGGTCACGCCTGCGCGGCGAGTGATCTCCGGCGGGCATCCCGCACCAATCTAATGGCCACTGCAGATAGCGCAGTACAGTCCGCCTCGGGCAGAGGTTGAGAACCGCTTGAATACCGGCGCCACTTTACCCTCAATACTCCTTGAGGCCGCCCAGCCTGGCGCAGAACGCTTGAAAATCGCTATAGTTTCGGTTGCAATGCGGGTGGAGGCTGGCCAGTTCCGCGTTGACCGGCCGTACGCCGCACTGATAAATTCGCTTTACCAATTCGAAGTTGCCGTCGTCTTGTTGCCGTCTTCGTGATGACACTAATCCCACTCCGAAATATCTCCCATGCGCATTCTTTAGGGATAGCCTATGCTGCGGGATTCGACTTTTAGCTGCGACGCCGCGGTCGATGACGCCGCGGTCGGTTCGGGCTGGGTCGACGAGCACCTGCTGGCCGGCCCCGGCGACCGCGTCTGCCTGTGGTTCGACCAGCCGGTCACTCGGGCCGCCCTGCGGGAGCTGGTCGCGGAGCGGTGCAAGGAGCTGGCCGGGACCGGACTGTCCGCGGGCGGGTCGGTGAGCCTGCAGTTGCCGCCCGGCCTGACGTACGTGGTCAACCTGCTGGCGGCCTGGCGGCTCGGCGCCCAGGTGTCCCTGTTGGACCACCGCCTCACGCCCTATGAGGCGGAGCGCGCGATGGGCGTGATCCAGCCGCAGCTGCTGGTGTCCCCCGCCGGGGAGATCCCGAAGCATCTGCTGCGCGGGTACACCTCGGTCACGGCTGGCATCACGCCGCGGGACGGTCAGCCGGCCGCCACCGGCCACGCGCTGCTGCAGCTGAGTTCCGGCTCTACCGGGCCGTCCAAGGTGATCGGCCGCACCGCCGCCGACCTGCTGACGGAGATCGACCGGTACCGGCACCTCGAGGGCTACCCCCGGCCGGGCGAGCGGATCGTGCTGCTGGCCTCCATGGTGCACGTGCTCGGCCTGGTCGGCGGGCTGCTGTACGGCCTGGCCGCGGACGTCACACTGATGGTGCCCGCGTTCCTGACCACCAAGGACATCCTGGCCGCGGTGACCGCGGCGCCCGAGCCGACCACGATCCTCGGCGTGCGGTTCCACATCGACCTGCTCGCGTCGGATGACTCGCCGCCGGAGCTGCCGCAGCTGGCCCGCGTGATCGTGGGCGGTGAGGTTGTGCCCCCGCGCACGGTGCGCTCGTTCGCCGGCAAGTACCCGACGGTGCCGCTGGGCATCATGTACGGGATGACCGAGGTCGGTGTCATCGCCACCGACCTGAGGGGCGAGCACCGCCCCGCGCTCGTGACCGCCCCCGGCATGGTGCTGCGCGCGGAGGACGGGCAGCTGATGATCGCCCGGCCGTGCACGCCCTACGTCGGCAGCGCCGCGCCGGGGCGCTGGGTCGACGGCTGGCTGCGCACCAAGGACGCCGGCACGGTCGACCCAGACACTGGCCTGGTCACGGTGACCGGCCGGCTGGACTCTCAGGTGTCCGTCGCCGGCCTCAAGGTGGATCTGGCTGACGTGGAGCAGACGCTCGTCGAGCTGCCCGGCGTTACCGAGGCCGTGGTCCTCTTCAACGGCGGGATCGACGCCTACCTGGCCGTCGCGGCGGGGCGCACCGCCGAGGAGATCGCCGGCGAGCTGACTGGGCAGTTGGCCGCCTACAAGCGTCCGCAGCGGCTGTACCTGCTGCCCAAGCTGCCCCGCACGGCGAGCGGCAAGGTCGTGCGCGACCTGTCCGTGCTGCGTGCGGCGGTGCAGAACTCACAGCTGCCTGACCCGCTCTGATCCACCGCAAGGCCCAGCTCGAGCATCCGGAAGGAAGGTAATCGGCCCATGACAACAGCCGAAGAGGCCCTGGCGTTCAGCATCGCGTTGCTGGCGGAAATGAACCTTGAGGTCGAGGGCGTCGGCCCGGAGTCGATGATCGGCCCGTCCGGTGTGGACCTCGACTCGCTCTCCGTCTCGGAGCTTGCCTTTCGCATCGAGGAACGCTTCGGGGTGAGCTTTCAGGAGGACGACATAGAGCAGGTGGCCATCATGACCCTCGGCGAGTTCGCCGAGGAGGTGGCCAAGCGCGCGGTGCATGCGCAGCCCGAGGGCGCGTCGGGATGACGGCTGGCGAGGTGCCGAGCCGGGAGAGCGTCATCGCGATCGTCGCGGCGCACGCCAATCGCCCGCCAGACAGCGTTCCGGAGCAGATCGACTCCCTGGGCGTGGCCTGGCTGGTCTACGAGGCGGAGCGGCGCTTCGGCATCGCGCTGGAGGTTGATGACGAGGTGCTGGCCGGGATGAGCACGGTGGCCGGCGCTGTCGAGGTGCTGCAGGCGGCGCAGCGGCACGGAGCGTGCGCCGGTGGCTGACCCGACGACTGCGGTGGCGGTGACCGGCATGGCCGCGGTCACCGCCTTCGGTCGTGGCACCGGGGCCCTGTGCGACGCGGTGTTCGCGGGCCGCACCGCGTTCGGGCCGGTGACGCGGTTCGACGTGAGCGGGCGACGGGCCCGCAGCGCCGCCACGCTGGACGCCCCGGTCGGCCTCGCGGAGGAGCTCGCCGGGGTCGCGGAAGAGGCGTGCCGGAGCGCCGGCCTCGATTCCCCGCTACGGGACTCCTGCCCGGTGCTGCTGGCCGCGCACGCCGATCCGGCCCTGGCACGCTCGCCCGATCCGGCGAGGGCGGCTGCCGGCGCGGCCAGTAGTGCCGCCCAGCTGGCCAGCCGGTGCGGCCTCGGCCCGGCGATCCGCGCGTACACCACGGGCTGCGTCGCGGCCAGCACGGCGGTGATCGACGCGGCGCTGATGATCCGCTCAGGGCGGGCGGAGCGGGTGCTGGTCGTCGCCGGCTACCTGGTGGACGCCGACTACTTCGCCGCGTTCGACGCCGGCCGGGCGCTGTCGCCCGCCGGCTCGGTGCGGGCGTTCAGCCGGGACCGGGACGGCATGCTGCTCGGCGACGCGGTCGCCGCGGTGCTGCTCGAATCGGCCGAGGCGGCTGAGCGGCGCGGAGCACCCCAGTTCGGCCTGGTGGCCGGCTGGGGCCGGGCCGGTGACGCGTACCACGTCTGCCAGCCCCGGCCCGACGGCGCCGGGCTGGCCCGCGCGATCGGCGCGGCGCTCGGCCGGGCGGGACTGCCCGTGGACCGAATCGGCTACGTCAACGCGCACGGCACCGGCACCGCGCAGAGCGACGCCGCGGAGACCGCCGCCCTGCACCGGGCGCTGGGTGGGCACGCCCGGCAGGTGCCGGTCAGCTCGACCAAGTCCGCGCACGGGCACACACTCGAAGCCTCCGCACTGCTGGAGCTGATCATCACCGTGCTCGCCCTGCGGCACGGTCGGCTGCCGGTCAACGCCAGCTTCCGGGAACGGGATCCGGACTGCGCGCTGAACCTCGTGCTCGAACCGGCGAGCGCCGATGCCGAGTACGCGCTCAGCGTCAACGCCGCGTTCGGTGGCGCCAACACCGCCCTCGTCGTGCGGGCCAGCGGCCATGACTGAGGCGCCCATGATCGAGACAGTCATCAGCGAGGCGGCGGTGATCGCCGGGCTCACGGTCCTTGCGGAGGCACGATGGCCGGACGCCAGCGTGGCCGAGCCGGAACCGTTGCCGGGCTTCGTGTACTCGTCGTTCAGCCCGCTCGTCGCCGCCACCGCCGGACGGTGCCTGTCGCGGTGGTACGGCGCGGCGCCGGTACCACCGGGAGAAGGGGCGCGGGTCGCGCTGATCCTGGCCAGCGTGCGCGGTGACGTGGTCATCGCGCGGGCCATCGCGCAGCGCGTGGACGGCGGCGGGCGGATGCCGCCCCTGCTGTTCTCCCAGTCGGTGGCCAACGCCGTACTAGGGCACATTGCCGCGCTGTGGGGTATCGGCGGGCCGCTACTGTGCACCAGCCCGGTGACAGATCCGCAGGCGGACGCCCTGGCCCTGGCCGCCAGCGTGCTCGCCGACGGCGACGCCGACACCGCGCTGGTCGTGCTCGCCGAACCGGCGTGCACGGCGGGCGAACAGGACCGGTCGCACGCGCTCCTGGTCCGCCTGCGGCCGGGTGAGCGGAGGGCGGGACAGCCGGCAGGCATAACGAAAACCGCGCGGGGCTCGGAAAACCGATCGGGCAAGGAGATGAGCGTGGAGATTCGACAGGTCGATCACGTCGAGCTGTACGTGGGCGATGCGCAGCAGATGACGTTCTATCTGTGTCACGCCTTCGACTTCGAGGTTCTCGGGCAGGGCAGCGTGGCCGGCCAGCGCAGCGTGCTGCTCGGGCAGGGCGACATCCGGCTGCTGCTGACCTCGGGCCTGCGCGCCGACCAACCAGCCACCGGCTACGTGCAGCGGCACGGGGACGGGGTGGCGACCATCGGGCTGCGGACCGACGACGCGGAGAAGGCGTTCACCGAGGCGGTGCAGCGTGGCGCCCGGGCCATCGCGCAGCCGCGGGTATGGAAGCGGTATGACGGGTCCGAGGTGGTCACCGCGAGCGTCTCCGGGTTCGGGGACGTGAACCACCGGTTCGTGCAGCGGCGCGAGGGTGAGGCGTTCCTGCCCGGCGCGATCGACGAGCCCACGTCCGGCCCCGGCCCCGGCGGCGGCAAGCTGCTGCAGACGGTGGATCATTTCGCAGTGTGCGTGCCGGCCGGTGAGCTGGTCACCACTGTCGCGTACTACCAGCGGGTCTTCGGGTTCGCGCAGATCTTCGAGGAGCGCATCGAGGTCGGCATCCAGGCGATGGACTCCAAGGTCGTCCAGGACCCGAGCGGCACGGTCACGCTCACCATCATCGCGCCCGATCTGACCCGGCAGCCGGGTCAGATCGACGACTTCCTCAGCTCGCACGAAGGCGCCGGGGTGCAGCACATCGCATTCAGCACCGCCGAAATCGCTACCGCCGTCACCACCTTCACCAAGCGGGGCGTGCGGTTCCTGAGCACACCGTCGAGCTACTACGACGGCATCGAGCGGCGGCTGGGCCAGGTGGGCATGCCGATGGACCGGCTGCGCGCCGGCAACATCCTCGTCGACCGGGACCACTGGGGCGAGATGTTCCAGATCTTCACCGAGTCGGCTTTCGTGCGCCGCACCCTGTTCTTCGAGCTGATCGAACGGCACGGCGCGCTCACCTTCGGCACCAACAACATCAAGGCACTGTACGAGGCCAAGGAGCGAGAACGCACGCAGACCACGGTGGGGGCCTGAGGCGCGGTGCCGAAAAACGAGAAGGCGGGAACGTGCAGATAACGGACTTCGCGCTGACCGACGCGGAGCGATCGCTACTACCCTCCGATGAGGACGTTGCCCACTACGCGGAGCGCGGCTGGTACCTGTCGAAGAAGCTGTTCACCGACGACGAGGTGGACGCGGTGCTGGCGGCCAGCGAGCGGTTCTACGCCGGGGAGCGCAGCCGTCGGCTGTCGGGGCGCCCGCCGACGCTGGCCTGCTGGGAGCCGTCGGATGGGCCGGTGCAGCGGCACAACGACTACATCCACTACGAGTCCGACGAGATCGGCGCGATCCTGCGCAAGCCGCTGACCGGCGCGGTGGCCGCCCGGCTAGCGCAGGCGCGCGAGATCAGGGTGTTTCAGTCCACGCTCATCTACAAGCCGCCGCACCCGAACGAGCCGACCAACATGGTGCCCTGGCACTTCGACAAGCACTACTGGCAGACCTGCACCTCGGACAAGATGCTGACCGCGTTCTTCCCATTCCACGACTGCGGCGAGGAGATGGGCACGATCACGATGATCGACGGCAGCAACAACTGGAAGGAGATCGGCGGCGGCGACGGCACCACCAAGCACTTCGCCCACCGCAGCAACGCGGAGCTGGCGGAGCTGCTCCGGCAGAACGCCGAGTTCAACAACGCGGACATCGTCAGGGTGCCGATGGTGATCCCCAAGGGTCACGTGAGCTTCCACCACTGCCGCACCTACCACGGGAGCGGCGCGAACCGCGCGGACCGCCCGCGCCGGGCCATCTCCCTGCACCTGCAGGACGGCGACAACCGGTACCGCAAATTCACCCGCTCGGACGGGAGCGTGGTGGTGTACAACCACGACCACTTCGTGCGCCGCGCACCCGTCGGCGAGCCCGACTACGCCGACCCGGAGTTCTGCCCACCGATCTGGCGCGCCTCAACCTAAGGGAGAACGTCATGTCACGCTACGACTGGGGTCAAACTCACCCGGGCATCGAGCGGCTGGAGAAGGCCGTGGACGAGGCCCGCCGTCAGGTCACCGCACACCCCGTCTACCAGAGCCTGGAGACCATCGAGGCGGTCAACGCCTTCATGTCCCACCATGTGTTCGCGGTGTGGGACTTCATGTCGCTGCTCAAGTCGCTGCAGCGCCAGCTCACCTGCGTGGAGCTGCCCTGGGTGCCGTCCGGCCCGACCGGCAGCCGCCGGCTGATCAACGACATCGTGCTGGTCGAGGAGAGCGACGAGCTGCAGGGCGGCTTCATCAGCCACTTCGAGCTGTACCTCAAGGGCATGCACCAGTCCGGCGCCGACGCCTCGTCCATCGAGCACTTCATCGAGCTGCTGCGGGCCGGCCGGCCGGTGTCAGAGGCGCTCACCACTGCGGAGGTGCCCGGACCCTCGGCCGAGTTCGTCCGGACCACCTGGTCCTTCATCGAGAGCGCCCCGATCTGGTGCCAGGCCAGCGCGTTCGCCTTCGGGCGGGAGGACCTGATCCCGGACATGTTCGACAAGGTGATCAAGGTCAGCCAGCAGTACGGCAACCGGCTGGAGACGTTCTGCGACTACCTGGCCCGGCACATCGAGGTCGACGGCGAGGAGCACACGCCGATGGCCATGCAGATGCTGGCCGACCTGTGCGGGGACGACGACACCCGGTGGCAGCAGTGCGCGGACACCATCAACCAGGCGCTGGCCGCCCGTTGCCAGCTGTGGGACGGCATCCTGGCCGCGATCCAGGCCGGCGCCGAAGCCGCCCAGCCGGCCGCCGCGGCGTCTTCGCCCGGAACATATGCCACGAAGGTTCTCCGCTAGAACCGGGCAGCTCTTGTGCAGCCACAGTTACCAGAAGGGAGGAGGATTGCCATGGCCAGTGCGCAGACGGCAGCTTCTTCGGACGCGGCAGCCGCCGAGCAGGCAGCACCGCGCCCGGAAGATCTGTACCGGACGATCCGGCTGATCCGGCGGTTCGAAGAGCGCGCGATCGAACTCGTCCGGTCCGGCGATATCCCCGGCATCCACCCCTGCATCGGCCAGGAGGCCGTCGCAGCCGGGATCGGTGCTGTCCTTCGCCGCGATGACATCATGATGGCCAACCACCGCGGCCATGGTCACATGCTGGCCCGTGGCACTGACCCCGGTCGGCTGCTCGCCGAACTGGCGTTGCGGGAGACAGGCGTCGACCGTGGCAGGGGCGGCTCCCTGCACCCGTCCGACTTCTCCGTCGGGATGTATGGCGCCACCGGCACCGTGGGCCACGGCGCGCCCATGGCGGTCGGCGCAGCCTGGGCCCTTGCCCGGGCCGGCACCGACCGGGTGGCCATGAGTGTCTTCGGCGACGGCGCGGTGAACCAGGGTGCGCTGCTCGAATCGCTCAATCTGGCCGCACTGTGGCGCGTCCCGATGATCTTCGTGTGTGAGAACAACCGTTACGCCACCACGCTGCCCGTGCAGGCCGGCACCGCCGGCACGATCATCGCCCGGGCCGCGGCCTTCGGTATCCCGGCCGGCACCCACGATGGCATGGACCCCGACGTAGTGATCGAGGCAACCGCGGAGGCCGTGGCGCGGGCCAGGGCCGGCGAGGGTCCGGCTTTCCTTGAATTCAGCACGTACCGGTTTGAGGGCCACCACACATACGAGTACAGCACCAGGCTGCACTACCGCGAGCCCGCTGAGGTCGAGCGCTGGCGCGAGCGCGACCCCTTGGAGCTGCAAGGCGGCCGGATTCCGGCCGACCGGCGGCAGTCGATCGACGCTCAGATCGAGGCCGTGATCGACGCTGCGTCTCGGTTCGCCCTAGACAGTCCCAGACCGGACCCGGACGGCGGGCTCGACTACCTCTATTCCACCGGGCTGCCGCTCCGCCCCGGGATGGTCACCACCTAATGGGAGAACGGTGAAGTAGATGCCTAGGGTGTCCTACCTGCGTGCCATCAACCGGGCGCTGGGTGACGAGATGGAGCGGGATCCGGCGGTCTTCGTGATCGGTGAGGACGTCGGGCAGGCACTGACCTACACCACTGTCGGGCTGCTCGATCGGTTCGGGCCGGAGCGGGTGGTGGATGCGCCCCTGTCCGAGCAGGCGTTCACTAATTTCGCCACCGGGGCGGCGCTGGCCGGCCGCCGCCCGGTCGTGGAGTACCAGATCTCGTTCCTGATGCTCCTGGTTATCGAGCAGATCGCCAACCAGGCGAATAAGACTTCCCTGATGACCGGCGGGCAGGCCAGCGTGCCGGTGACGTACCTCATGCCCGCCGCGGGGTTGCGTCCCGGCTGGGGCGCCCAGCACTCCGATCAGCCCTACAGCCTTTTCTGCCACCTCGGCGTCAAGACCGTGCTGCCAGCCACCCCAGCCGACGCCTACGGCCTCCTGGTCAGCGCGATCAGGGACGACGACCCGGTGATGTTCTTCGGGGCGGTGGAAGCGCACAGGACCAAGGAGGACGTGACGTTCGCCGAACTCGCGCCCGTGCCACTGGGGGTGGGCCGCGTCCACCGTTACGGCGACGACGTGACCGTGGTGGCAGTCGGCCATCTCGTGCAAGAGGCGCTGGCCGTGGCCGACCTACTGGCCGACGAGATATCGGTCGAGGTCTTCGATCCGCGGACACTCTACCCGTTCGACTGGAACGGCCTCGCCACGTCACTGGCCAAGACGCGCCGGCTCGTCGTCATCGACGATTCCAACCGGTTCTGTGGCTGGTCCGCTGAGATCGCGGCCACAGCCGCCGAGGAGATGCGCCTGGACGGCCCGCCCAAGCGGGTCACTCGACCTGACGGTGCAGTCCTTGGTTGTGTGCCAGGACAGGACGCCATCCTTCGTCCCGGCCCTGACCAGCTGGCGATGGCCATCCGCCTGGCCTTCAAGAGCGGTCGCTGAGGGCTACCGACGTGACGGCCGATCTTGTGG